>ENA-ORXM01005038-ORXM01005038.1-marine-metagenome-genome-assembly--contig:-NODE-5038-length-10921-cov-2.234231_pt1 | contig 10921 bp, 7 predicted proteins | sample MGYA00237867_ERZ511480 | MGnify/ENA primary metagenome ERZ511480 (study PRJEB26309, sample SAMN06266103) | marine metagenome | isolation source: Algal blade | place: United Kingdom:Sidmouth, United... | reverse complement strand
ATTTCTATGCGCTCCAGCCATGGCCTCGCTGTTCCAGCGGGAGCGAGTGATTGAGTCTATGGTGTTCTCGGCTATCGCCGCAGGCGCGAGTTATTATGCGATCTATTTTGGGTATGTGCCAGAGTTTCAAATGGACGCGACGGCCTCAAAGTGGAGTGTGGTCACGGCGCCCGTTGCGACAATTGTGTTTATGATTTCGGCGCTCTTTGCAGTGTCCTATTCCCGCAAAGACATGCTCCTGATTGCGTCGAAGAGTAGCGCTCAGAAAATCTTCGAAGCGCAGGCCCAACGCGATATAGATGTTCTAAATATCTATCCGGGTTCAGCCTTTCGGGTCAATAAGGCGCAAACTGTTTTGCATGCCTCCAAGCAAGCTAAGTCTAGATATTTAAATGTGGGTGAACCGGCTTTTGAGCGTGACTTGGGAAGCGTGCTTGATCTTACACCGGCAGATAGTGACGCCTTGAAATATGCTGTCGCGCGGGCTGAGCGCGATAATGAAAATCAGCGTGTCATTTGCCAAATTCCTGCCGGATCAAACGGCAGCAATAAAGATCGTGCTGTGCAATTTGATATTGCTGCGGCCGATGGCGGCGGAGCCTATATATATTTGCGCGATGTGACGGGGGCGATGGATGAAGTTGAGCGATTGCGCGCGCAGTCGCTGGATGCCGATTCGGAGGCCCGCGACAAAGACCTGTTTTTTGCCGGGGTAAGCCACGAACTGCGCACGCCCCTTAACGCCATCATCGGATTTTCTGATATGATGCGCTCGCGCCTATTTGGGCCCTTGCCGGGTAAATATAGCGAATATGCTGACCTGATCCATGATAGCGGGCAACACATGCTGGACCTGCTGGGAGATGTGCTGGACATGTCGAAAATTGAGGCGGGTAAATATGCGTTAAATTATGATCGTTTTGATCTCGCCGATGTCGTGCGCAGCACGATAAAAATGGTGCGTCCACAAGCGGATAATGCGGAGGTCGTCATTGAGCCGGAAATCGAAGATCCGGCAGGTTTGTTGATTGATGCTGATCGCCGCGCGGTGCGCCAGATTCTGCTGAATTTGCTCTCCAATGCGATCAAGTTCTCAGAAAAAGGCGAACGTATTACGGTTAAAGTCAGTGCCAATGAAGAAGCCGCAACCCTGCGTGTGATGGATAATGGACGCGGTATGAGCGCCGAAGAGCTAAAGCAAGTGGGCAAACCTTATGCCCAAGCCGGCTCTGCGCGAATGGTCGAGACGCGCGGCACGGGCCTTGGGCTTAGTTTGGTGAAATCTTTGACCGACATGCATGACGGCGAATTTGATCTGAGCAGCGCGCCCGGCAAAGGCACAACCGCCATCATCGTTTTGCCGCGTGAGCGCTCGGCGCAGGACTAGGCCTCTCATTTTACTCTCTAGTGATGACGGTTAGAAGAGCTCGGGACAGCCGTTGCAAGACCAAGAACCAATAACGCTGCGGCGATAAAGAGCCACAAGGTTTTTGTTTTAAGCGCCTGTGTAAACCACTGCGCGGTGCTTTGGGTGTTCGTATTTCCGGAAATTGTCCGCTGCGTAGAATTGCGAAGGCTACGGGCTTTGGATCTCACATTGGCTGTAAAATAGTCCCAGCTAAATTCTCCGGCTTTGGCTGTCGCGGCCGAGCGCGGCGCAACCGCTAAATCCGGAGCAGCGCGGCCGCGTAATTTTAGCGACGGGGTCGCGGTTTTTTGCACAGCTGTCGGCAAAGCCGGTTTTGGCAGGGCCTGCGCAATGCTGATGGGTTTGACGTCGCGCATCACCGGCGCTTTGGGCGCGGGGGCAGCTGGAGACGTTTTGCTCATCCAGCTTGGGCGCTTGAATTCGGGCAGGTTGAACTTAGGCATTTCAAACTCAGGCAAAGCCAGCGATGGCATGTTAAATTCAGGCATATTAAGCCCAAAGCTGCGTGCTGAGTTGGCTGTACTGATGACAGGCATTTGAATGCCGCCCGCTTGAACGGACAAGACGCGGCGGCTGTTCCAGCGCGTGACAGACCCTGAGAGCTGCTGCCAATGGGCGGGGCGCACGAGCTTGTCCGCCATGGCTGCGAAGCGCACGCTTGGCGCGGCTGTAAATGTAACAACATTCTGACCGGCCGGCGTGGTGTAGATTGCGGCCAGGCCGCCCATCTGTACGCGCTGCTGGCTGGCTTTTGCCGCCAGCGCAAAGGCTGCGCCCTCATTAACGCCTGCAACGAGTACAGGGCTCAATTCGCTTGTCAGCGGTATAGTGGAGCGCACAAGACCATCCTTAAAGGCTTGGGGCGCGCCAAGCGTAAGTGACTTTGGAATATCGCGGCGGGGCAGGATGGCAATAATATTCTTACGGCCTGCCATATCGCTACCGGCAAGTGTGAAGCGCGCTTCGCTTAGAGCGTAGCCACTTGTTTTTGAACTCATCGCTAGGACGCGCAGAGCGCTTTTGCGGTCAGTTTCGCTTGATTTTGGCAATAAAACCTGCGTTTCACGTCCATAATTTGCGGCAAATACGCCGCCGCTTGAAGCAAATGAAGATAGGGCTTGCTGGTTTGATGGCGCGCCAAGTTTCAGGCGGCTTTTCTCGCCAAGGCCAATGCCCGGAGCGTCCAACCATCCGGTACATCCCTCAGATTTCGCCTCTAAAAGCGGCGTGATGACCATCTCATTTTCGCCTGCGCGTAGCGTCCCAGCAGGAATAGTGAACGAGACTTTTTTGCGCGATTTATTGAGCTGCGTTGTGCCGAGTGTTCGGCCATTTAAATCAACACTTAGTGTGCTGTTATTGGCAACGGAGCCATTGCGATTAATATCAAGCAGCACTTCGCCTTCGCCCTGACGCGTATCAGAGGTCGCAAATTTCAGCGTAACCGGGTTAGGGCGGTAGACGAAATCAAATTCCGTATTGCCAATATCATGTAGCTTGGTCTTTGAGCCCGGCTTTAAATGCAGCGGGGAGAGCGGAATTTGCAATTGCATCTCGCCAAGAGACACCACTGTGCGGCGCACAGCAGGCACATGGTTGCGGGCAAAGGCTTTGGTCAGCTCTAAAACTTCGGCTTCAGTGTCGCCGGTCAAAACGAGCTTGAGCGGGCGGTCTTCGGTCAGGCCCATGACAGCGCCGCTCGCGTCCATGACTTTTGGCGCGTCCAGATTAAAGCGCGCGAGATCGCGGCGCGTCCCGACATAGATTGTAAATGGCGCTTTCTTAGCTGTTAAAGAAATGCGCGGAATGTCTGATACGCGCAGGCCAATGGCTTGAGCGGAGAGCGCTTCAAATGTCGTGCGCTCATTGCCGCGCGCAACGATAGAGACGTTTCTCGGCGCCGTCAGCGCGCTGCTGAGGCGGGGTTCAATCTCATCAAGACGGTATGAGCGTGACCGATCCCGGCTGATCATCGTAATTTTTGACCGCGCCATATCAAGCGTCCAGCTGCCATGGCTAGCCAGTAGGCAGTCTTCGCCCGAAGGTGTTTTATAGGTGATTTTTAGCTCGTTGCCCCGCGCGCGCAGACGCAATGTAGAGAGTTTGACTTCGGCATCAAAACGGCGGCCTTGGCTGTGAACCGCGACGGGTTTGCTGTTATTGAGGCTAATCATAAGCGGCGTAGAGCGGCTTACACCGTTTTGCGGTGTTGCGGACAGCTTTAACGTCAGAGCCTTGGCATAATTTCCATCGGGTACATCAAAGCGAATTGTTGTAAACGGGCGGCGCCAGTCTAAAATCTGCTCGTCAAATCCGCCAAGTGAGGCCAGATCAACGCTGGCCTTATATGTTGATGCACGGTTTTGACTGTCGGGAACAACAGCGGCTGTGGCGGTCAGGGCCGTAACAAGACATATCACCACGAATGCAGTGAGTATCATGAAGGATTTACCGAGAATAGCGCTTGCAGATTTATAATTTTGAGACATTTTACGAGGGCCTATGATTAACATAGCCTTCACAGAGCAATTTAAGTGCCAAACGGGAGCGCCGCTGTGCCAATTCGCGTAAAAACACATATATTTGTGTCCGCCTTGGTCCGTCAGGCCCAAATTGGCGATGCATTTGCCTATATTGTCAGCAAAGGTGACCCCGATGCGGGCAGCGTTGTGCTGCGGGTCGCGGACCTGTCGGGCGGGAACCGCCTATACCGACCCGTAACGGCGATGGACGGCGATCGACTCTGGATGGAAAGCGAGATGATGGACGATATGACAGCGCATACCGAGATCGGAAAGCTGCTCAGCTATGATTCCGATTTATGGGTGGTTGAGATCGAAGACCGCGCAGGCCGTCATTTTCTGACGGAGCCTGTTCAGGCGCGATCCGAATAATTTAAAGCCTACTTCGCCAGAATATCGCCGATGCGGCGCTGCGCGATGGGGTGATAACCCGCTTTGGCCTTGGCAAAAATACGGTTTGCCATATCGACCTGTCCATTATCGTTTAACGCGCCATAGAGGCGATAGATGAATTTGCCGCGCCCAACGCTCATCAGGAACTCTTCCAGCGCGGGCATGGCAGGGGCGTAGCCATTTTTAATAGCCTGCATATACCATGCAAAAGCCGTCTCGGCATTTTGCGTCCCCGTAAGACTGAATGTATCGTCCAGCTCTTTCATTTGCGCGGGGGTTAAGTCCGGCAAGTCGTTTAAGAACTTCAACCATTCATGCGTTGACCAATTGGCCGTGGGCAGCTCCGCAGCTGTAATCTCGCCGCTCGTCCAGCGCGCAGATGCTGTCGCGACTTTATCGAAAGCGTCTGATTGCGGATTACGGGCCGTAGAGGGCAGGCCTTGGCCGTAAACCCACGCCTTAATCTCGGCGTCCGTCACCGCGTCGGGATAATCCTTGCGGATATTGGCGTCCATAAAGGCGAGGAAGTCTTCGGTTGTCACGCTCTCAAAGGCATATGCGTTGAAATAGGATTTCAGAAACGGATCAAAGGCGTCGCGCCCAAAACGATCTTCGAGGAAAAACAGAAAATTCGCGCCTTTAATATAAGAGACAAGCGTGAAGGCATCGTCGGGATGGGTCATATCATCGGGCAATTTAAGCTGCGTCAGCTCTGGGCGCTTGGCGTCGGATATGGCGCGTTTTAACCCTTCCATATCCAGGGATTGCTCCATCATGGCGCGTTCTTTGCCATAGAGCTCTTCCATGACGCGGTTCTCGACATAACTTGTAAAGCCCTCATTCAGCCAGGCGTCGCGCCAGTTAGAATTAGTCACAAGATTGCCCGACCAGCTATGGGCCAGCTCATGGGCGACCACATTGGTGAGCGATTTATCCCCGGCAATCAGCGTCGGCGTCATGAAGGACAGGCGCGGATTTTCCATCCCGCCATAGGGAAAGCTTGGCGGCAGAACGAGCAGGTCATAGCGGCCCCAACGATACGGTCCGTAAAGCTCTGTATTGGCCACTTCCATTTCAGGCGTCTGCGCAAATTCTTCGGCGGAGGCGTCCAGGATATAGTCCTCTGCATAGACACCGATCGTGTCATTGATGGCCTTGAACTTAATATCGCCCACGGCAATCGCGATTAAATAGCTCGGTATGGGCTGCGGCATGGAGAAGCGCCAATTTCCGTCTGCGTCTTTGCCGTCTTGCGACGCGCTCATCAGCGGAAGCAGACCATCCGGAACGCGCAGGGACGCCTCATAGGTCATGCGCACAGCAGGCGTATCTTGGACAGGCAGCATAGTGCGGGCGTAAAGCGCTTGGGCTTGGGAAAAGAGGTAAGGTTTTTCCTTGCCCGCTGTTTGCGCAGGAGAGAGCCATTGCAGGCCTTCCGCTTTGGGGCTGGTCTCATAGGTGATTTTGACCTGCGCCGCCTCCGCGCCAACGGTAATATTCATGGCTGAGCCCAAGACAGAGTCACGCTCGCCCATCGCGAAAGTGGCGGGCGTCCAGCCGTCAGAGGTTTCCAGCTCAACGGTTTTGATAGTCAGGTCTTTGGTGTCCAGCGTTAGGGTCTGAACGTCCGGGCTTAAGCGTTCAAAACGGATCGTCACCGCGCCGTCCAGAACCTTGCGGTCAAAATCAACGGTCAAATCCATCGCCGCATGTTTGACGACGATGTCTTGGTAATTCGCGTAGGTAAATTGGTCAGCGGTGAAAAACCGCTCAGCCGGCATAACGGCCTGAGCCTCATTCGTCTCTGTTTCGCTCACCTCCGTCGAGGGCGGCGTCGACGTCTGCGGCGAGCAGGCGGTCATTGCCAGACCGGCCATAGTGATCAGAGAGAAGGTTGCGAGGCGAAAATTCGTCATAAAAGGCTCCATTATTAAAACGAAGCATAATGTCTTTTTTCGCCCCCTGCCAGCCTTATGTGGCGCGGCCTAACTATAGGCGACGCCAAGGGCGGAATATCTACGGCGGCGGCGGCGCTTGCGCGATGTCTGGGGGCCATCCTTTACAAATCTTGCAAAGCGCTCATTCAGGCTTGGTCTGTTTGATTTTTTCGATGTCATGTTAAATCTCCTTTGGTTACGGTGTGGAGATAGGGGAGAAATAGTAATAGGTAAAATATATTGATTTTATATTATATATAGATAATAACTATATCTATGAAACCGACTCTTAGACAGCTTCAATATCTTGTCGCCATCGCCGACACCCATAGCTTCAGCAAGGCGGCGCAAATCTGCGCGGTCAGCCAGCCCAGCCTGTCCCAACAAGTGATGGACATGGAATATCACATTGGCGCGACATTGATAGAGCGCCGCCGCAATGGCGCGGCGCTTACCCCGGTTGGCCAAGAAATCCTTATTCGCGCGCGCGCTATATTGCGCGATGTCGAGGATATGAAAGCGCTGGCGCGCGACTCCGGCGATGATTTGACAGGCACCGTTCGCATCGGGACATTGCCCTCAGTGGGGCCGTATCTTTTGCCGCTAGCAACCCGCGAGCTTCACGCTGCCTATCCGCAGCTGCGCCTGCAAATTTATGAAGAGCGCGGGAGCGATTTACACGCCGGGCTGATTGACGGAACGCGTGATGTTATCCTCGCCATGCCGGATAATCATGCCGACATGCAGAGCCTTAATCTGTTTCACGAATATATATATGTTTGCACCGCGCCTGATGATCCACTGGCCTCTTCGGATAAGGATATTGAGCTGACAGAGCTTGCGGGGCGCACATTGCTTTCGCTGGGATCAAGCCACAGTTTCGGTAAAATCGTACATGATCTGGCGCAGGCCGCCGGAGCCGAAATTAGTAAAAGCTATGAGGGCACCAGTCTGGACGCCATTCGGCAAATGTCGGCGATGGGGGATGTGGTTGCTATCCTGCCCAGCCTCTATTGCCTCTCCGAAGCGGCCTCTGATCCGGGGCTGCATGTACGCAAATTAAATCATAAAATGGCCGAGCGCGACATCGGCCTCATCTGGCGCCCCAGCTCTCCGCTCGCGCGTAAATTTGAGAAAATGGGCGAGACATTTGCGCAAGCTGCGCAGACATTATTGGGGGAAGCGAAGTAGAAATTTTATGTGAAAGGGCGCTAAAATCCCCGGTTGATAATCTTTAATCAGCATGAAGGCGCGCCACTGTTTCAAAATCACAAGCGATTTTGCACTTGCTAAATTTGTCCACTGGACAAATTTTTGACGCGGCGTGAGTGGGAGGCTTCTGTTGCCAGCTGCCTCCCGGAGCCCGCCTAGGCGGTGAAGCCTAGGAGTTAGGTCGATTTATTTCGCGCTGCTTACGCTGCGAGAGCAAAATCTTCTGCTGTATTATCGTTTGCAGATATTTAAACGAGGCCTTTAACGGAGACCCATGCGAACGAAAGCTAACCTCTTTAGACGTCTGTCGATCCTATTTCGGCCCCATTATAAAGGCTTAGATTACTCTAAGCCCTTATGGTGGAGCCGCCGGGTACCGCCCCCGGGTCCAGCCCGTGTATTACAGGGGCGTTTATCGTCATAGCTGGCAAGCCAGCCCTACATATATAAGGCAGGGGCGATATAATTTAAAGAGGGAAGTGCGGTAGATTAAAAGCGGCGCGGGAGTGTATCTCTGCGTTCGCGAACTGTTTTCTCTTTTACGATAACGCGCCGCGTCGCCGTAAAGGTCAATTCTTCGCGCGAGAGCGCCCCGTCATTATCTTTGTCCATATCCGTAAATATCTTCACCAGCGTTTGCGAAAATTCGGCGCGGGAGATCATCGAATCGTAATCTTTGTCAAATGTAACGCGTGAGGGCAGGGCTTCTTTGCTGCCAAGCGCTTTGACCTGCCATGTTTCAAATGAAATCGGGCTGGCTTTGCCGGAGAAATTCGTCTCGAGCTTTGACCATTCACGGGTTAGCCCGGCGTCAAGCTCGCTGCGGCTGACAGCGTAATCAAAATTACTGTCAAAGCTGGTGAAAATCAGCGCGACAGGGCGAGACTGTATGGTGCCGTTAAGGCTCGCCGCGCGGCGCTCGGGGGCGTCAAATTCCGCCGTTTTAATGGGCTTTGCCGCCTCAATAATGTCATCGCTTTGCTGGGCGAGGGCAGGAACGCTGAGGCCCAAAATCAGGGCAGAAGAGAGCGCAAATTTAGTCAGTTTTGAATATGTCATAAGTCTGCATAGCATAGCGCGGATGAATTGGGGCTAAATTATCCGTAACAGTGCTGCGGCTACAAATCGCCGAGTTTTCCGGTATGCATGGCGAGCAGGTAGTAAAATGTGACGCGCTGTTTTTGCGTGTCATTTTCCATCTCATGACAAACATCATCAACAAGCTGCGCCGTGTCGCCGGAGAGGCCTAACTTACCCTCAACCCAATTTTTGACGATATAGTCTTTTTCTTTACTGTCCGAGCAGGCGACAAGCGCGGCGTCTTTGTTTTTTAAAGACGGCCCTAAATGATCTACAATTTTGTCCACAATCGCTTTGGGCGCGCCGGGATCATATCGTTTTACGTCTTCATGGTAATTTACGGCCTTGGCCATGCGCGCCTCCAATAAGTCTTTATTTCCTTATAAATAAGCATTACAGTGAGCTGCGCCAAGGGGGCAGGTGTGTTTCTTAGAGTGTAAACTCGCCAGGTTGAATTTATGTCCGCGCATGATCCGAAAATGCACAATTTACTGCGCTACCTAGGCGCATTGGTCGCATTTGATACGCGCAACGGCGTGGGTGAGGAATTGCCCTGCGCGGAGTATTTAGCCGGCGTGCTGAAATCCCATAATCCGGACGCTTTGAAAGTTGGAACCGTCAAGCGCTCGCGCGCTCGCGCCGACGGGGCCTATGTTTTGGCGCAATGGGGACGTCCGCGTGTCGTCATTAATGTCCATTTAGATACCGTGCCCAGCGGCAAAGGCTGGAGCACAGATCCGCTGACCCTGACGCAAAAAGGCGAGGCGGTTTACGGCCTCGGTGCGGCAGATATTAAAGGCGCGATCGCCTGCGTGCTGGCGTGTCTCGACGCGGCCGCGCCCCGTAACGTCGCCGTGCTGTTCTCAGGCGATGAAGAGCAGGGCAGCGAGGTTATGGCGGAAGTCATAAAGCGCGGAGATATGTCTGACGCGCCGATGGCCATTATCTGTGAGCCTACGGGCGCGCTGCCGGGACTGCGCCATCGCGGCTTTGTCAGCTACGCGCAGAAATATAGCGGCCCGGGCGGGCATAGCAGCGGGGCGGATAATATCGCCGCGCCCGTCCTGACGGGCGCTCGCGTCGGCGCGGCGCTGGGCGATTATGGCGAGGCCCATAAAGAGGCCGGGCCGAACGGCTTTAAGGGATTGTGCATGAATGTCGGGAGCCTGCGCAGTGACGGCTCGCATAATGTCATCCCAACCCATGCCGAATTGCGCATGTCGATGCGTCCACCGCCCGGCGATGATATGCAGATGCGCGCGCGGCAAGTGCGCGAGATAATGACGACTGCGGCTCCGGATGCAGAGCTGACCCGGCTCTCCTGTCACAGCGCCTTTGCTTGTGATGATATTGGAGGCTTTAAAGGCATTTTGGGGCCGCTTGCCGGGAGCGGCATTGACCTGCCCTATTGGACCGAGGCAGCATTGTTGTCAGAGGCAGGTAAAAACTGTATTGTCTTCGGACCGGGGCACATCACAGTAGCCCACGCACCGGATGAATTTGTGACATTTGAACAATTAAACGCCGCGCTTCCCGTCTATGCCCGCGCTTTGTCGGGGGAATTTGGATGAGCCTGCGCGACACAGTGATGCGCAGCCTCGCCGCTGTCGGCGCGCAGCAAGAGGCGGAGTTTTATGCCCGCCTGTTTCGCGCCGAGCAGCCGGAGCGCTTTGCGCTGATCGTCCTTGACCCGCGCTGCTTGAAAAACCCGCTTCTTGAAGTCCTCATCAGTGACCTGCGTATTCTGGCCGATCTGGAACTAACGCCTGTACTGCTGGTGGGCGCTCTTGATGATGACCGCACATCCATTTCGTTTCAATCGCGCCGCCTGTTTAAAGCCTTAGAAGCGGCCAATATTAAAACAATCAAATTAAACTGCGCGTCATATGGATTGCTTCCGGATGTTGCCCGTCAATCCAAAGCGGGCCGAATGGTCATTTTGGAAATGACAGAGCGGCGCGGCAAGATGAACCTTGAAACGCTGGTCCGTGATCTTAATCCCGGGAAAGTCATATTCCTGCAGCCCTCCGGCGGGCTGCGCCGCGGCGGTAAGCGACTTGCCGTGGTAAAGCTCTCAGAGGTGGAGGATGGCCTGCGCGCTGATGCGCTCTCGCCGGGCCAAGCTAAATTCATTCAACTGGCCGGGCAGCTTGCGGCGGACCAGAATAACCGGGCCAGCTATGTCATGGCCTCGCCGCTAAATTTGCTGGCGGAGCTGTTTACAACAAAAGGCTCCGGAACGCTGATGCGCCGCGCCGCAGAGGTGCAGTCCCATGACTCCTATGATAGTTTGAACACATCCGCACTTCGTGAGGGCATCGAGGAGGCTTTCGGGAAAGCCATAGATA
>ENA-ORXM01005035-ORXM01005035.1-marine-metagenome-genome-assembly--contig:-NODE-5035-length-10925-cov-3.217275_pt1 | contig 10925 bp, 22 predicted proteins | sample MGYA00237867_ERZ511480 | MGnify/ENA primary metagenome ERZ511480 (study PRJEB26309, sample SAMN06266103) | marine metagenome | isolation source: Algal blade | place: United Kingdom:Sidmouth, United... | reverse complement strand
ACGACCTCACCCCATGCCAACACGAAGACTCCCCCAACTGCTACTGGGACGCTCTCAACATGGGCAACAAACACGGTCAATCCTTCCTGAACATCGACGGAACCCTCATCTATCTCGACTAACCCCCCCCCAATTTCGAAACTCAACCAAGGAGAAAGCTTGGAAATCTTCGGAAATAATTCCAAATGGATCCAAGTCCTAACTTAACAAAAAAAATCCCCAATCAATTAAGATTGAGGACTCTCAGCATATCTAATAAAATCAAAAAAACATGTAACACAAATAAGATTCAACACTGAATTATTATAGAACACACATTATCTCATGAAATCTCGATTCTGTCAAGATAATTCTCATATATCCCCTAAACACCTATTAGGTTGTATTTTTTTATTATACAAGTATGTTATATATCAATGACTTAAGAATCCAGCATCAATCATTTTCTAGAACGAAACTCAACAAAAACAAACACTTACGCTCCATTTTACCCCATTCTAGAAAATATTTTAACGAATCTTGTTCCTCTTATCGATCAAGTTCCGAAATTGGGAGCTGGTAACCAAGCAATATCCGACGTTCTTGACTTCTAATAATTCAAAGGTTCATGCAAAAATGAAAGAACTCAATATCCCTAAGATAATTGTCAGTGACACTCACGACATTATTGCTGTTACAGATTCTGAAATGGGCGACCACATTCTCTTCCGTTGCAATGAGGCCACATATACCACCGAATACATGAGATACAACAGAAAAAATCAAACAACCGAAGAGAGAATGGAAGAATTGAGGTCAGATTCATTATGAAAAATAATAATATTAGTAAAATACGTTTTCTTTTGAAACGCGGATTTAATAGACATTGGTGCTGCGGAGTTTATGGGTTTACAACGTGGGACTATGTTGGAATCCAAAAAGGAACACGAATTTCGTCTTTTAAAACATGGTGGTGTTTCGGATGGAAGAAAATGTACAAGGTAATTGAAGATGGGCCAATAATGGTCTATATTGATGAAGGACAATTTAATCCTCGCCTCGGTTACAAACAACCAAGTCCTGAAAAAAATGTCACATTTCGACGAAAGAGTGTAAAAAATAGAAAATTCACTAAAAACCTCACACCCAAAATCGGAGAATACAATGAACATCGAGATTTTTCATCTGGCTCTTTTGATAACATCAGCACTCATGATGTTTACTACTCCTAGGAAACATGGTCGCGCAGGCGATGACTTTTTTACATCGTTTGTAACGTTTTCATTGCTATACAGTCTTTTGTCACTAACAGTTATTGCCAAATCATATTATTTTCCATAGGAGGCAAGTCATATGACACTCGACTCAATAGCTTATATGTTTTTTGGCGTAATGCTAGTGTTTCTTCGTCTGCTAACTGCGATTATGCTCTTTATTTTCGTAATGTCCGTACTAAACCCGGACATGCTAGTAACGCTCGTCGAATACTACCTTCTTTCAACCTAATCCCTAAGGAGAACTAACATGTGGAACCAAGAAGAAATCAAAGACCTCCCCTTCATCATTCCTGAAATGGAAATCCCACCAAACGAACACACTGTGAATACATTGGTAACCTGTATCCTTCACGTCAAAAAGTACTTCACTCCTACAGTCAATCTCTTCAACCGAAACCAGTAACCGAAAAAGGGAGCAACGAAATGTACTACATCGTAAACAAAAATACCGGCAATCCCATAACTTTTGACAAATTTATGGAGTTGGTATATCACGAACTCTGGTATCGGATGGATATATATGACATGTCCTATAGCACGTCATTTACGAGACTCAGGTATCTGGATGATACGCTTAGGGATTTCCTGAAAGATTGGGGAATTGTAAAAACTGGAGAACGCTACAAGGTTAGAACTGTTTCGTTGGTCACGCTGACGAAATTTTCAATATGGAAGAACTTTCAACATTGTGTTTGGCTCCTTTTATCGACCTTAGTATGTCTCAATGTTCTCGTCTTTGTATTCCAAATGCTTCCTCAGACAAAAGTGTTTGCCCATACTATTGCACCAAAGACCAAGCACTCAAAGTTCTCGAGTATGTTTTTTCTACACCATCCGCTTCTTCCGATATGATTATAGACAAATGGAACGAAGTAATGACTGCAACTAAGGAGACATCAAAATGACAATTCGCTTCTTCGAAGACCTCAACTATGCCCGGAAAGTAATTGAGAACGGAATGAATGTGCTGCTGGAAGGTCCGCCGGGATGCGGCAAAACCCGCAGAAGTCTTGATCTGACGTCCACTCTTGGACTCAAAACAGGTTTCTTGAACGCAGCAACCATCGATGCTAATCTTCACATGATCGGTATCCCAATCGAATCTAAAATCAACCCCGGCACGATGGATTTCATTCGTCCCCAAGAGTTCACTCCCGACCACGGCTTTCAAGTAATGATTTTTGACGAAATAAACAGGAATCCTGATCCCCAAGTAACCAACGCTCTTCTTGAACTAATAGACCAAAAGTCTATTAACGGTGTACCATTTCCTGACCTTCTCGCTGTTGTCGCAACAATGAATCCTCCTTCTCACGATCAAAACATTCAGGCGGATGAACTTGACGATGCTCTCTACGATAGGTTCCACCTACGCATTAATGTCAGAAATGACTTTCCTCTTCAGCACTTTCTCAATCTCTTCCCTGATCATCAACACCATGTTCACGCCCTCCACGAATGGATGAAAACTTCGGTCCCCGACGAACTCGTCAAGACTATTACGAATCGACGACTGGAACGCATTATGAAAATGTACACCGAAGTTGATACTGATGTATCAGACATGATCCCGAGTAACTGTAACCCAGAAGATCTGGCTCTTTCATTTCTGGAAGCATCTTCTCCAGAAAAACACGTTGTATCTACCATATCTTCCCTCGAAGATTTTCTGGATATTTGGGAAAGAGATCACGTTGCTGATATGTCAAACAATAACCTCGCAACTCAAATGTATCTTCGCATAAAAATGAAAGAGCGAAACGAAGAACTCTATTGTTCAACTTGGGCCTACACTTATGGTGTCGGCACTTGGTATGCTGTATCGGGAAAAGCTTTTGGTTTTATCACCCCTGATAATAAATCTATTACAGAGGGCGCAAAAGTCTTCTATCACACCGAGAATAACAAGGAAGATTTCCCATCTGATGGAACTTCTGTAATTTTTCGTTATCGTAAAGAAGCGGGTGGTAGATATTCATCGAATCTGATGATTCCTGTAAGCTACATCGATATGGAAAAATACAATCCAGACCCGCTCTTCTAAGCCAACTCAAAGGAGTCCTACCATGCTTTCTGATTATCCCGTCATCTTGCGCTCTTTGATCAAACGTGTACCGCTCGCCAAATCAATGATTAAGGTAGGACTCCCCACTCCCGAAACCCGTATTCCCACAGCAGGAATCCGTCGCGACCTCAAAACACGGAAGATTTCACTTTTTATAAACCCTGAATTTTGGAACTCGCTTACAAACATCCAGAAAGAATGGCTTATCTTCCACGAATTTGGTCACATCTTTTTCAAACACCAAGAAAGATCTCTTGATCCCGAAGCCAAACAGTACCCAAAAGAAATTCTGAACCAAGCGATGGACATCTGTATCAACGAATATAGCGTTCGCACCTTCTTCGCCAAAGAAGACTTTTTCTTCGGTCCCCTTAGTATTGCGTGTTTTTGCGAATCTTTCCCACAAACCGCTGACATGTCTACTCGTCTCTCATACCTTGATTATGCGAAAGCATTGTACGACATTAAAGACAAAGAAGCCCAAGGAGACAAAGAAACCGAAGAATCTGAACCTGATGAAATGTCAGACGAAGACGCGGAAGAACTGATACAATCGTTGCGAGAAATGCGTAATGAAATGCTTGACTATATCGCAGAAATGCCAACTAAAGAAAAAGAAGCCATCATAAAGGACATACCAGAAAAAGATCTGGATCGTCTTGAAATAAGGATAGTTCAGAATAAAAATTGGCGCAAGCTCATGCACGACATGTCTCCTCTTACATCCGGTAAGAAGATTGCCACAACATGGACTCGCCCAAATTACAAAACTCGACTTCTCCCTTCAGGACTCAATCTTCCTGCCCGATCCAAAAATGTCCATAAACCAAAAGCGCTCCACGAAGTAGCGATATTTCTCGACTTCTCAGGTTCTTGTAATCACACATCTTGGTCTTTCCTAGAATCGGCACTTTCTTTTCCAAAAGCACACTTCAAGACTCGTATTTTCGCCTTCTTCGGTACGATCATGGAAATAAAAAACCATAAAACCTTAGATCGCAATTTTAACGAACATATGGGAGGATGGATGGACGAACACTACTGCATTATCCACGATTTTTGTTCAGGTACGTGTCCTGACTACGCAGAATACAATCCGCATGAAATAACAGTCGCGTCTCCACTCTCCAAATATCCAGACACTGTTATAGTATTCACGGATGGACAAGGAAAATTCTACAAGCCTGACTTCGCACAATCCCAACATTCAAGTCGTTGGAAATTCATCTATCCTGAACAACGCCAACTCGAATCCAACCAAATGACACGTTCTGTACCTGAAAAAGCTCTATCAGGCTACCTCCAATCCGACTTTCAATAGCCAAAAGGAATCAACATCATGCCCAAGCACGAAGTAATCTCCAACAAAAAAGAACAAACCTTTAAAATATCCGATAATAAAATTATTGATAACATTTTAATGCTAATTCTGATTATTTGCGGGTTTTATTTACTTATTGTAAACGGACTAGGTATCGAAATCAAATCATATCTATACTTCTTTACGGGAATTACTTTCATCGCAGTTGGAATGAAAAATTTAACAACAAAGTAGTAAACAATGTCTGAATTTTGGAAGAACTTTACCAAAAGTACAATAATCTCAATAGCATTTGTCATCATTGTAATTCTACTGATGTATCTGTAAAACATGTCGAATCCAACACCAAGATGCCAACATAAAATCTTATCGGAGATAACCAATGTTTCCAATCATCAGACATATCAGTGATGTTACGCCCTTCTTGACTGAAGGCATCAGGATCAAAGAGCGTGACGCATACGATGTTATCGATTACACGTTCGCTGGTCCTGAAACATTCACAACTTCTATGTCTCTTGAGTGTCGTGGTCTAAAGTTCGACAAATCAGGTCGTTTGATTGCCCGTCCCCTCCATAAATTCTTCAATATTGGAGAAAAACAATCTCTTGGTGAAATCGACTTTACCCAACCTCACGAAGTGTACGACAAACTTGACGGTTCTATGATCCATGGTTGCATACTCAACAAAGAGCTAACTTTTATGACTCGTGGTGGCATTTCTCCACAAGCTCAAATGGCCTTCTTACGTTCTTCTCAATCTCACAAAGACTTGGCAAACGCTGTCTCAAACCTGAATTCAACAGCTATCTTCGAGTTCACGTCGCCTGATAATCGCATTGTAATCAACTACGAAACCGATGAACTAACCCTTTTGGCTGTTAGGGAAAACACCTCGGGTAACTATTACTCCCACAAAGCCCTGATTGAACTCGCCAAATTCTATGATTGCCCTCTTGCTCAAAAACATCTTCCTGTAACAAACCCTGAAACATTCGTGTCTTCAGCGCGATCTATTGTAGAATCAGAAGGTTACGTAATTGCATTCAACACCGGCCACCGCATAAAAATCAAAGGTGACGACTATTCGCTAAAACATGGCGCACTGTCCCGCGTCTCTTCAGAAAAATACACTCTGAACCTTATCTTAACAAACAACGCAGACGATATACTACCCCTCCTTGAAGAAAAAATTGCCAGACGTCTGTAAGAATTCATTATTGCAACAACAAAATGCCTGACAGACCTAACAGATCGCACAACACGCTTTCACAACGAAAACAAACATCTAGCACGAAAAGACTACGCCCAAGCCGCTCAAAAATTGAACCCTGTAGAAAGAGTCTTGGCATTTAGCGCCCTTGACAACAAAAACATCTACGACACCGCAAAAAACCTCCTGTTAAAAGCCTCTTCAACCCAAACCAAACTAGAGCAAAACCGAAAGTACTTCAACAACCTCAAATGGTCAATCTCCGACCTCACCTCTCTCGAATAGGAAATTAAATGATCACCAAAGAAGAACTAAATCGTGGTCAAGAACGTCTTGGTCGAATTTCTTTAGATTGATAAACAGATCAACGTTTTTCTTTCACCTCAAAACAGGAGTATCAAATGGAACAAGTCATCGCACTAATCGAAGCCAATCGAGATAAACTTGTTGGTATGTTCGCAGGTAGAATTTGTCAAAAAACAGTGTCACATGAGGGTGGAAAAACATGTCTTTGTCTTATTGGTGCTGCCTATCATGTATCTGGTAAAGATAATATCAAACAAAGCAATCCATCATTAAATTACGACGAATACGAATATTCAGATGATAGTCTATATATAAACCGTGCATCAATCTATGGTAAATGGGATGATTACGTAAATGTTAATGAAGTAGGAAAAGTTCCTTTTCTCGAAAAGTTCGACGATTTCAAATCCCAACTCTAAGAAATGAGAAAGTCTATGAACATTGAAAAAATCCTTGCTGATGAGGTAATCTATTACGCAACACTTATGAATTTATCAATGCTCATTACCTCAAAAATAGACCATGAAGAACCTAATGCTAGATTGAAAAGTGTTTTTTATTCTTCTGGTCGAACGGCTCATGTAGTAATATTTAATCCAGAATTTTTAGAAAAATGTATTATAAATAACACATTGAAACCAATAGTAGTTCATGAATTAGGTCATGCTGTCCATTGCAAGAAAGATTTTAAACTAAAGAAATCTAGGTGGTTCAAAGTATTAAAATTTATACAAGCTGCTTATTTTAAAAAATTATATATCGAAATGGAAAACCGAGTAGATAGAGAAATGTTGAAATTTTTCTCGTTGGAAGAATGCATTGATACTCTCAAATGGGTTAACCAACAATTTCCTAGATCTTGGGACTTGCCTTCTAGAATAAAGATGTTGAGAGAAAATAAAAAGAAAATTACAATATTCAGAATTGGCATAAACGAATACAAGGCGTTCTTATAATGATTTCATTTGGAAACTTAATCATCGCTATAGCAAGCGCATGTGCTTTTATAACAACTTTTTCAATGACTTTCGGATTCCAACTTTTCACGATGTTCTATTTCACTATAGCATGTATTATCATATCACAGGAGAAAACAGACGATGTTCAAAATAAACCATAAAGTTCGTATGTCCGACGCTGGAAAAATGAAATGGTCAGACAGTTACAACAATCCACACGATCTAACAGGCGTCATTATTGAAATGAATCCTCCGGAAGATAGACTCCCAATCAGCGTAATGTGGTCAAACAAGCAAGTAAACTCATATCCTGAGAGAGATTTAACGTCTTTAGAAAAAATCAAAATAAACGATACTGTTAAAGTTGCCACTAATTCAAGCTCAGAACCATGGATGCAAATTACAGACAATGGCGTTGTAACCGATCATTTATACGACGATGTATTCAGAGTAAAGTTTCCAGACAACTGTCAATATGTATACTTGTCAGACCAACTCGAACTAATATGAACCCCAGAAGGAAACTCTGACATGGCAAATCATGGATGGAGCTTGGTAAATGTTTTCTTCAGGAAAAAATGTCACATAGCTTCAGATAAATTGATCAGGAGTTTCTGGTTCAAATATCAATCAAGGGCGCATATCGGATCTAAAGCTAATATCTGGTATGTTCCGCCATTCAAAGCATTTACGACTCAGCAAAAGTTATTTGAAGTAGAAGTTTGGGAACACGCTGAAGTGTTTGTCTATTACGCAAATCTTGGTCGTCTATTTAACTGTTTCTTATTTCCGCTATTTCTCATATTCAAGTTACTCTTGCTTCATCGCATTTTTTCGTTCATCTTCCATGACCGTTATATTCTATCTGAAAAACAAGGTCGAACCCCTAAAATAAAATTTTCTACTTTTCTCACTCAAGAAGTTGTAGTTTTTTCTGAATTGGTATCAACATCACCAGAGATATACAAGAAAACCAAATCAGCAATAAAATATGCCAACATCGGATACAAGATGTCATTGACAGCAAGGCTTGTTCCCTTGATTCTGATGCTACTAACACTTATTTTCTTAGTAACAAACGGTATCAAATCTCTTGATTTACCTTCGATCTCTCAAGAAGCCAGTGAAGCTTCACACTATCAACGTCTAATCGACGAATCCCGCCGCAAATTCAATGTTCCTCCGTCCAAAGGATTATTCCAATGACGCCTTATATCGGATATGAATTCGAGTATTGTTCCAAAAAATACCGCATAACAGATGTCGGGACACGAACAATTATAGTAATCGAACTCAAACCAGAACTCGAACTCCAAACCTACAGCGCCAAAACTCAAACCACCACCTCATCAACCTGTATCAATCCCGAAGAAGAAGGTTGGTACGATGGACCTCCATATGCCGTTCCCGAGATCGTCTTTGACATTCAAGAACTCCCCCAATTCACCATGTGAGAAAATTAAAAATGATCTTTTTGGTATACTTTGCATCTGGTATTTCAATTGCATATGTTTTATATATGATAAAAACATCTCATGTATATCCTATCTTGGTAATTTTAACAGTAAGCATGTTTGGAATTGTATTCGAGATTGAAAATAATAAGCGAAAAAAATATCTAGAAGAAAATAAATTTGTGTTATGGTTTCAATTTGAAAATCATTGTAAAGACCTAAATGGTGATATAATTGTAGCTAAGCCTCGTAATATGAATTATAAACATCTTTGTTCATATCATGGAAATATAGAATCTTTCTATGTTTTTTGGGTTAACCGATACAAAAACAAGGGTAAATAAAATGGCTTATTTTGGTATTACACTTTGTAGTCCGGTATATCCAGCTAATATGGGGAGTATCGCTCGTCTCTGCATCAATTATAACGCTTCCTTTATCAACGTAATTGATGGTAAGTTCTGTCCAAACGCAACGAACATTTTCCGTACCGAACGACATCTGCCTATTAGCGAAATGACTGAAGAGCATTTTCTCTCCCCCAATTCCCAGACAGTCGGCATTCAAAACATTGCGGTAGAGATTGATCCCCTTGCCAAATCTGCTGAAAAAATGATACACCCCAGAGCTGCCAATTATATTTTTGGTAGCGAAAGCTCAAGTATACCCCAATCAATTATCAAGCATTGCGACAAGGTGGTCAAAATCGCAACAGTAGATTGTCTTAATCTCGCATTCGCAGTTCATACTATTATGATGTATCGTCATTTCCAAAAGAATAGCTCCAAATTTAATCTGCTGAATGGAGGAAATAATAATGGAACCTGATTCTTTTAGCTATTACAGCGCAATGAAAGATGAATCATTTGTTGAAAAATTCAAATACTTCCCTACTCATCACAAAGATCGTTATCCGGAGTATGATATAAGTTCTGAAAAATTGAAAGAGCTTTCTGAGACTATAAAAAAAATTGATTTCAGTAAAATTAAATCAACCAGTTATAAAAAATTGTCTATTAATGGGACCGTTCCTTTTCACGGTGTAATTCTTTACAAATCAAAAGACATAAGTGATCCAAAAAATCAGTTCGTTTTGACCCATAAAGACCAACTACTAAAAGTAAAGTATGAGCGCTCAGGCATGTATCACTTTTACGACACAGATGCTTCTCCCATGCCAGCATACAACTGCTTGATCGTAACAACATCCAAGGAAACTTGATATGACACTTACAACAATTTTTACTAAAGCGTTCTTGTTTGCAATAGTAGGGTTTGGAACTGATCCAAACGAACCTCATCCGGCATCAAATACAGTCTTCCAACTAGCCGAAACTTATTCAACTCTCTTTCACTGCGAAAAAGCTCTGAATCTCGCTCAGGCCAACGCCCAGTTTCCTCTCAACTGTCACGAAGTCCGAGGAGAAAATTAATGAAATCACTACAAAAAAACTTCCCTATTATTCTACTTCTCGAGTTTGCCAATAGAATTTTTGAACAATTTCCAGATACTGCTGAAACAAGAGGAATATACAGACATCATATTCTTGGTTTGAAAGATTGCTGAAAACGAAGATGAATATCTGATTCAAATAAAATTTGACGATATGACAGTCCATATGGGACCAATATCGAAGGTAGACGGTTTATCAGACAAAGACGATCTCTTCATAGAAAAAGACAACAGGTTGTTTCACTTCAATCGCTGGTTGTTTCCTGAAGATGCTCAATATGAGGGTGAATGCACTAGAAAAGCACTCCCTTGCGACTTTAACCCCAACTACTTCACTGGAGGATTTCTAGCATGACATTCCTGCATTACGTTGCACTTATCATTTTCATTGTTATTAGTCTGTACTTCGTTGTACTTACATTATCTATTGTCTTCGGAGACGCCAAAAACTTATACTTAAAGAAATCCTATACTGATAAGCGTTTAATCCGCTTAGGATTCAAAATTGTACTAACAGTTTGGTTTGTTACAGGAACTATTTCTTTTTGGTAAGGAAACATCATGTCTAATAAAAAAACGACCAAGTCTATCAAGCATCTGAAGCGCAATGGCATCGGTTCTCAACGCACCTATTTTAATGAAATCTGTATTGATACTTGGTACGTTCGAAGTCACGGTATCAAAACGATTGCCGACTATGATTTGGCCGATTGGAGTCTTCAACGAGATCTTTCTATTGAAGACACTCAGTTTCCTGAACGCTACAAACAGTTCGAAGCTGGATATCCCAAGAACGGATATGCCCACTCCATTTGGATTAGATTTCTCACTCATGATCACTCTAATATTGTCTTTTCGGTATTCTCTTGTGCTGCCTTGAAATTCTTCGTCTGCTTAT
>ENA-ORXM01005032-ORXM01005032.1-marine-metagenome-genome-assembly--contig:-NODE-5032-length-10929-cov-4.996775_pt1 | contig 10929 bp, 8 predicted proteins | sample MGYA00237867_ERZ511480 | MGnify/ENA primary metagenome ERZ511480 (study PRJEB26309, sample SAMN06266103) | marine metagenome | isolation source: Algal blade | place: United Kingdom:Sidmouth, United... | reverse complement strand
ATTCTATGAAAAATTAGGATTGAAATTGATTGTTAAATCTTTACCGCATTACGCAAGATTTGAATGTCCAGATGGAAATTCCACATTTTCGCTACACCAAACTGAATCTTTACCAAAAGGCGACGGAATTTATGTTTACTTTGAGTGTGAAAATCTTGATGAATATGTCAATAAACTCAAGGAATGCGGAATTAAATTCGACCAAGAACCAACTGACCAAAGTTGGTTATGGAGAGAAGCAAGATTAAAAGATTTGGACGGAAATCAGTTGATTTTATTTTATGGTGGCGAAAATAGACTAAATCCACCGTGGAGAATTGAAACCAAATAACGGAAAGTAAATTTAAGAGAATAAACGGAAAATATTAGTCTGAACCAAAATAAAAATAAAGCGGAATAAATAGCGAGCGGAGCACTACACACAACAACGTATATATCTCATAGCTAATTAGTTGCTTAATCGAAATTAAGGTTTATTTGCAAGTCCGCCAAATTTTTTAATTTGGCTTATTGATAAAAAAAGGGAATAAGAAAATTTATAAATTCGGCTCGTGCTTAACCGAAAGGATAATGCTAATTTGCACGCTACGAGCCATATACACAACAGTTGTGTGCAAAAAAAATAAAACACTACAATTACGGAAAATGAGTTTTAACTTCTTTGACGATTCTATTTTTAATTTCATTCCAATTGATCTGTTTAAGCATTTTAGGCATTGGCTCAATTTCAGCATCATCAAAATAAGTTAGGCATTTGAAAACTAAAAAATCAGTTCCATCAGGGAATTTGGAATTATAGAAATCAAAAATTTGTGGTAATGTAAATTGCTCAAGAATAAAGTATAAATCAATAAAATCTTTTCTAGAACCTCTGCCAGCAATAGCAGATAATTTCATTGCAGCGATATCTTGAATTGTAGCTAATTTTAGGTTGTCAATATTGATAGGAGAATCAATAAATTTGTATCGATAAGAAACAAAATCAACTTTAATATCATCAATGAATAAGTTAAGGATTTTCGGAGTTTGATTCACAACTCTAACTTTTCCTAGATGATTAATATAATCAAGAACAGGAGAAACCTCCATATCTGAATAGGCAAATAAATCTAAGTCAATTGAAATTCGATGACCAATTTGAAGAGCAAGAGATGTTCCACCAACGAGAAAATATTCGTTAAGAAATTCAATCTCTTGAAGGTCCTTTAATAATTGAAGTGTTTTGGGGTGGATTGTTGAGTAGTGAAGCATCTAAAATTATTCTTGTTTAAACTAAAGTATGTAGAGAAAAAATTCAAAGTTTTAGGATCTAAATCTCTAATTAGAAGAATTTCTTTTGTGATAAAATCAAGTCCATAAAAGGCTTTGATAATTTTCCACTCTTTAATAGACCCTTTTTGAATGACTCTTTGGATAATAAAACGTGCATTTTTACCATAATCCAAAGAATTAAGATCAATATCCCAAAACAAATAGCTTGGTAAAATCATAATTAAGTTAAATTTGAGAATAACTCTAAACAAAGGCAAGATACATATAAATAGATATGTTTTCAAGAAATAACCCTTGAGTATTAATCAATTGAATTAGAGATGGGAACTGGAGAATATAGATTAAAATTTGGTGCCGTAAAATATAATTCTGCACACAACAATGAATACCTGTCAATGGATGCAATAAAGGTACTATTCAAGTTTAAGGTAAGTATTCAGTATTGAGGTCTATTCAATTTTAGAGTTGCCACCACTGCAGGTACTCCAACGTTGAACAACCCCTATATAGTTAATCATGCAAAGTAACTAAAGAATTGGCAGATTGGATTTAAAAAAAGATCCATGAGACAGTCAAAAAAGAGCGTTTGCAGTGTTATGAAGATCTCTTAATAGTTGAGAATTTTTCGCCATCCACAATAAAAGCATATCAGTTAGGCCTGCGTCAGTTTTTAGAATTTAGAGAATTGCACAGTATATAAGGAGACCAAGATCAAGCGCGTCAATTCATACTGCACAAATATAATAAAGGAGCAAAGTGGCAGACGATCAATTTTGTATACTCGGCTTTACGAAAGTATTTTAAGGAAGTGATATTCATGGAATGGACAACAAAGAAGATAAAACGTCCACGTCGTCAACGAACATTGCCAGTTGTCAAATATGTCAAAAGAAAATGTTATCCAAAAAAGGAATCTAGGATTCGGTAAGAAAGAGAAATAATAGTTATCTTAGTCAAACAAATAGGAGTGCTTTTCCCTATATAGAAAAAAATTGGTGGGAGGAAGGTGCGCCGTGATTGTTCAACTGAAATATTATCGTCATGAGCGATAGCTAAATATTGTCGACGATGGCATGACGTTAATATTCCTTTGAGTTGTGCGTCATTTAACAGCAATGTTCTAAAAATATAATCGAGAAAAGTTTTAATGAATAAAATAATCGAAATAGCTGAATGGATTGAAAATCATTCGACCCAAATTATAAAGAGTATTGACCAGGAAAGCGTTGATGTTTACAACTTTCTAAAAAAGCAGTTTAGCGAATCAAATATCACAGAAAATTATCTATTTCAATTCGTGTTTCGGAGTTCTTACAGAATTGACAACGCTGGACTTACGCCTGAATTTAAAATAGAGTATTTTAAGATATTAGAACAAAATCGTAATGAGAAACAATTTGACTTTAAAAAAGTATTACGAAAACTCTACTCGTTTCCGAACAGAAAAGGACAAAACACATTACAATTTTCGTTTGCGACAAAGATGTCTAATACAATTGACGACAAAATGCCAATTTACGACAGCGAAGTTGCGAAAATGTTTTCAATGTCAAGACCATATCAATCGGAATTTGAAATTAAATTGGCTAAATATTTAGACCAACTTAACCAAATTAAAAATGGTTACGTGCAAATAATTGACCGAAATCTTTTACCAGAAACCATTAGACTTTTTGACCAAGCATTTAAAGATAATAAGTTGTCCGAAATGAAAAAATTGGATTTTATATTTTGGTCTGCTGAAAAAATAAAAAAAACTTATGGAAAAAGAAAGGGAAAACGGAATTGAGGACTTCGATGAAACTAAAGAACAGAAAATAATTGCTGATTTTAATGCTGTATTGCAATTACGAAATTTAAACTATGACAGAAACCAAATTTGCGAAAATTTATCAATTGCTGAAAACGAAGTGTCAGACTTGGAATTTGAATATATTAGAATAACCGGAAACTAAAAAAACGAACGCACAACGTATATAGCTCATAGCTAGTCAGTTGATTAATCGAAATTAAGACATACTTGCAAGTCCGCCAAATTTTTTAATTTGGCTTATTGAAAAGAAAAGGTAATAAAAAAATTAAAAAATTCGGCTCGTGCTTAACCGAAAATAATCGCTAATTTACACGCTACGAGCCATATACAAAACCGGCGAGACCTTCGAGAGTATGGTCTAGCATTCCTCGCTCGTTTCTTCTAGTACTATGACTTCGGCTGACTCCTCATACTTTTCAACTAATATGCCTTACCCGCCCGCCAGCGGCTCCTTCCATTGAATGTCCACAGGACATTCATCCTTCCTTCGTCAGGAATCAGTCAGTCCTCTGGGTAAGACACTGATCCTTCTATTGATATCCACTGAATCTACTACCTATGAATATATTGACCGCGGACTTCACAAAGATCCCGCTAATGACGGAACAAGTCGTGCTTGCTCATCCTTCACAAATAGCCTCCGTTTCTTTTTCCTGTTCGTTGGAGCCAATTTTCGTAGTCCTGCTTCCTTCAGACTAGAGGTCGCCCTCTGCGACCTTGCAGCTTAGTTTAGATTTTAGTCAACTTAATATCGCAGAACTTTCATCTGCTGAATCATTTGGTTAACTTTATAACCGTGTCATGCCAGGCACACACAAAAAGTATGATCTCATATCTCGCCAAAAGGCGAGAGACGAGACATACTCAGGTTCGTTACTGGACGTGGAAAAAATTCTATTTTTTTAAATAAAATGTTTCCATGTTTGGAAACTTTACTGTATATTGACTTCTTAAAAAACAATCACTATGAAAAAATATGGATAAAAAATTTGAAGTCATCTTTCTTGAGAATGCAATTGAGTCTTTAAGTGAACTTGATGAAAAACCTAGAGACAAAATAATCTATAACATAGATAAAGCGAGATCAATAAATGACCCCAAACTATTTAAGAAATTGACCGAACTAATTTGGGAGTTTAGAACTTTATATCAAAAAAAGCAATATAGGTTACTAGCATTTTGGGATAAAGATGATAAAACAGAAACATTAGTGGTTACTACACATGGATTCGTGAAAAAGACTAGTAAGGTCAATAAAAAAGAAATTAAACGAGCAGAAGATATTCGACAAGAATATTTTGATGACAAATAAAAAAATAGTACACATGAAAAAAATGACATTAAATGATGTAAAAGATAAATTCATTGGAACAGCTGGAACTCCTGAAAGAGACCAATATGAATTCGATTTAAAAATGGACTTAATCGGTGAAATGATAAAGAAAGCTAGAAAAGAAAGAAACCTTACACAAGAAGAATTAGGAACACTAATTGGTGTTCAAAGGGCGCAAATATCAAAACTAGAAAAAGGATCAAAGAATGTTACTATTGGTACTATATTGAAAGTTTTCGACGCACTAAAAGCGAATATCAAATTTAGAATTGAAATGCTGGATGTTAAACTTGCTTCTTAATATGAAAGTAGAACACGGCCAGTAATAATGAGCACCTGTCAATGGTGGCAATAAAGGTACTATTGAAGTTTAAGGTAAGGATTCAGTATTGAGTTATATTCAAATTTAGAGTAGCCACCACTGTAGGTACTCTCACGTTAAAACACGAGCTTGCTGCTGAGCTTGGGTTTTTGTTTGCATTCTGCATTCTGAAACCGGATTTGCCTTGATTCTCAAATACATAACGGTCTACTGGGAGAGGGATAGGCAAGGAGGCCGCTTTTTCGCGGACTGTCCGTAGGACCGATAGCCTGAGATAGCCCGACCTATGACGAACCGCTTTTTCGCGGATCGTAATAGGGCTCCCCCAAACAAATAAAATAGCTACTTCACAACTTATAAATTTCATAAATTATACCTGAAATAGGGTAGGATTTATTATAGGAACAAGTTGTTATAGTATATGGATAAAGAAACATAAAATTGTGGTAACTTGCTGTAAATAAGCAGATTGTGGATTGGAAATAATCTTAACAATTAAAAAAGAGCTGTAACTAGGCATCTATTGAAAAAAAGCACAAATATTTGCAACGCGATTAGATACAATCCGCTCTTACTCGTATAGCCCCCAGAGATACAGGATTTTACTTATTGAACACTAAACAAATTAGGAATAAAAATATGAACAAGCTAAACGTAACCTATTATTTGGGAACCCTACTTTGCCTGCTCTTACTATGTGCGGGTATGAATACAGCTTCAGCGCAAAGCTGGCAACTAGAGGGCAATGCGCCAGGTCAACCAATAGCCTATGATCAGGATGGCAATAACCGATGGATGGTGACTGCAAATAATATCTACAAGAGCAGCGATAATGGCAATGTTTGGACGCCGAGTATTACGAATAATAATGTGCCTTTTTATGATGACGATATATTTATTGCAGCGACCAATAGCTCCTATCCATTTTTTGGAGATCGAGATACCAGAATTTTTGGAGACTTTATGTTTCTGGAAGTGAGAACAGATTTTAGCAATAGAGATTATTACTATACTGCCGATGCAGGTCAGTCATTCAGAGAGTTTGTGCAAGCAGACAACTTCTTAAACGATGTTTATGAACTTCCTGGAAATAGATATTTAGTGCAGGATTTGATTTACAATAATAATGCTCCGACATTCTATGTTGCTCAATGGTCTTTGATCAGTAACAATGGAAATACGATCACGGAAGTACTCAATGCGCACGGAAGGAATTCGTCCGTAGTAGGTTCTACGGCGAACATGACGATCATATTGGATGCCGATAAGTTATACTATTATAGCGGTGATAATTTCAATTTAGTACAAACGGTAAGCCTGCCAGGTAATGCTTTACTAGGAAGTGTAGAAGGCAATACTATACAGGTGGTCGGTTACAATAATGATGCTACTGCGCCAAAAGTATTGAATCTATATCGATCTACCAATGGGGGTGTTAGCTTCAGCACAGACACCTATACGATCAATAATCCGAGATTATTTGATCTCTCTGTTATAGACAATAATCTATTCGTAACGGGCGGAGAATTTACCATCTACAACAATGCTTTTTATAGATTTGACTTTGACAACTTTACGAATCCTACGGTGCTGGGAAATTCTTATGATGTAGACTCTAGTGGGCCATTTAAGCTGACACAAGATGGTAAGATGGTCAATGTAAGACCAGAAAGTTATGAATCTGCATTCTTTATTTCTGATGACCTATGGACAAGTAGAGCAGAGCCAACTTATATTCCATATGCACCAGCAGCGATGGCTAATTTTGGAGGCGCGAGTTCTACCATATTTTATGGGAACGAAGCGTACACGACTACTAACGGTAGGGACTTTACATTTTTAAGAGACTTTTTTGGAGGCGCGCTTAAATCGAATATTGTTTATTTAGATAACTCCATGTACATATCTCCTTATGCGGATCCAAGTACGACTACTTATTTTAGTAATGATGGAATCAATTTTGAAACGACCAATGAATTTGGATTGAGCAGTGGACAATTTCCAGGTGCTGCCGATATATTTCAGATAGGAGAAAATACGCTACTCGCTAGAACAGTTACTGTTGATCAAAGAATACAAATATCGAGTGATAATGGAAACTATTGGACCTTACTACCTGAAGCATACGACTGGAGACCAGACTTTTTTACGGATGCGAAGACGGGTACGATTTATGCTTACAGATCTACAAATTTTGCCAGTTTTAATAGTCAAGAATCCATTACGCCTATACAAGTTTCGAAAAGTGATGATAATGGGGTGACTTGGAAGTTTATAGAAATCAATTATCCTGACATTACCTCTGCAGCGTATGTGGGTTATCAAGGGCGACCGCTTTTTGCATACAACAATAATCTTTTCATCAAGTCCGATACAGAAATGTATGTGTCAACTGATGGTGGGGCTTCATTTTCTGCCATTCCATTTCCTGCAAGTTATGCAGGCGCATGCGTGAATATAAGAAATGGAAATATCATAGTTGAAACCAAGGACGAACAAGTATACACCGTATCTATCGATGGATGGTTAGGCACAGCGCCGGCTAGTACTCAGGAAGGATACCAGGTTGACTTAGAATTGAGCATAGCATTGAGCCCACCTAATCCTGCGCCTTTTAGCGACTTCGATGTGATCGTAACCCTTAAAAATAATGGAACAGAAACAGCGCGTAATATAGCCGTACGAAGACCATTTGTCGGACAACCTGTGGCTGTCAATAGGGGAGACGAGCAACCTACTTACAGCGCTAACTTTGATTGGGTAAATGCTAGTGCAAATTCACTTGCGCCAGGTGAAAGCGCAACGGCTTCTTATCCATACTATCGATTGGATGGTGGCCCGATAGAGACGCGATCTTGGATATCGGCTCAGTTAGAGCCAGATGTAGATAGTAGACCTGGACAACCGGATGAAAATAACGTAGAAGATGATGAGGCGTATATTCCCAATCTAAATCCAGCAACAAGTACGATTACGGTAAACTGCCCAGATGATATAATCAAAGAGGAGTCTTCTCCAACAGGACCTATCGGTGGAGGCTTTAATGGATTCGGCGATGTGATTTTGCCTATTCCGACGGCGACGACTACTTGCCCCGATGGTATTACCAGCATTGAATATATTGGCACAGCACCAACATTTACGATGGGTAGCAATCTATGGTTAGATGGTCCTGGCTCATTTGTAGCTGTATTTGAGATTACCGATGCCTGCGGAGGCATAGCAACTTGTTCTTATAATGTAGATATTATCGTACCTGCATTTCAGTTTGAATTCGAAAACTGTCCTAATGATATAACAGTTACTGCTGCGGCTGGTGCTTCGGGCGCGGAGGTAAATTATACGGATCCCAGTTTCTTAAATAACTGCCCGTTCACGATCGTAGACTATGGTCCTGCTGTTGGTACAGCGTCAGGGAGCTTTTTTCCGGTAGGGACCACAACCGTTACTTGGGTCGCTGCTAACCCACAATGTGGAACAGCGATGTGTACTTTTGATGTTACTGTCCAAAGCGGCGGTGGGAACAATCAAAATATAGATTTAGAATTAAACTTTGCAGAAAACTTTGCGCCGATAAACGCATTTACGCCTTACACTAGATCACTTACCGTGACCAATACGGGCGGACAAACTGCGCAAAATATTCAGATAGAAATACCTACTCCGCAAGGCGCGGTTTACCAAGGCGGCAATGAGTTCACGACCAGCAATGGTACATTTAGTGCTTACGGAAATATGATCTGGACCCTTGCCAACGGTATCGGTAGCAATCAAAGTGCCACTATAGATATACACTATTATCCATTGATAGATGTCCCAGGTGTCGAGTATGCACAAGTGATCGCAGCGAACGGAAACGATGCGGATAGTACCCCTAATAACGGTACGCCTCCCACACCAAATGAAGATGATGAAGCTGCCATCGGCGGTGGCGGTGTGATCAGCGGACCTACGGTAGTAACCTGCCCTGGCGACGTGACAGTGCAGGCCACATCTGCTAACGGCGCAGTAGCCACGTGGGCTGACCCAACGGTTACTTCAGACTGCAATACGATTTTATCTTTCAGTACTTTCGACAGCGGAGATGTATTCCCAGTAGGGACGACGAATGTAAACTACGTGTATGCCGAGACCGGTGCTGCACAGTTTTGTGGAGACGTTGTGGGTTGTGATTTTGATGTAGTAGTACTTCCATTCTCTACGGGCAATGAAGGAATAGATGTAGAGTTGTCTATGACGCAATCTGTCGCTTCCCCGCAGCAGTACAGTGTATTCGAAAGAACGGTAACGGTGCAAAATGCAGGGACACTATCGACCTCTAATGTCATAGTCAGTGTACCGCTCTATACAGGAATGGTATTCTCTGGAGGAGAAGAATTCGATACCGACCAAGGTAACTATAGTCCTTATGGCGATAGAAATTGGACAGTAGGCGTCTTGGCTCCTGGAGCGTCTGCGTCACTTACTTTGAGGTATTTTGCCTTGACCAATACTACTAGCGCAGGCTATGCACAGGTGATCGCGATGGAAGGAAATGACATAGATAGCACCCCGAATAACGGTACACCTCCTACCGCGAATGAAGATGATGAGGCGACAACCTCTGGTGGCATTACGCCTCCAGGTGGTAACCAAGCGGATCTATCTATCGCTAACTTTAACATCGCCAATACCATTACGCTAGGCGCTTTGACGGACTATACTTTTGACTTGGTGAATAACGGCAATGCAGTCGCAGCTGGGAACTACGATATCAAGTTGTACCTGTCTACGGACAATACTTTGAGCGGCAATGATGCTTTTGTAGGCGACGTCAACACAGGCAATACGCCTATCGGAACCATCGCCAATGTAGGCGCGCAGTTGCGTGCACAGTTCGTGCAAGCGGGCAATTATTTCTTGATCGTAAGCGTAGATGCCGACAACGACATCGCAGAATCCAATGAGAACAACAATACCTACACACAAGCGATCACGGTAATGACAGGCGGTACCCAGTCGAGTGGTGCGGATCTCAATTTATCTGCCAGCTTTACTTCTACTACGCAGCCACAGTATGATGTTTATTCCATAGTGTACAATATCAAGAACGAAGGTTCGGTAAGTACCAACAATGTTCAAGTTGATATTTTATTGGTACCAGGCGCAGTGTATTCTGGTGGCGACGAGTTCACCACCACGCAAGGAACTTTCGCGCCGTACGGTGACAATGTATGGAATGTGGGTACCTTAAACGCAGGACAAGAAGCCACGTTGACCATCAATTATTACAAGCTCAGCGCTGGACAAACGCAGCACTTCGCACAAGTGATTTCCTCTTCTGCCAATGATCCTGACAGTACCCCTAATAATGGTACCTACGGCCTAGTCAACGAGGACGATGAAGTATTCCTCCGCACCAATGCTGTTCAGTCCAGAACTGCACAGCCGTCTAGCACAGCAAATAAGTTAGCAGTCTTGGGTGTATTCCCTAATCCGTCCAACGGTCAGCGCGTGACGCTTCGCCTAGAATCTCCAACTACATCTGAGCAGACCATTAACTTCTACGATGTTACCGGCAGGGTAGTAGCTACCCAACGCGTAGCCCTCACCGAAGGGGTCAATCAAATAAGATTAGAGACGCAAAATTTCGCTGCTGGATATTACACCCTGCTTGTCGAAGACGAGAACCTTCGCTCTACTCCTCAACGATTTATCATTGAGCGCAACTAGATAATATTTTTCCAATATATTATAATCCAATTCTAGACCATTTAATATTTAAGATGACGTAGAATATTTAGAGCAGAATTTTTCAAGATCAAGGCAAAAATATAAGTAATAGCCTTAGCTATTGCGCGTATTTTTAACGCTGAGATTGGAGAATTATGCCTAAATAAATGCGTCATTCTAGATATTTGATGGTCTCCCGACTCTCATACATGAATTTGTATGGGGGCTTTTTTGATGGTTTAGGTTTCTAGTTTTTGGGGCCATCCTGAATTCTTGTCCCGACCTTGCACGCGCCACCAGCCTGCGCAGGTCGGCACAAGAATTCAGGACCGGGTTATGCAGGACTCCGCTTGCGCTACGGTCCGCGTTCCTTCGTCTCTTGGACATCCCGCTGGGGCGGGATTCCTTACTACCCCTTGTCTGTTAGGTTTAGTATTCTATCAAATTAGCCGTATCTGAACGGTTCTGATACGGCTA
>ENA-ORXM01005031-ORXM01005031.1-marine-metagenome-genome-assembly--contig:-NODE-5031-length-10930-cov-2.994379_pt1 | contig 10930 bp, 8 predicted proteins | sample MGYA00237867_ERZ511480 | MGnify/ENA primary metagenome ERZ511480 (study PRJEB26309, sample SAMN06266103) | marine metagenome | isolation source: Algal blade | place: United Kingdom:Sidmouth, United... | reverse complement strand
TTGTAAAAGTATGGCTCGGTTTTTGAAAAGTCAAAATTACATATATTTTTCTGTGATTGATTTAATATTCAATTAAAAATTTAAAATTAAAATAAACCTTATTTTTTGGTCTTTAAAATTTTGTAAATAATTGAATTTATGTCGTATTAAAAAAGATAGTTCAGATTATAATAATTTGCAAGCGACCATAAAAAAATAGTATTTACCAAATGAAAACGAACAACATATTAATTTTCGTATCTTTTATTATAGTATTAACATTTTCTTCATTTGTTAGTACAAAACTATTTCAAACTCCTAAAAAGTTTGTGGTTGTTTTAGATGCTGGCCATGGTGGTAAAGATCCAGGGAATATGGGTAATGGCTACAGAGAGAAAGATATTGCCTTAAAAACGGTATTAGCAGTTGGCAAGGCGCTTGAAAAAAATCCAAATATAAAAGTTGTTTATACACGCAAAAAAGATGTTTTTATAGATTTATTTGTTAGGGGTAAAATTGCAAATAAGGAAAAGGCAGATTTATTTGTTTCAATTCATTGCGACTCACATACATCTCAAGCTTATGGAGCAGGAACTTTCGTTTTAGGAACACATAGAAATAAAACTAATTTTGAAGTTGCAAAAAAAGAAAACTCTGTAATATTTATGGAGGATGATTATGAAAAAAACTATGCAGGTTTCGATCCGAATTCGCCAGAGTCTGTTATGAGTATTCTATTAAGTCAGGAAGAATATCTTGACCAAAGTATTCAATTAGCTGGTTTAATACAAAAGCATTTTACAGGTAAATTAAATAGAAAGGATAGAAAGGTAAAGCAAGCTGGTTTTATCGTTCTGCACCAAACGGTTATGCCAAGCGTTCTTGTAGAATTAGGTTTTTTAACCAATAAGAAAGAAGGCGCCTATTTAAATTCTAAAAAAGGACAGCAACAAATGGCTGATGCTATAAAAGAAGCAATTCTTCAATACAAAACAAGTATAGAAAAAAATGTTAGTAATTACACATCAATAAATAATAATCAAAATCCAGATGGCGATAATTTAAATGGCATTACGTTTAAAGTCCAAATCGCAGCAAGCTCAAAAATATTGGCTACAAAATCGTATAATTTTAAAGGTTTAAGCCCTATTTCAAGAGAAAAAGCAGGGGGTCTATATAAATATTTATATGGTAACTCTTCTGATTATGAGCAAGTTAAAATGCTAGAAGAGGAAGCTAAGCGCAAAGGTTATAATTCAAGTTTTATAGTCGCCTATAAAGAGGGAAAAAAAATACCACTTACCCACGCTTTAAAATCAATAACTAATTAAGCACGTTCTTCTCAAATTTATATTAAATTTGTTTTCTAAAGAAACGTATTTTGAAAATATCAAGAGAAGCAAAAACGGGAATACTCGTATTATTAGGTGTTACATTGCTATATTATGGTTTTAATTATCTTAAAGGCAGAGACATTTTTAATTCATCACAAATATTATATACAGAATATGATAATGTTGAAGGCTTAGTATCATCTACCCCCGTAACCATAAATGGTCTTAATGTTGGGAAAGTAGATAATGTTGGCTTTAAAGGTGATGGTTCTGGAAAATTAATAATAAAACTTCTTGTAGATAGCGATTTTGATTTTTCAAAAAATAGTACAGCAGAATTATATGAAACCGGACTAATAGGAGGGAAAGCTATTGCTATTATTCCTGCTTTTGATGGTGCCGAAAAGGCAAAAAATAACGATGTCCTAAAAAGCTCTGTAAAAGCAGGTTTAACCGATTTAGTAAACCAGCGTTTAACGCCTTTACAAGAAAAAATTGAAATTATGATGGTAGGTGCAGATTCTTTACTTACCAATTTAAATGATGTTTTTGATGAGAAAACAAAAGCAAGTCTTAGAAATAGCATTGTAGGTTTAAATGACGTTGTTCAGAATTTTAATAATACCTCAAAATCATTAAATCGATTGCTGGCTAATAACGAACAAAAATTGAATAATACATTATCAAATATCGATAATATGTCCTCAAATTTAGTAAAAACTTCAGAGCAACTTGCCAATACAAATTTAGATGAAACGATAAAAAATCTTGAAGAAACCATTCAGAATTTTAATAATATTAGTTCTAAAATTGAAAATGGTGAAGGTTCCATAGGAAAACTGTTAAATGATGAAGGGCTCTATAATAACTTAGAAGGTGCAAGTCTTCAACTAGAACAATTATTGGAGGATATGAAACTAAACCCGAAGCGATATGTGCATTTTTCTTTATTTGGAAAAAAACCAAAACAATACGATGCTGAGGGTAATGAAATAAAAAACAGAGATTAACAAGCTAGTAATATTATGACCTATCTGCCAAATATACTTTTTGCCATTATATTAATTCTTGGAATAGTCTTTTTTGCTAAAAATGTAAAAAAACTTTTAAGAAATATAAAACTTGGGCAAGATGCGGATGTTAGTGATAATAAGTCGCAACGTTGGAAAAACATGGCGATGATCGCTTTAGGGCAAAGTAAAATGGTACGTCGTCCAATTTCAGGACTCTTACATGTTATTGTTTACGTAGGTTTTATTATTATAAATATTGAAGTTCTAGAAATAATAATTGATGGGTTATTCGGCACACACAGAATAGGGTTACAGATATTACCACAAACTGTTTATGGTTTTTTAATTGGCACTTTTGAGGTTTTGGCTGTATTAGTTTTTATATCAGTTATTATATTTTGGGCACGAAGAAACATATTAAAACTAGCACGTTTCTGGAAAAGCGAAATGACTAGCTGGCCTAAAAATGACGGAAACTTTATTCTATATTTCGAAATGGTTTTAATGACTTTGTTTTTAGTCATGAATGCTACCGATTTAGATTTTCAAGCTATGAATTCAGGAAACGTAATTAGTCAATACATGACACCTTGGTTTTCAGGATTATCAGAAGATACACTTCACCTTATTGAAAGAGGGGCTTGGTGGATTCACATTGTCGGTATCCTAGTATTCTTAAATTATTTATACTTCTCAAAACACCTTCATATTTTATTAGCATTCCCAAACACCTATTACGGGAATTTAAAACCAAAAGGACAGCTTAATAATTTGGAGGCAGTTACTAAAGAAGTTAAAATGATGATGGATCCAAATGTCGATCCATTTGCAACACCAGCAGAAGGGATAGAAGAAGACGTGCCAGCAAAATTTGGAGCTAGCGATGTACAAGACTTAAATTGGGTACAATTATTAAACGCCTACACATGTACAGAATGCGGTCGCTGTACTAGTGAATGTCCAGCAAACCAAACTGGTAAAAAATTGTCGCCAAGAAAAATAATGATGGACACCCGAGACCGTTTAGAGGAAGTTGGTAAAAATATTGACACTAATAATGGCGAATTTAAAGACGACGGAAAACAACTCTTAGACGATTATATTACGAAAGAAGAACTCTGGGCATGTACATCATGCAACGCTTGTGTAGAAGCTTGTCCCGTAAGTATCGACCCGCTTTCTATTATTATGGATATGCGTCGTTACTTGGTTATGGAACAATCCGCTGCACCAACAGAATTAAATAATATGATGACCAATATTGAAAACAATGGCGCACCGTGGCCATACAATCAAATGGACAGGTTAAATTGGAAAAACGAATAAATAAATAACTTGGGCGTTACCTATATCCTGAATTTAGTTCAGGACCTAGGTCGCGCTTTCCGCTATATCTTTTGCTTTTTGTCATTCCTGCGAAAGTAGGAATACACTAACTAAGTTTTAGCTGGTTTAAAAAATTCTAGCAATATAGCTAATAAAGCAAAAGGATGCCGCTGCAATCCCTAACGCAAACACAACATAAATACTGCAAGGTTTTGTAAATCTTGTAGTTTAACAAACATCCTGCGAGACCCAAATTATGGAGATTAATAAGCTAGTAGGAATTAAATAATATACAATGAGCGAATTACTAAAAGTACCAACAATGGCCGAGTATATGGCTCAAGGAAAGCATCCTGAAGTGTTATTTTGGGTAGGTTGTGCTGGTAGTTTTGATGATAGAGCAAAAAAAATAACCAAAGCATTCGTAAAATTATTAAATAAAGCCAATGTAGAATTTGCAGTTTTAGGAACTGAAGAAAGCTGTACAGGTGATCCTGCAAAACGCGCCGGAAACGAATTTTTGTTTCAAATGCAAGCCGTAACAAATATTGAGGTGTTAAATGCTTACGAAGTAAAAAAAATAGTTACGGCATGTCCACATTGTTTTAATACCATCAAAAACGAATATCCAGAATTAGGTGGAAATTACGAAGTGATGCATCATACTACATTTCTAAAAACATTACTTGACGAAGGTCGACTTACCATTGAAGGCGGAAAATATAAAGGCAAACGCATCACCTTTCACGATCCATGTTATTTAGGGCGTGCAAATAACGTTTACGAAGCACCAAGAGCATTAATTCAAAAATTAGAAGCCGAATTAATTGAAATGAAAAACTGCAAACGTAATGGATTATGTTGTGGCGCAGGAGGTGCGCAAATGTTTAAAGATGCAGAACCAGGTAATAAAGAAGTAAACGTGGAGCGTACTGAACAAGCGCTAGATGTTAAACCAGAAATTATAGCAGCAGGTTGTCCGTTCTGTAATACCATGATGACAGATGGTGTAAAAGCCAAAGAAAAAGAAAGCGATGTTCATGTTATGGATATTGCCGAATTAATTGCTAATGCTCAAGATTTATAAAATCAAAATTTGTAGATTGTAATTCATAAATCAATTCATGTTAGTAGATTTTAATACATTACCAGAAGAATCAAGAGTTTGGATATACCAAGCAAATCGCTCGTTTTCAGAAGATGAACTTCAAGAAATTCAATCTAAATTAGATGTTTTTGTTGAAAATTGGGCAGCTCATGGAAGCGATTTGCAAGCGGGTTATACTATAAAATACAAACGTTTTATAATTTTAGGATTAAATCAAAATCTAAATGCAGCAACAGGCTGTTCTATCGATTCATCAGTACATTTTATCCAACAATTAGAGAAGGATTATAATGTCGATTTAATGGATAAAATGAATGTATCATTTAAACAAGGCAGGTATGTAGCCTACAAGACATTGGTTGATTTCAGGAAAATGGCAAAAGATAAAGCGGTTTCAAAAAATACTATTGTATTTAATAACTTGGTAAATACCATTTCAGAATTTAATGACAACTGGGAAGTTCCAGCAAGTGAAAGTTGGCACAGTCGATTTGTAAAGTAAAACGAATTATAAACTTCTTTATAAATCTATCTTAAAGTCTTTCTATCTTCTTTTAAAAAGTATTAATTTTACATGATTATTAGTGTTTATAGTTTTCACCCTAAATGAATTACTAATAATTCCCCTTAATTAAATTTTTATGCGCCAAATCTTTATTCTCCTAATAACCCTTTTTTCAATATTACAAACTGTTGCACAAATTGATAGTAATCCGCTTTTGACTTTGGATACTGAGGCTCAAAAAAAATGGGTAGATAGTCTTTATTCATCAATGACATTAGCTGAAAAAGTAGGTCAATTATACATGATGCAAGTCATGTCCAACCAAGATCAAGACACAAAAAACAAAGTTATTAATACTATAAAGAACCACCATATTGGGGGTATTATATACTCTAATGGTGGTCCAAATAGGCAGGCACGTTTAAATAATGAATTACAATCGCTCTCCAAAATACCAATGCTTATTGGTATGGATGCAGAATGGGGATTAAGTATGCGTTTAGATTCTACCTATGCATTTCCTTGGAATATGACACTTGGGGCTATTAAAGATAATACGTTGATTGAGGAAACTGGAAAGCAACTTGGTGAGCACTGTAAAAGATTGGGCGTTCATTTTAATTTTGCACCAGTTGTTGATATTAATACAAATCCAAAAAACCCAATAATAGGTAATAGATCTTTTGGAGAAGATAGAGATAATGTAACTGAAAAAGCTCTAGCATTCATGAAAGGTATGCAAGGTGCTGGTGTATTAGCTAATGCAAAACATTTTCCAGGTCATGGAGATACAGATCAAGATTCGCATCTTACTTTACCAACCATTAGTTTTAATGAAAAACGTATTGATTCTATAGAATTACATCCATATAAAACATTAATTAATGAAGGACTATCAAGTGTTATGGTGGCGCATTTAAATGTTCCTAGTTTAGAGCCTCGTATGGGATATCCTTCATCTTTATCAAAACATATAGTTTCTGATATTTTAAAAGAGCGTTTAGGTTTTAAAGGATTAATTTTTACAGACGCTTTAACTATGAAAGGGGCTGCTAATTTTAGTGAAACAGGCGATATCGATTTAGCTGCATTTAATGCTGGTAATGATGTTATGTTGATGTCTGAAGACGTAGGTAAAGGTGTTGCGAAAATTATAGAAGCCTATAATGAAGGCGATATTACCGAAAAACGTTTAGAACATTCTGTAAAAAAAATTCTTCAAGCAAAATATAAAGTTGGCTTACATAATTATGAACCCATTGGGCTTTATAATCTATCAAAAGATTTAAATAGATTAAAAGATAATATTTTATATGAAGAATTACTTGAAAGTGCTATAACGGTTGTTAAAAGTGAAAATGATATATTACCGTTGAGGCGCTTGGAAACGAAGCGTATCGCTTATGTAAAATTAGGTGACGATTCTGGTTCTGCTTTTTTAGATGAATTACGGAAGTATGCTAAAGTACATACTATTGAATCTGACGATCTTTTCACTTTAAAGGGAAAATTAAAAACTTATAACACGGTTATTATTGGTTTCCATCGTTCTAATGATAGCCCCTGGAAAAGTTATAAATTCACTAATAAAGAGTTGGTTTGGTTACACGAAATAGCGCAATCACACACCGTTATATTGGATGCTTTTGTTAAACCTTATGCACTTTCAGACTTAAAAACTTTAGAGAATATTGAAAGTATAGTTGTTAGCTATCAAAATAGCGAGATTGCACAACGTAAATCGGCACAACTTATCTTCGGAGCTATTCCATCAAAAGGAACGTTACCAGTTTCAATTGGTAATTATTTTAAGGTTGGGGATGGTATAAATAATAATGAAATAAAACGTTTAGGATATAGCATTCCGGAGCGCGTGGGGATGAGTTCAGAGAAATTAAAGAAATTGGATGCTGTAGCGCAACTTGCTGTAGATAAAAAGATGACTCCAGGAATTCAGTTATTAGTCGCTAGGAAAGGTAAAGTTATTTATAATAAAAATTTTGGAAAACATACTTATAGCGGAAAAGAAAAAGTCGCTTTTAATGATATTTATGATGTAGCATCACTAACTAAAATTTTGGCAACTTTACCATTGTTAATGGAGCTTGAAGAGCAAGGTATAGTATCTTTAAATACTAAACTTTCCACAATTTTACCAGAATATAAGGGATCGAATAAAGCTAACATTACTTTAAAAAGTATGTTATCGCATTATGCACAACTAAGGCCTTGGGAACCTTTTTATTACCATACTTTAGACACTGTTACAAAACGCCCCAGCAAAAAGTATTATAGAACTGTACGTAGTGATAAATATAATGTTGAAGTGTTTAAAAATTTATTTTTAAGAACTGATTATCAAGATTCTTTACCAGAAATTATTAAAAACTCTGATTTGCTAGAGCGTAAAAGGTATCGATACAGTGATTTCCCTTATTACATTTTAAAGAAATTTATTGAATACCATTACGACAGAACATTAGATGATTTAGTACAATCGCATTTTTATGAATCATTAGGTGCAAATAATACCTTATATAATCCATATCATAAAATAAGTAGTAAAAAAATAGTTCCAACCGAAATTGATGATTATTATAGGTATGGAAAAGTACATGGTTATGTGCACGATATGGGCGCTGCAATGCAGAATGGAGTAGGTGGGCATGCGGGTGTTTTTAGTAATGCAAATGATGTCGCAAAAATTATGCAGATGTATTTACAAAAAGGCTATTATGGAGGTAAACGGTATTTAAAACCAGAAACTATTGCTAAGTTTAATACCTGTTATTATTGTAGCAATAATAATAGAAGAGGCATAGGTTTCGATAAACCGCAATTAGGAGACAAAGGTCCTACATGTGGTTGTGTACCAATGACAAGCTTTGGGCACTCTGGTTTTACAGGAACATACACATGGGCAGATCCTGAAAATGAAATTGTATATGTGTTTTTAGCCAATAGAACGTATCCGCATGCTGGTAAAAATGTATTACTAAAAGAGAACATTAGAACAGAAATACAACGCTTAATTTATGAAGCGATAGAAGATTAAATAAATATTAGAAAAGACAGATTACAGAAAAGACCTAGCAAAATTCAAATAGCTGTCTTTATACTTTGTTCCCTTTTTTTTTAAATTCAGAATAAATTTTTATGAAAATAGGTATTGTTTGTTATCCAACATTTGGTGGTAGTGGCGTAATTGCTACAGAACTCGGTTTAGAACTTTCCAAGCGTGGTCATCAAATTCATTTTATAACGTATAATCAGCCCGTACGTTTAGAGTTGATAAGTAATAATGTACATTATCATGAGGTTACAGTTCCAGAATACCCCTTATTTCATTATCAACCTTATGAGTTAGCCCTGTCGAGTAAATTAGTTGATATGGTTAAGCTTCACAGTATTGAAATACTTCATGTGCATTATGCCATTCCTCATGCTTATGCAGCATATATGGCTAAAAAAATGTTAAAAGAGGAAGGTATTCATTTGCCTATTGTTACCACTTTACACGGAACAGATATTACATTAGTTGGAAGCCATCCATTCTATAAACCTGCGGTAACATTTAGTATTAATAAATCAGATGCGGTAACAACGGTTTCGAAAAGTTTAAAAGATGACACGTTGCGTTTGTTTGATATTAAAAAGGATATTACAGTTGTACCAAACTTTATTGACTTAGAAAAATACAATCATGATTTTACTGATTGCCAACGTGGTATGATGGCAGATGATAATGAGAAAATAATCACACATATTAGTAATTTAAGGCCTGTAAAGCGCGTTCAAGACGTTATTACCATTTTTTATAATATTCAAAAAAAAATACCTGCAAAATTAATGTTTATTGGCGAAGGTCCTGAAAAGGAAAAAGTCGAAACACGCTGCCAGGAATTAGGCATATCTGATAAAGTAGTATTCTTTGGAAAAAGTAATGAAATTGATAAAATATTATGTTTTAGTGATTTGTTTCTATTACCATCTCAAACAGAAAGCTTTGGTTTAGTGGCTCTGGAATCTATGGCATCAGGAGTCCCTGTCATCTCTAGTAATTCTGGAGGCTTACCAGAAGTTAATATTCATGGAAAATCTGGATTTTTAAGCAACGTAGGTGATATTGATGATATGACTAAAAATGCACTATATATTTTAAGCGATAAAAAGCTATTAAATACCTTCAAAGAAAACGCACGAAAGGAAGCTTTAAAATTTGATTTACAAGCTATTGTACCAAAATATGAGGCTATTTATCAGGATACGTTGGCTAAATGTTTAGTTTTATAGCTTTTTTAATTAATAATGTTATTCATTTGTTTTTCGGCACGTTTTAAGTCATTTTTATTAGGTGGTATTGGTTTTTGTTCTTTTGAGATTTCTGGTTCAAAGCTTAATTCTGTGTAAAATGGAAAATGATCTGAATTAATATCTTCACAGGTTTTAGAATTAATATGTCTAAACTCTTTTGAAATAAACACATAATCTAAAGGCCACCTCAAAAAACAGCTTTTAGCGTTGTAAGTATTATAAAGTCCTCTACCATGTCTGATATCCAAAAGTTGTCCTACTTTTTTAAATAATTTAGATGTTTGAGACCATGCTACATCATTAAAGTCTCCAAAGGTTATTACTGGGGTTTTAGAATCTAAACTTAATTTAGCAATTTTCATCATCTCGATATCTCTATCTGTAGACATTACGTTTTCCTGAGGCATAGGTGGAGCAGGATGTATAGCATAAATTTGAATGGTATCATTAGATTTTAAAATAACTTTTGTATGTATAGAAGGAATACTATCACTAACTAAAAATTTAACTTTTGGATTTACTAAGGGTAACTTAGAATACATAATCATACCGTAAGTGTTATTTAAAGGGTATTCAACTCTAAATTTATAATCTTTAGGAAGGTTTTTAGAAATTGTTTTAAGCCACCTATTATTTACTTCAGTAAACAACATTAAATCGGCATTAAGTGTTTTTATTTGATGAATAAGGGCTTCACTTTTTTTATTTTTTTGAAAAACATTAGCCGTATAAATGCTAATTTTAGATTTAGGTGCTTGCGAAGCATTTAAAACTTCAAAATTAGCAAATACGGTATATGGGTATATTTTTGAAAATTGAAATATAAGGCAGCTAACAAGAACTAAAACAAAAATGTAATCCCTATACTCTTTAAAATCAAATTTTAAAAAATATAGAATGATTGCTAAACCTGTTATTGCGGTTAATTGCACATGTGGAAAATCGAACATTCTAACCCACCAAAAATCGAAAGCTACAAATGGCATAAAAGTCGATATAATAACTATAAATCCAAAGGTGGTTAAAATTGTTTTTAATTTCATATATAAATGTTTAATTTAAATTTCATTCATCTAAAAAATTTATATTTTACTATAAACTAATAAACTTTCAGAAAAACTTATAAACGACACGTTCGCAGTAATTTTTATTCAAATTGAATTTAGTTTATATTTGCATTTTTAACAAAAATTACAACATGGAGAATAACCAACTATGTCTTTTTAATATTCAGCGATTTCAAGTTTTAAAGACTAAACTGAATCCACAAACTGCGGATTTGATATCCGATGCTTATGCTTATGCTTGGGATGCAAGAGTCTATCCAGCAGGAAATACCTATAGCTTTCAT
>ENA-ORXM01005030-ORXM01005030.1-marine-metagenome-genome-assembly--contig:-NODE-5030-length-10935-cov-3.659053_pt1 | contig 10935 bp, 12 predicted proteins | sample MGYA00237867_ERZ511480 | MGnify/ENA primary metagenome ERZ511480 (study PRJEB26309, sample SAMN06266103) | marine metagenome | isolation source: Algal blade | place: United Kingdom:Sidmouth, United... | reverse complement strand
CGCGTATCCTGCAATCGCTCGGGAAGGAACCGCTTCTGAACCTCGGGCTGCGCCTCGGGGAAGGGTCGGGCGGTGCGCTGGCCATCGGGATCCTGCGCACGGCGGTGGCCTGTCATGTCGGCATGGCGACCTTTGCGCTTGGTTCCGGCATTGCCGGTGTTGCAGGCGTCGCGATCGGGCTTTTTGCGCAGGTGCCTCTTTTGATGAATTGATGGCGGTTTCCAATCTTGAGGAAGGTAAAGTATTTTTTAGCGGATTTGCCAATGTCATTAATGCCATGCGAACGTGTAAGAAAATAATAATAGGTCGCGTACAAGGTAAAACTGTTGGCGGTGGTGTTGGTTTAGCTGCTGCCTGTGATTATGTATTTGCTTCGGTAGATGCCTCTATTCGCCTTTCTGAATTGACCATCGGAATTGCGCCTTTGGTAATCGAACCTGTGGTAGAACGTAAAATTGGTGCAGCAGCAATTTCGGAGTTATCACTCTCACCTTCTGAATGGAAAAACGCCTATTGGGCTAAAGAAAAAGGTTTGTTTTCAAAAGTGTTTGACAGTATCAAAGACTTAGAAAATGATCTAGAGTTCTTTGCGGAAAAACTATCCTCTTATAATCCCAAAGCATTAGAAGAATTGAAAAAGGTTCTTTGGAAAGACACTTCGCATTGGGATACCTTATTGGTTGAACGAGCTGCTATAACTGGAAAATTAGTGTTGTCTGAATTTACAAGAAATGCGCTTTCTAAATTCAAGAAATAATAAGCGATAGGTTTTAACGTTCTAATTTTCTAACTCAATTATTATGAATATTCTAGATTTTCTTAATGGCGACCTAGTATTTCCAATATTAGCCCTTTTTGTAGTAATTATTTATTTCGTAAACCGAGTTCGTACTAGACGAAAATATAAGCGATAAGTTGAAATCCCTCCATTTGAAAGAATCGCTACCTTTGCTACTCAAGATTTTATCATGAGTAACATCAGAATCACCAAACAATTTAATTTTGAAACGGGCCACGCATTATATGGCTATGATGGCAAGTGCAGAAATGTGCATGGTCATAGTTACAAGCTTTCGGTGACCGTTATTGGTAATCCCATCACAGATACTACGCATGTTAAATTGGGAATGGTAATTGACTTTGGGGACTTAAAAAAAATCGTGAAAGAAGAAATCGTAAATCAATTTGATCATGCTACAGTTTTCAATAAAAATACCCCACATGTAGAATTGGCAAAAGAGCTTGTTGATAGAGGTCATAATGTTATTCTAGCTGATTATCAGCCTACAAGTGAAAACATGGTCATTGATTTTGCAACTAAAATAAAAGCCCGGTTGCCTAAAAATATCAAATTGCACTCCCTCAAACTTCAAGAAACCGAAACCTCTTTTGCGGAGTGGTATGCAGCAGACAATGAATAAGTAGTTACGTATGAAGAATCAAATCTCATTTATACTTATTATACTTTCCTTTTTAATTAGTTTGAACTCCTGTTCATACGATAAGCTTCAGGTGACTAGAGCCTTTGAAAAATTCAATTCCGCTTTAAAAAACAACAATGGAAAAGCAGTTTATAACTTATCAGATGCTGAATCTCACTTATACTTTTCACAATTATTAAGAAAAACGCGGACCTTAGATTCTATTTCACTACAATCTCAATCTGATTTTAATAGGATGAATGTAATGATGGCTAGAGGTCTGTTATCTGACTCACTTTTGTATACGGCTTCTTCGAAAGATTTTATGACCGCTCTGTATGATACTAAAAGTTTCGATTTGCTTTATAAAATGACGCAAAATAGTCAGTTCGAAATTTCATGGATGGCTATCAAAAAAAATCAAGCTGAAGTTACTCTTGTAAATGATAAAGTCATCTATCTTAACAAAGAAAATGATTCTTGGAAAGTTAATATGCCTTCACTAATGAAGTTAAGTAATACGTTGTTGAAAAAATCTACTAGCAGAGGCAAATCTAATGGAATGAATAAAAGTACTATTATTCATACATACATTAAGGGTAAAATAAGTAATGATTTGGTGAAGCCTTTCGAATATGTGTATTGGCCAGTTGGTGTGAAAGAAAATGAAGACTTTTTCAACAATAAATTTTATTTTTCTTCTGACATTAGTTGTGCAAATCAAATCTATAGTAAACAAAAGTCTAAAGCAAAAATTTTGATTTTTACAGACTATACCAGAGTAGCAACCGACTTTCATAACAAGTTTATTGAAAGTGATACCTTTAAATCTTTTGTAAGTAATAATTTCGACTTTATATTGCTTACTGAAGGTTGTAAAACAGGTAAAGAAATGTTCGAAAAATATGAAATTCGTAACATTCCCACTATACTATTTGTTGATGAAATAGGTGCTGTTCAAAACAAGCAAGTAGGGTATATTATCACCCCCGAGATGTACATGGAAGAAAGTCAAAATAAAGATATCTTAAAAGAATTTCTTAACAAATGACAAGCATCGATATTCTAGCTGGCAAAAAAGTATATTTCGCTAGTGACAATCACTTGGGAGCTCCAACTATGGAGGCTAGTAAACCTCGTGAAAAGAAATTTGTGGCGTGGTTAGATGAAATCAAATCTGATGCGGGGGCTATATTTTTACTAGGAGATCTTTTTGATTTCTGGATGGAATATAAAACGGTTGTTCCCAAAGGATTTACTAGAACCTTAGGAAAACTAGCCGAAATATCTGATGCTGGTATTCCCATTTATTATTTTGTAGGCAACCATGATCTTTGGATGAATGGTTACTTTGAGGAAGAGCTAAGCATACCTGTTTTTCATAAACCGCAACAATACAATATCAACGGGGTTTCATTTTTTATTGGACATGGTGACGGATTAGGGCCTCATGATAAAGGCTATAAGCGAATGAAAAAAGTATTTACGAATCCATTGTCAAAATGGTTATACCGATGGTTACATCCTGATTGGGGGGTGCGTCTCGCTCAATATTTCTCTGTCAAAAACAAATTAATTTCCGGAGATGAAGATGCCAAGTTTTTGGGAGAAGATAAAGAGTGGCTCGTGCAATACGCTAAGAGAAAATTAGAAACCCAGCACTATGATCATTTTATTTTTGGACATAGACACCTTCCTTTAGAAATTAATTTAAATGAAAAATCAAAATACACCAATCTCGGCGATTGGATTAATTACTATACCTATGCTATTTTTGATGGAGAAAAGCTCTCTTTAAAAGAATATGAGCACTAAAATTAGAACGGTTCATTTCAATCAGATCATTACATTTTATCGATGAAATGCACACTATCGCTATTTTAACAACAATTTTATAGATGCTCACAACAAAATCATGCGAAAATAGACTTTACAAATAAAAGGTGCGTTCTATATAAGCTTAGGCAATGTATCCCAAATACATACTTAACCTACTATATATCAAGGTATTAATCCCAAATACTTAGTGCACCTACTTGATAAAATCACCCCTTTAACGAGGGGTTTTTTTATGCTATACCTTATCATAATTATGATCTTCTACATCTTGCGTTAAATCAAGATTTCTAAAAGTTGGAGAAATAAATGCAGTAATACCAACAGTCAATAAAGTCATTGTTCCTCCGAAAATCACCGCAGTAACCGTTCCCATAAGTTTGGCCGTTGCGCCACTTTCAAAAGCTCCTAATTCATTTGACGAACCTACAAACATTGAATTAACTGATGCAATTCTGCCCCGCATATGATCTGGCGTTTTCAGCTGAAGAATCGTTTGCCGAATGACCATTGAAATTCCGTCTAAAGCACCACTCATAAACAGCGCAAATACCGACAACCAAAATGATTTTGAAAGTCCGAAGACGATAATACTGATACCAAACCCAAAGACAGACCAAAGTAATTTTTTACCTGCATATTTATGAATGGGAAAACGCGTTGAGCCAATCATTGTAATAGCGGCACCGACGGCAGGTGCTGCTCTTAAAATACCGAAGCCTTCAGATCCCACCTGTAAAATATCTTGAGCAAAAACAGGAAGCAAAGCTACCGCACCTCCAAAAAGTACCGCAATCATATCTAGGGTCAAGGCTCCGAAAATTGCCTTTGAATTGAATACAAACTGTAATCCTTCCTTTAAGCTTTGCAAAATAGGTTCTCCAATTTTCGGATTCATAATCGGTTTTCTATTAATCTGTAAAACAATTAGTAAAGCTAAAATTGAAAAAGCAAGAATGATACACATTGACCAATGAACACCAATGAAACTAATTGAAAATCCTGCCAAAGCTGGCCCTAGAACGGATGCCATTTGCCATGTAGTACTGCTCCAAGTTGCAGCATTCGGATATGCCTTTTTAGGAACGATTAAAGCAATCAAAGAAAAAATAGTTGGGCCTAAAAACGCGCGTACAATTCCTCCTAAAAAAACCAAAAAGTAAATCGAATATAAAATGGTATTGGAACTAAACGCTATTGAAAGCGATGGATCACTTAACAAAAAAAGTCCCAAGCTAATCACCGAAAAGCCTAGAATGCATTTAATAAGTAGATTTCGTTTTTCCTTTTGATCTACGATATGCCCCGCGAATAAAGCTGTTAAGACTGCTGGCACAACCTCCATAAGTCCTATTAAACCCAAAGACCATGGGTCTTTCGTCATAGAATATACCTGCCATTCAATAACAATGAATTGCATGGACCAAGCAAAAACCATCGCAAAACGAGCTACTAAAAAAATATTGAATTCTCGAAATCGAAGGGCAGCATACGGGTCTAGGGGTTTTGCCATTAGATCGTAATTTCAATGCGATTACCTTCAGGGTCTAAAACTACACTTTCGTAGTAGCCATCTCCAGTAGTTCTTGGTTCGCCCGTAATTTTGTAATTATCTTCCCGAAGTTTTGCGATTAGAGCATCTACCTTTTCTTTTGATCCTACAGAAATAGCAAAATGAATATAGCCCAAATGCTCTTTATCTTGCTTCAATACTGATATTTCAGGCTTGTGCATTAATTCGAGACGAGCTCCTTCTTCAAAACTTAAAAAATAAGAGGTGAAGTTCTTTTTAGGGTTCACATACTTTTCTCCAGCTTTAGCATTGAAATATTGCTCGTAAAACCTTCGCATTTCTTCGATATCTGAAACCCAAATCGCTAAATGTTCAATTTTCACTTTATATCTTTTAATTTCATCTGTAAACTCACGTTACCTTGCCATTCATTTTCATCTAAAGAAAAAACAGCATCAAATGTTTTTCTGCTTATAACAAGTGGGAGTTTACCTCCTAAATTAAAACCAATTCCGCCCAAGGGGCCATAACCGTCTTGAGTAACCGCTAGTTTAAGATGTGCCCCTTCTTGCCCTACTCCTTTAGCATAACCAGAATCTTGAAGCTTTTCTGCCATAAAAACGGGTGTCATATTCCCTGGCCCAAAAGGAGCAAACTGGTGGATAATTCGCATTAATTTAGGTGTTATGTCTTTTACTTCAATGATAGCATCAATAGTGATTTCAGGAGTCAACAAATTGGGGTCAATAGTTTCGGAAACTACTTTTTCAAACTGATGTTTGAAATTACCATATTGTTCCTCCAATAACGTCAATCCTGCCGCATATTTGTGCCCTCCAAACTGTTCTATATAATCTGAACATCCTTGAAGTGCGTTATATACGTCAAATCCTTTTACTGAACGGGCAGAAGCAGCCAACTTATCGCCACTTTTAGTAAACACCAAGGTGGGTCGATAGTAGGTTTCCGTCAATCGGGAAGCTACTATCCCTATAACTCCCTTATGCCAAGAGTCTTTATAAACAACGGAGGTAAAACCTTCTTCTTCTTTGTTTTCTTGAATTTGGGCAAGGGCTTCTTGTGTAATTTCCTTATCAAGGCTTCGGCGGTCAATATTGTACTTTTCTATTCTTGCTGCAAATTTGGTTGCTTGTTCTATATCAGTTTCAGTTAATAGATTTACTGCATGTTGACCGTGTTCCATTCGGCCGGCAGCATTGATTCGTGGAGCGATAATAAAAACCACATCGGTTATGGTAAGAACTGTTTTTTTGATTTGATTGATAATAGCTTTAAATCCGATTCTAGGGTTGGAATTAATAACTTCAAGACCGTGATAGGCCAGCACCCGATTTTCTCCGGTAATGCGAACAATATCAGCCCCTATAGCCGTTGCCACTAAATCTAAATAAGGAATCAAATCTTCAATAGTCTCTCCCCGATTTGTTCCTAATGCTTGAATCAATTTGAACCCAACGCCGCAGCCACAAAGCTCGTCGTACGGGTATTCGCAGTCCTCTCGCTTGGGATCTAACACCGCGACTGCTTCGGGCAAACTATCTCCCGGACGATGGTGATCACAAATAATAAAATCAACTTCTCTATCCTTGGCATAGGCCACTTTCTCAATTGCTTTTACACCACAATCTAATGCTATAATAAGTGAAAATCCATTGTCTTCTGCAAAGTCGATACCCTTGTATGAAACTCCATATCCCTCCCCATAGCGGTCAGGAATATAAGTCGCTACATTCGGATAATAGCTCAGTAAATAAGATGAAACCAAAGCGACCGAAGTAGTGCCATCGACGTCATAATCGCCATAAACTAAGATGTTCTCCTTATTCTCAATCGCATTTTCAATTCGCGATACGGCGACATCCATATCTTTCATCAAAAAGGGGTCGTGCAAATCGGTCAGTTCTGGGCGGAAGAATTTTTTTGCTTCGTCGTAAGTGGTAATGCCTCTTTGAATCAATAATTGCGCTACCAAATCATCAACATTTAGCTCGCTGGCCAACGTTTTGATTTGTTGTTCTTCTGGTTTTGCTTTTATTGTCCAACGCATTCTTTAGGTGTTCTTGTTCCGATCATGTGGAAGTTTCCGCTTCTCGTCATTGCGAACAAAGTGAAGCAATCTGTTGGCTAGGTACACGAAACAAACAGATTGCTTCGTGCCTCGCAAAGACATTTCATTTATTATGAAAAATAGTTTCAATTTTTAACTCAGAAAACTGCCGAAACATTTCCATAACACCACAGTATTTTTCTATGGATAAATTAACAGCTCTTTGAAGCTTCTTCTCTTCTAAATTTTTTCCACGAAAATGATATTCGATAGTCACCTTATCATAGAACTTCGGATGCTCATCAGTCAGGTTTGCGATAGTTTCAATAGTAAACTCGTCTACTTCCAATTTCATTTTCTTCATTAGAGATGCCACATCAAGACCAGAGCATCCTGCTAGCGAAGAAAGCATCAATGCTTTTGGCCGAAAACCACTACTATCTCCTCCATCTTCTTTCGCAATATCAATCTTAAAGTTATGCCCTGACGGATTATTACTTTCAAAAGCCATATTGCCCAGCCATTTCGTTGTGATATGATTTGTTGCTCCCATAAATTTTCGTTTCTTGTGTGTATCAAAAGTACGATAATTTGATGCCTAATAAAATGGATAATTTGTCTTCGTACCTCATACTTCTAACTTCAAACCTTTAATTATGCCCTTAGTAACACCACTTGATCCTAGTCACAGTCCTGAAACTGCAGAACTCGCAAAATTCTTCAATGAAACTCTAGGGTTTTGCCCAAACTCAATATTGACGATGCAACATCGCCCAGCCATTTCTAAAGCTTTTATCAATTTAAATAAAGCAGTTATGGCGAATGAGGGTCGAGTTACATCAGCTTTGAAACGTATGATTGCCTGGGTTAGCAGTAATGCTACTGGATGTCGCTATTGCCAAGCACATGCCATTCGCGCTGCTGAGCGCTATGGAGCAGAACAGGAGCAGCTAGATAATATTTGGGAGTATAGAACCCACCCTGCTTTTTCAGAAGCAGAACGTGCTGCTTTGGACTTTTCTTTACAAGCTTCGCAAGTGCCCAACGGAGTAGATGCAGAAATTAAAGCACGTTTATATGAGCATTGGAATGAAGGTGAAATTGTAGAAATGTTAGGGGTGATTTCGCTCTTCGGGTATTTGAATAGATGGAATGACTCAATGGGAACTTCAATCGAAGAAGGTGCTGTTGAAAGTGGTGACCAGTATTTAGGAAAACATGGCTGGGAGAAAGGGAAGCATGATGGGTCTCTATATTAGACCTCATTTCGATGCACCAAGCAATCTTTACCTTTGAAATACCAATTTCTTCTGGCAATCGAGAAGTTAGTCTAAATAATCTATAACTTTTTTCTGCAACTCCGGAACAACCATCTCCTCAAACCAAGGGTTCTTCGTCAACCAAAACCGATTGCGAGGTGAAGGATGTGGTAATGGAAAATATTTAGGCAAATACTTCTGATGCGCCTTAACCGTTTCGGTCAGGTTTTTTTCCATTTCTCCTTTAAGATAATACTTCTGAGCGTAAGTGCCGATTAGAATTATTAGCTCCAAGTTCGGCATCGCATCCCAAAGTTGATGATGCCATAATGGAGCGCATTCCGGTCGTGGAGGTAGATCGCCACCTTTACCTTTTCCTGGATAGCAAAAACCCATAGGTACTAAGGCTATTTTAGTTTCATCATAGAACACCTCATCGGTTACACCCAACCATTTTCGCAATTGTCTTCCACTAGGGTCATCCCAAGGCACCCCTGTTGCATGAACTTTGGTTCCAGGTGCTTGCCCAATGATAATGATTTTAGCGTTTGGGTGACAAGCGACAATAGGCCTTGGTCCTAAAGGCAAATGCACTTTACAAACTTCGCAGGCTCTTATTTCAGAGAGTAGCTTTTTCATTACTTCTTTCCCCCAATTACAATAACAATCTCCCCTTTTGGAGGCTTTTCTGTATAGTGTTTTAAAACTTCTATTGCAGTTCCACGAATAGTTTCTTCGTAAAGTTTGGTTAACTCGCGCGATACGGAAACCGGTCTATCTGCTCCAAAGTATTCCACAAAATTACCAAGTGTTTTAATCAATTTATGAGGCGATTCATAAAAAACCATGGTTCGAGTTTCTTCTGCCAAAAATTTCAATCGGGTTTGTCTTCCTTTTTTGACTGGGAGAAACCCCTCAAAAACAAACTTATCATTCGGAAGTCCGCTATTCACCAGAGCTGGTACAAATGCCGTTGCTCCTGGAAGACAATTCACCTCAATATCATTTTCAACACAGGCACGCGTGAGCAAAAACCCAGGGTCAGAAATCGCGGGGGTACCTGCATCAGAAATTAGAGCGATAATTTCCCCAGCCAGCATTCGTTTCACCAAAGCATCAACGGTTTTATGCTCATTATGCATATGATGACTTTGCATGTGCGTTGTAATTTCGAAGTGCTGCAAAAGCTTTCCACTAGTGCGTGTATCTTCAGCCAGAATAAGATCTGCTTCTTTTAAAATACGAATGGCACGCAAGGTCATATCTTCCAAATTTCCTATCGGTGTAGGAACTAAGTATAATTTTCCCATGATATTAAATTATGGTCTTACGGTTTTTCCTAAAAAGTACGAAACCATTAATGCTACAAATGCAATTATTGAGAATAGTTCTCCGCCATCCTCCACAAACATATGTGCTACAAAAGCCAAAGTTACATCGAAAAAGAACCCTGCATAAGCCCACTCCTTTAACCATTTAGAAAAATTCCCCCATATGGCAATCAATCCCAATATTTTAGCAATCGCCAAAGGATATACTAGATAGCGAGGATAACTCACACTCTCAAAATAATCAGCTATCACATCTGGACTTCTCAGATACATTTGAACCGAGTAAATCATTATGATGGTCAAAACCCCAGTTGCTATATAGTAGCCTATTTTTTGAATATTCATAAAATGAGTGTTTCGTTTAAATAATCAGCAAGGTAAGAAATGCACGCCTATTGAAATAAAAAAGCCCTTCATCAAATAAGTATGATGAAGGGCTTTCATAGTATTGTTTAACTATTTAATTGAACCTACGTTCAATCAACGCCATAAAACGTTCTTCGAATTCTTCTTTGCCTACCCAATTATTATAATCAGGTTTTACCATGTTAGTAATAAAAGCAATGGAACGCTCTTCAGTATCAATAGTGCTTAACTGCGATAAAACACGATTGTAGTCTTCAGTACTACCATTGAATAAATGTTTTACAAAAGCCAGGCGATTATTCAAATCAACCTTTATTTCTTTTCCGTTTAATTTATCGTTCAATGACTTTGTAGCAGTTGCTTTTTTCACTCCATTTTCTTTAGCAGGCATGAAAAGCTCTTTGTCATTTTTCATCATTTCGGGCTTTCCTAAAAAATCAGCTAACACCTCATCAACAGGCTTTTCGCTTGGCATTTCAGATACCATGTCTTTTATAGTATCCATTCCAGGATGTGTTATAATATCCTCTTGGTGCGGATTATTTTCAGGAACCCCTGAATTTGCGCTTAAAACTGCATTGGCCATTGTCTCAAACTTAGCAGCAATCACATTTTTTGAAACATCAATTTCAATGTCTTTTAACTTCTCGTCAATGAATTTCAAAACCGCCAATTTCTCATACATAGACTTGGCCGCCTCGTACAGATCGGTTATCTCATTCATATTTCTAGAGGTAATAATATCTGTCGATAACTTTACCAACTCCTCTTTTAATTTTTTCTTCATCAGTTTTATTTAATTTGATGCAAAGAATGTGCCTTTGTTAGGAAAATTGTAAACTTCCGTATAAGCAGAACGAAAAAACTTGCTATTTTAGTTTAAGAGACTGCCTTAAATCGTGTCATTTGCTTTTTTCTATCTCTTTTTGCAATAACTTCGTTGAAAATTAAGGCTTAAATCTGAAAAAATCAGGCTAGTTAAAAAACTAGAATAGACAATAAAATTACAAAATGTTTCTCGAAAACACCGTTAATCATAAAGAACAATTCGGCTGGATAGAAGTTATCTGCGGTTCGATGTTTTCTGGTAAAACCGAGGAATTAATACGGCGGTTAAAGCGCGCGCAATTCGCTAAGCAGA
>ENA-ORXM01005028-ORXM01005028.1-marine-metagenome-genome-assembly--contig:-NODE-5028-length-10939-cov-4.676027_pt1 | contig 10939 bp, 11 predicted proteins | sample MGYA00237867_ERZ511480 | MGnify/ENA primary metagenome ERZ511480 (study PRJEB26309, sample SAMN06266103) | marine metagenome | isolation source: Algal blade | place: United Kingdom:Sidmouth, United... | reverse complement strand
GTTTTTTCCATAAGTCAAAGCCAATTGTACCTTGTTTGCTACCGAAGAGACATCATTTTCTTCATTTTTTATATTGGTAAGTACTTTGGCTTTTTCTGTGTCAAACTCCTCTTGCGTGAAATTAGGATTGAGTGCTGCATCGGCCAACATTTCTAAAATTCGAGGAAAATATTTTGAAAGGGAACTTGCATTGGCACTCTGAGAACCAAAATTTATACTTGCGCCAAGAAAATCGACCTCCTCATTAAAATCGTCCTTTTTTATATTTTTTGAACCTTTGCCCAGTAAACTGCCCGTTAGTGCCGAAACACCAGCTTTGTTGCCTTCTAAAACAGGAGGGTTGTCAATACTCAATTGAATGGAAACCCGCGGCAGTTTATGGTTTTCGACCACTAATACTTTAAGTCCGTTTCTAAGTTCAAAAGTTTGAGGGTCCTTTAGGTTAATTTCCGGAGCCGGACCAGGTTCTGGCATTTGTGTACGGTCTATCTGTGCCTGTGCAACTAATGCAAAAGCAAGAAAGAATAAAGTAGTAAATATATTTTTCATGTGTAGTGTATTTTGTTTTTAGGAAATAAAATAACTGTTGACTAGTTAGCCTGTTGCTCTGCAGGAAGGTATTCAATAATCACCCGCTGGTCTGGTCTTAGGTATTTGTTGGCAACCTCCATAATTTCCTCTCGGGTTATGGATCTAAAGATGTCAATTTCCTTATTGATTAATTCAGTATCACCATAAAGCAAATAATTTCTTGCCAGAGAATTGGCAATACCCTCAATACTAGAATTGGAGTTTACGAACTGATTCTCGAACTTATTCAATAATTTCTGATGGTCCTTTTCCGAAATAAGACCGTCCCTGACTTTTGCAATTTCTTCTTCCATTTCGGTATTCAATGTCTCTAGACCTGTTTCTCCAACAGGAAGGGCATAAACCAAATACATACCATAATCTTCTTGTCCAACATTAAAAGCGCCTACCTGCAGGGCTTGTTTTTGGTCATCCACCATTTTTTTGTAAAGTTTAGAGCTGCGGCCATCACTTAGGTATGTCGAAATCATATCTAGTACGTAGGCATCCCTTTCTTTAAAACCAGGGGTTCTATATGAAATAACAGTAGCGGGAATCTGAATGTTGGCGTCATAAGCTTTAGCTCTCACCTCTTTTATAATTGGGTCTTCTTGGGGGTAGTTGCGTGTAACTTCTTCTCCTTTAGGAATGTCTCCGAAATAGTCTATAACCATTTTTTTAGTATCTACTAGGTCAATATCACCCGCTACAACAAGCACAGCATTATTTGGGGAATAGTATTTTTTGTTGTAGGCTATTACGTCTTCTAAAGTAGCGGCATCCAAATCTGCCATATAGCCAATGTTAGGGTCTTTATAGGGGTGTTTTTTAAAAAGATTTTTCCCCACTTCATTAATAAGTTTGCCATATGGGCTATTGTCGTAACGCAATCTTTTTTCTTCTTTTACTACTTCCTGCTGAGTGTCAATGCCCTTTTGATCAATGACCGGGTGCAACATACGCTCAGATTCTAACCAGAGCCCTAATTTTAAATTGTTGGAAGGAAAAACTTCGTAATAATAGGTACGGTCTTGAGAGGTGTTTGCATTGTTCTTTCCGCCATTGGAGGAAACTATTTCAAACCATTTTCCTCGTTCTATATTTTTAGTCCCCTCAAAGAGCAGATGTTCAAAAAAGTGGGCAAAACCGGTTCTTCCTTCAGTACGGTCTTTACCTCCTACGTGATACATTACAGATGTGGTAACCAACGGTGCGGTATTGTCTTGGTGTAGAATAACATGAAGACCATTGTCTAGTTCATACTCCTCATAGGTCACTTCTTGTGCCTGGATGCAAAGACTTGCCATCAAAAGAAATCCTCCTGATAATAATTTGTTTTTCATAATATAGTGTTTAGATGCCTAGTTAGTAGCTGAGCATTTAAAATTGTTACACGAATATATCTCTTTTGTAAGAAAAGTTAACTCTATCGCTTCCAATTAACATGCTTTTGTAGCATCGAAATAAAATAATTTGTAACTTAAAAATCTGAATTTCAAAAACTTATAATATGAAACAATTTGCACAACCTATTAGATTCGGAATCGCCACTAGCGGTTGCTTGATTGCCTATTTCTTGATATTGTCCTTGTTTAACTTACACACAAACATTTTTTATAGTTTATTTAATGGTGTCATAACAGGCTTTGGTATCTATGAAGCTATAAAGTATTTTAAGCTTACCAATCCAGATAGTTTCGACTATGGAAAAGGATTTACCGCAGGGCTGGTAACTGGCTTTATAGCAACATTGGTTTTCACTATATTTTTTGCTTTGTACAGTACGGAGATAAACGGTGCTTTTTTACAAGAGCTGTCCTCTGCTTGGTTCAATGACTACAAAAGCTTTGAAGGTATAGTCTTTTTTACTGTTGCTATCATGGGGTTTGCCACATCTTTGGTACTTACATTGTCATTTATGCAACTGTTTAAAACCAGCCGAAATCTTAAAAGAAAACTGGTGAATCAACCCTAACAAATACAGGGAATAAAATGATGTTAAAGCTGCAAATTAGATTTGCAGCTTAATTTTTGCTTGTCACACCTAAAAAATGAGGGTAAATTATACAAAAAACGCTTGTGGGTTAACGATTTAGACGTATATTTGCATCCGCTTATTGAAAAAATGGGCGAAAACAATAAACTAATATATACACAATTATGTACGCAATCGTAGAGATGGCAGGGCAGCAATTTAAAGTTGCGAAAGACCAAAAAGTGTATGTTCACCGTTTACAGACTGAAGAAGGTAAAAAGGTAACTTTTGACAATGTACTTCTTTTAGCTGACGGAACGAACATAACTGTTGGCGCCCCGGCTATAGACGGAGCCGCTGTTGAGGCAAAAGTCGTTAAACACCTAAGAGGTGACAAAGTAATCGTTTTTAAGAAAAAAAGACGTAAAGGGTACCGTGTTAAGAACGGTCACCGTCAAGCTTTGACCGAAATCGTAATCGAGAGTATCGTTGCGAAAGGTGGTAAGAAAGCTGCTGCTCCTAAGAAAGAGGAGAAGCCTGTTAAAAAAGAAGCAGCACCAAAGGCCGCTCCTAAAAAAGCAGCAAAAGCAGATGATTTGAAAAAAGTTGAAGGTATCGGACCAAAAATTGCCGAAACTTTGACCGCTGCAGGTATATCTACATTTGCTGAACTGGCAAAAACTGATGCTGCGAAGATTTCTGAAATCATTGCTGATGTACGTGGTAACCACGTAACTGACACGTGGCCTGCACAAGCTAAATTAGCTGCTGAAGGTAAGTGGGATGAGTTGAAGAAATGGCAAGACGAATTAGACGGTGGTAAGGCATAATTGCTAACCCCTTAAAGTATAATCAATATTGTGCAACCTTAAGTTTTCTAACGGTAGCACTTTTAAAAACCTAATATCATGGCACACAAAAAAGGTGTAGGTAGTTCTAAAAACGGTAGGGAATCGGAATCGAAACGTTTAGGCGTTAAGATTTTTGGTGGCCAAGCCGCTATTGCCGGAAATATCATCGTTAGACAACGTGGTACAAGACACAATCCAGGTGAGAATGTGTATGCCGGTAAAGATCATACATTGCATGCCCGTGTAGACGGACTAGTAAAGTTTGAAAAGAAAGCTGGTGGAAAATCTTATGTTTCCATAGAGCCGTTCGAGGCTTAAGAAGTATTTCTTTTATCGAATAAAAACCCTTTCCAAGCTTTTGGAGAGGGTTTTTTTGTTTACTATTTGTACTAGAATAAATAAGGGTATGTTCTTGTTTTCTGTCAATCTAAATCGAGCCGTTCAATAGTAATTAAAGGAGGACTAAGATTTATATTTATACGTTAACTCTCCGCAATACTTTGGAAAACGATGGTGGTGATATTGTGACAATTCTGTTAAACAGTACTTATAAAAATACCCTTTTTGTAGCTATGAACGATAAAAAATTTTACTTGTATGATTTGGCAAAACTCGAATTAAAGTAATTTAAACGCTCTGTATTACTACGGTTAGTTCAGGGAAGTAGAGTATTTATATATATGACTTTCTATCTTCTTACTGATAAGGAAATGAGCTTTTTCATTCGGGTGTCCATCATCTTTATATATAAAATAATCAGCCGCCTTTTGTCCTTTAAATTGCTCCGTTCCAGAAATATAAGTAAGATTATCGAACGATGTGAAGAACGATTCTATTTCATCATTGGCATTTGTAAAAAGTTCAGGGTATTCTATCAAATTAGTATATGCAAATTGATAAACAATAAAATGAATGTCCGAATCTTTGGAGTCGTTTAGAGTTTCCGCTAAGTATTCTTTTGATTTTTTCCAGGTGGTGTTGTTCGTCTCGTAATGCTTTGTAGTATTTGCAAGTCTGCTTTTAGGTATAATGTAGCCCATGCTTAGCGCAGTGCTGTTTATCTTTGGCATAACAAATTTTAACATAGCAGAATTGTAAAGAAGATTTGTAATTTGACGAATTTTCATTTTACTTTCTTTACCAGCTGGTTTTTTCTGGGGGTTTTTCTGTTTGCTAGTGTTGTCGGCAATCATTTCATTAGTTTGCTCTAAATTCCCGTTGATATCGTTGTAGTGGTAGCCCCAGATAACGATTTGAGGTTGAAATTCTTCTTTGTATCTAAAATAGGTGTTCTTATTATCTAAATTGTTTGAATTTGGAACCGAAGCATCAAGAACGTAGATGTTCTTGTATTTAGAGTTGTTCTTTAATAAGGATTCTCTTAGCCTACTGGAAATTTTCTTGTCTTTAGGTATTCCGGCTCCGTGCATATAGGAATCTCCAATCACCAGTACTCTTAAAGATGAGTCACTTAAGTCTATTTTGTTTCTTTCCAGAAGTCTTAATTCTTCCGTATCGTCAAGGGCCACGTCTACCATTTGAATACGGTTCGTTTCCATTATGCTAAATTCTTCGGTTAAGCGTATCAAGAGCTCTCCAACAACAAAAAAGGATAGGATAAAAATTAAAAAAGTAATTTTTTTCATATGGCTATCTTTTAGAATTGGAAATATATGAATTCCTTATTTCCAAATGCTCCCCAGAGGATAATAGCCCATATGGAAGCGGAAAAGGAAATAAGTCTTAATGGTGAATATCTAGCGTGCCAAAACTCATCATTGATTTCAAATGGGTGCTTTTTCATACGCGAAAACCACTCTACTATTATAAATACGGTTAGAATGGCCAAAAAGTCTATTGGAAAAACCGTTGGCATAGAAAATAATGTTTCCGAGAATATTATTGATAGGTAATTTAAAGAGTCGGTAACGGTATCGGATCTGAAAAATACCCATGAGACGGTTATTAAACAAAAAGTAAGCAGCATTTGAAAGAACTCTTTTATTGAAAAGAACCACTTTCCTTCTGCTACGCTATCCGTATTAGCTTTATTTTTTTTAGATAATAATAATGGTAAGTAGTAGATGGCGTTCAGTGCACCCCAAATGATGAACGTCCAATTAGCGCCGTGCCAAAAGCCGCTCACAACAAAAATGATAAATGTATTTCTGATTTTCTTATCTAAAGAACCCCTGCTTCCTCCCAAAGGAATATAAAGATAGTCTCTAAACCAAGTTGAGAGGGAAATATGCCAACGTCTCCAAAATTCGGCAATATCCCTGGAGAAATAGGGAAAAGCAAAATTTTGCATCAGGTTGAAACCAAATAGCTTAGCAGTTCCAATAGCAATATCCGAATAGCCGGAGAAATCTCCATATATCTGAAAAGCAAAAAGAATACTACCAAGAAGTAATGTGCTACCAGGGTAACTGTTGTAGTCTGCAAAAATTTCGTTGACAAATATGGCACAATTATCGGCAATGACAATTTTCTTAAAAAGCCCCCATAAAATCTGTCCCAAACCGTCATAAACAGTCTTTTTACTTAGGTTTCTTTTCGTGTAGAATTGAGGAAGAAGGTTGGTGGCTCTTTCAATAGGTCCGGCCACCAGCTGTGGGAAAAAAGAAACAAATGCTGAAAACGCGACAAAGTCTTCCGTGGCTTTCAATTTTCCTTTGTACACGTCTATGGTGTAGCTCATGGTTTGGAACGTATAGAAGCTAATTCCCACTGGTAGTATAATGTTCAATGAGTTTATAGGTATTTCATTTCCAAAGAATGAAAAGGCTGAAACAAAATTGTCCAAGAAGAAATTATAATATTTAAAAAATCCTAAAAACCCAAGATTCACGAAAACACTTGTCCATAATAGTAATTTTCGCCTAGAAGTAGCTGTGGTAATTTTAAGTTTTTTTCCAATAGTGTAATCAATAATGGTACTGAAGACTATTAGGGTCAAGAATCTCCAATCCCACCAGCCATAGAACACATAACTTGCTAAAACTATTAACAAGTTTTGTAGCTTTAAGTGATTGTGTATGACGTACCAATAGAGGATAAAAACAATTGGTAGGAAAATAGCAAAATCAATAGAGTTAAATAGCATATGTAAGAGGGGGCTTAATGAATACTATAATCTATGCAATATAATGAAAGTTTTTTCTTTCAGTTGAAAATTGAAAACAAAAAACCCTAACATTTCTGCAAGGGTTTTTAATCTATTTCTATTAAGATTGAGCGCATTTATTTAAATTAGAACTCAGCGCAGTCGAAGGTCTAATACCTGTAATACTCCGGCTTAAAAGGACCTTCTACGGTAACACCAATATATTCGGCTTGATCCTGTTTAAGTTCAGTAAGTTCAGCACCTAAACGAGATAGGTGCAAAGCAGCTACTTTCTCATCTAAATGCTTTGGAAGCATATAAACTTCATTTTTATAATTAGCGCTGTTTTTCCAAAGCTCTATCTGTGCTAAGGTTTGGTTTGTAAATGAATTACTCATTACAAAACTGGGGTGGCCTGTAGCACATCCTAAGTTTACTAAACGACCTTCTGCCAATACAATAATATCTTTACCATCAATAGTATATTTGTCTACCTGAGGTTTTATGGTATCCTTTGTAGCCCCGTGCTTTTTGTTCAACCAAGTCATATCGATTTCATTATCGAAATGCCCAATGTTACAAACAATAACCTTGTCTTTCATGGCCTCAAAGTGCTCTGGGCGAATGATGTCTTTGTTACCAGTGGTAGTGATAACAACATCAGCAGTACCAACAACAGATTCCAATTTTTTCACTTCAAAACCGTCCATACAGGCTTGAAGCGCACATATGGGATCAATTTCGGTAACTGTAACTATAGAACCTGCACCTCTAAAAGAAGCAGCGGTACCTTTGCCAACATCACCGTAACCGGCAACAACAACTTTTTTGCCGGCAAGCATAGTGTCAGTAGCGCGCCTAATAGCGTCAACAGCACTTTCGCGACATCCGTATTTATTATCGAATTTAGATTTTGTAACAGAATCGTTCACATTAATAGCAGGCATAGGTAAAGTGCCTTTTTTTACACGATCGTATAAACGGTGAACACCGGTAGTAGTTTCTTCAGAAAGACCTTTAATGGCACTGGCCAATTCCGGGTAGTCATCTAAAACCATATTGGTAAGATCACCACCATCATCCAAGATCATGTTTAATGGTTCGCGTTCTTCACCAAAAAACAAAGTTTGCTCAATACACCAGTTAAATTCTTCTTCAGTCAGACCTTTCCATGCATAAACGGGTATACCGGCGGCGGCAATAGCAGCAGCGGCATGGTCTTGAGTAGAGAATATATTACAAGAGCTCCACGTAACATCAGCGCCCAAGGCTACCAAGGTTTCAATAAGAACCGCTGTTTGAATGGTCATGTGAAGACAACCGGCAATTCGGGCACCTTTTAAAGGCTGCTCTTTACCGTATTCTTCCCTTAGAGCCATAAGACCTGGCATTTCGGCTTCTGCAAGTTCAATTTCCTTTCTTCCCCAGTCTGCCAAAGAAATATCTTTTACCTTATAAGGTACATAAGAAACAGTTTTGGTATCCATATTCTTTTTTATTTTTTACTTTCGTTATATTAGCTATACAGCCATTTGTGGTTGCAAAGTTAAGAAAAAACGTATAGAACCATATGCCTCTTTATAAGATAGTAAAGGTAAATAAGAACACCAAGGTTTACATTTGGAAGGTTACTGAATCCGAACAGGAACTTTCAGAAGGGATAAATCTTACCCAACACTGCCAAAACCGAATGGATGGTATGAAATCTGAGATGCATCGCAGGGGTTTCTTGAGCATCAGACATTTAATGGCGGAAGCCGGTTATGTTGATGCAGATTTGCATTATGACGAGTTTGGAAAACCATATTTAAAAGACGGTAATAAAATAAGTATAACACATTCCAATCACTTTACGGGCATTATCGTTAGTTCTACAAGTGAAGTAGGTGTGGATATTGAAATGCAAAGGGAAAAAATTCTACGGATAGCCCATAAGTTTACGCCCATTGAAGAATACCGTACTATTGCCAATACAGATGCACTAATTAGAAAACTAACTATTGTTTGGGGTAGTAAAGAGGCGCTTTATAAAATTTATGCCACCCAAGGCTTGAGTTTCATTCATCATATCAACGTTAAGGATTTTACTTTTGACAGTGCGGCTACCACTGCCGAAATTTTATATCGTGGAAATTTATCGGCATATCAAATACGTTTTATGGAGTTTGAAGGTTTTACCTGTGTCTATGCTTTAAAAAGCTGAGAGCCATTATTCAAATCAAAGCTTAACATCAATTTTACATCACTTAATACTAATTAAATAGAATGGACATATCGGTAGAACTTACCTTTTCGCCTTTACAAGATGATTTTGAGGAACACATCATCAACTTTATAAAAAAACTACGTGCTTCTGGTCTAATGGTTTTAGAAAACCCTTTGAGTACTCAGGTTTTTGGAGATTATGATTTGGTTATGGGTGTTCTTAAAAGTGATATTAAAGAAGCTTTTGAATTAATGGATAAAGGCTTGTTGTACATGAAAATAGTAAAGTCTGACCGAAGCGATTATGAGCCATTTTTTTGATTGGATATTTGCCCAGTATGATGGTACGGCCACGCACTTGGTGGTTTTAGAAGTAATTGGAGTCATCTTTGGTTTTCTTAGTGTGTGGTTCTCAAAAAAAGAGAATACTCTGGTTTTTCCCACGGGGATTATAAGCACGGCTATTTTTGTATATATTCTATTGGTCTTTGGCCTTTTGGGAGACATGCTCATAAATGCTTATTATTTTTCCATGAGTATTTATGGTTGGTATGTATGGACAAGAAAGGTAGACGATACCCATTTTATTCCAATTACGCGAACAACGGATGGTGAGAAAAAATGGTCCATACTGCTGTTTGTCATAACGGTGGTGTTTGTATATTTAATTTATCTTCTTTTTGATAAGTTCAATAACTGGACAGCTTATGTAGATACCGTTACTACTGCTATTTTCTTCGTTGGCATGTGGTTAATGGCAAAGAAAAAACTGGAAAATTGGGTGTATTGGATTATAGGTGACGTTATTAGCGTCCCTCTTTATTGGTACAAAGGCCTTATATTTACCTCTCTGCAATATTTCTTGTTTACGATTATTGCAGTTTACGGTTATCTCGCATGGAAAAAAAGTTTGAACAAAAGCCCTCAGACGTTGTTAAAGTAGTACTGTTCGGTCCTGAATCTACGGGTAAGACCACGCTTTCCGATCAGTTGGCACGGTATTACAATACGGTGTGGGTACCCGAGTATGCGAGGGAATACCTTCAAGATAAATGGAATAACGAACGCAAGACGTGCGAACCAAAGGACCTGTTGCCAATTGCCGAAGGCCAGATGAAGTTAGAAAACCAACTGGCAAAAAAAGCTTCTAAAGTTCTTATTTGTGATACTGATCTACTAGAGACCAAAGTATATTCAGAAGCATATTATCTTGGGTACTGTGACCCCATTTTGGAGAAACATGCATTAAATAATCATTATGATTTGTATTTGCTTACCTATATAGATGTGCCGTGGGTTGGCGATGATTTAAGGGATAAACCTAACGAACGTGAGCGAATGTTCATGTACTTCAAAGAAACACTAGAGAAATATGATCGTAATTTTATTATATTGAAGGGCGATAGAAAAGAACGCTTGGAAACTGCTGTAGAGCATATAGATAAATTATTGAAGAAAAGATTAGATGACACTAACAGAAAATGATTTGGCGTTACTTGCCAAAAAAGGGATTTCAGAAAAAAAGGTACATGACCAAATAGAAACTTTCAAAGAAGGTATTCCGTTTGTGCAATTGGAAAAGGCCGCTACCGTTGGTGAAGGTCTTTCAAAGTTTACCCAATCGGAAGAAAAAGCATTGATACAAAAGTTTGATGCCTCACAAAGCAATTTGTCTTTGTTGAAGTTTGTGCCGGCCTCTGGTGCTGCATCGCGTATGTTTAAAGCTTTGTTCAATTTCTTGGATGCTTACAATCCTGCTAACGAAACTTTGGATGCCTATTTTGAGCGGACAGGGGACAAAGCTTTGAAAGCATTCTCTGAAGGCATGACCAATTTTGCTTTTTACGATTTGGTGAAACAACGTATTGCTGGTAAAACGTCTTCAAAAGATGAAGAGGTATATCTTTTTGTAAAAGAAATGATGTCAGAAGACGCTTTAAACTATGGTTTCTTTCCAAAGGGATTGTTGCCTTTTCATAATTACGGAGACCATACGGCAACGCCTTTTGAAGAGCATTTAAAAGAAGCCTCTGTTTATGCCAAAACAGGAGACACTGCAGAGTTGCACTTTACAATTAGTGAACAGCATGGAGATATGTTCAATGCGGAGTTCGATTCCGTAAAAGACCGTGTTTCTACTACAACTAAAACCTCCTTTAACGTTAGTTATTCCAACCAAAAGCCATCTACGGATACGATTGCTGTAGATATGCAGAACGAACCTTTTAGAAA
>ENA-ORXM01005027-ORXM01005027.1-marine-metagenome-genome-assembly--contig:-NODE-5027-length-10942-cov-3.515324_pt1 | contig 10942 bp, 10 predicted proteins | sample MGYA00237867_ERZ511480 | MGnify/ENA primary metagenome ERZ511480 (study PRJEB26309, sample SAMN06266103) | marine metagenome | isolation source: Algal blade | place: United Kingdom:Sidmouth, United... | reverse complement strand
CGGTCCGCCCCTGCGCCCGAGCTTTGAGGGTAGCACCGGTCGATACTTCTTCCGCACCCCATGAGGAGATGGAGCGGAAGGAGCAGCACCATGGTGTGCTTGGCCCAGGACCGACCCGCGCCGGTGGCCCGGCTCGCCGAGCTGCTGTGGGACCTCTGTGCACTGGCTCGGAGCCGAGGTACGATCGGCGCGTACCTATGACGAGTCTGGCGCACGCTAGGGCAGGGACCTGTACCAGGCTCTGTTTGGCGGATCAGATCAGCCGTAGCAGGCGCTGGATCATCGCCGGTTTCACGAACGCCTCGTCGCGCACCGCCAGCTTCTCGTAGCGGGTGAGTCGACCAGAATGCTCTGCGCCCACCGACCCTCCGGGGTAGACCAGCGTTCCGCTCAGCTCGCCGACCATCCGGCCGCCGGGTATGGAAAGGACGAAGGGCTTCTGTCCCGAACTCGAGGCTCCGTCGTGGCGCTATAGCGCGGCGTCGAGCGCACAAGGAAGCTGTTGGGGCACGCCGCAAAGTCAGGGAGTCGCGCGCAGGGGGCGATCGGGGAGGCGAAAGTCGGGCGAATCGCCCCGAGCGGCGCCGCGTCCGGCTCGCCCCGGCGCAGCGCGTGCGGGGTCGGGGGCCGAGGCGGCGGCTCGGCGCTGTCCTCGGTGCCGACGGGGTGGGTCTTGCTCTTGGCGTCAGCGGCTCGCTCCTCATGGAAGGGGCGCTCGTGCGGGAAGGCGAGCGCCGCGGCACCCGCTATCGACTGCCGGCGAGGAAGGGAGACTCGTGAGGAACGACGATCGGGGAGTGCTTCCCGAGACCACGGCGCACCGGCACCGTGGATCTCGGCACGCAGTTCCTGCCAGCTCAGTCGCTCAAGCGAATTTGAATCGTTCGGGTCGCCAACGCTCCCGTTCGGCAAGCGATATCGGCAGCGCTAGCGCACGAACTCGCCCTGGACCCGGTGGCAGGTCCTCGTCTCGTATCGAGACCTGTGAGGCTCTTGGGCAGTCGAGCGGATTCACCGCGCTCGACGTACCGGCCCACGCATTCGGCTGGGCACCGTGGCGCTCGGTCATCTGGTCGGTGGGTCTGCTCGCGAGCGTGTCGACGCTGTCGAGCGCGCCGCTGTCGGTTCCACCCGGATCTTGCGCCGGTCGAGATTGCGCAGCGTCGAGTTCCGCACGCTGTCGAGCAGCACGGCGAGGAAGATGATCGCCGCCTGCACCAGCGGCTGCACGTAGATGTCCACGCGCAGGAACACCAGCCCCGACTGGACCATCTGGATCAGGATCGCGCCGAGCACGGTGCCGGGCAGTACCGTGCCGACGCCACCGAACAAGCTCGCCCCTCCGAGCACGGCTGCGGCGATGGCGTAGAGCTCGGTGAACTCGCCGAAACCGGGGTTGACGATGCCGAGCTGCGAGACCGACACGAACCCGCCGAGCGCGGCGCAGGCCCCGCAGACGAGGTAGGCGGTGGCGAGCGTGCGGTCGACGCCGATGCCCGCCTTGCGCGCGCTCTTGTCGTCGAAGCCGACCGCGTAGACGTGCCGCCCGAGCCGGGTGCGCACCAGCACGACCTGCGCGACGATCGCGACGACGACGAACACGAGGATCGGGTTGGGCACGCCGAACAGGTCCCCCGAGCCGAAGCGCAGCATCTCGCTCGGCAGGATCACGCCGCGCGACTCGGTGATCAGGAGTGCCAGTCCACGCCCGGCGACCAGCGTGCCCAGCGTGACGATGAACGGCACCATCCTGAGGCGCACGATCATGAACGCGTTGACCGCGCCGAACGCGAGACCGACGGCGATGCAGGCGACGAACGCGATCCACGGCGAGGCGTCGAGCTCCTGCATCAGCAGCCCCGCGACGACGGCCGAGAGGTACATGTTGGTACCGACCGAGAGATCGATACCGCCGGTCAACATCACGAAGGTCATGCCGATCGCGACGATACCGATGAAGCTCGCCTGCTTGACGATGTTCTCGAAGCTCTGCAGCTCGAGAAAGCGCTCCGAGAGCGTTCCGAACGTCAGGAAGATGATCGCGAACAGCAACAGCGGCGCGTTCCTGAGCGCGAGCACCCAGAGCGATCGACCGTTCACGCGCTTGCCTCCGTCGCCGTTGCACTCTGCTCGCGGGCGAACGCCGCCGCGAGCACGCGCTCGCTGTCGAACGCCTCGCGCGGGAACTCCGCGACCACCATGCCGTCGTTCATGACCAGCAGCCGATCGGCCACGCCGAGCAGCTCCTCGAGCTCGGAGGAGATGTAGAGGATGCCGGTGCCCTCGGCGGCGAGCGCGTTCATGATCGTGAAGACCTCGTACTTGGCGCCGACGTCGATGCCGCGGGTCGGCTCGTCCATGATCAGCACGTCGGGGCGCTCGATCACCCACTTGCCGATCACGGTCTTCTGTTGGTTCCCGCCCGAGAGGCTGCGCACCGGCTGCGCGAGCGTCGGGTCACCCGAGCGCAGGCTCAGGCGCTCGGCCATGCCGAGCGCGGTCGACTGCAGCTCCTTCGCATCGAGAAAGAGCCCTCCGCCGCCGCGCCGCGGCAGCGAGACAAGCGACATGTTGTCGACGATGGAGCTGTCCATCAGCAGACCCTCGTCGCGGCGATCCTCGGTGACGAAGGCCATGCCGCGGGCGATGCTGTCGATCGGGTCGCTCATCGGCGTGACGTCGCCGGCCACCCGCACCGTGCCGCTCGCGTGCGGATCGAGCCCGAACAGGATGCGCGCGAGCTCGGACCGGCCGGCGCCCATCAGACCGTAGACGCCGAGCACCTCCTTGCGCCTGAGCGTGAACGAGATGTCGCGCACGATGCCCGGCTGCGACAGCGACTCGACCTCGAGCACCGGCTCGCCGAGCTCACCGACCTCGCGCGGCGGGAAGAGCTGATCGATCGAGCGACCGACCATCGTGGCGATCATGCGTGGCTGGTCGAACTCGGCGGCCGGTCCGCCGCCGACGCGTTCGCCGTCGCGCAGCACCACGATCGAGTCGGCCAGCGCGAGCACGTCGGCGAGCACGTGGGATATGTAGATCAGCGAGCGCCCCTCGTCGCGAAGGCGCTTCAGGAGCTCGAACAGCACCGCCGTCTCGCGGTTCGTCAGCGAGGTGGTCGGCTCGTCGAGGATGATGATGCGCGCGTCGGCCGCCAGCGCCTTGCCGATCTCGACCAGCTGCTTCTCGCCTGGCGCGAGGGCGTCGACCTTGGTGTCCGGAGAGATGTCGAGGCCGATCGCGTCGAGCACTTCGCGCGCCTCGCGCCTGAGCGCCCGGCGGTTGACCAGAGGCAGTCCAGGCAGCCTCGGCATCGTGTTGATCAGGATGTTCTCGGCGATGGTGAGGTTGCCGAACAGGTTCAGCTCCTGATGGATGAACGCGACTCCGGCCTCGGACGCGTCGGCGGGCTTCGCCGGGCGGTAGGGCTCGCCGCCGATGAGCATCTCGCCCGCGTCAGGCGCGAGCACCCCGCCGAGCATGTTCATCATCGTCGACTTGCCGGCGCCGTTCTCGCCGATCAGGCAGAGGATCTCGCCGTGGCGGAGCTCGAGATCGACCCCGCTCACCGCCGGCACGCCGAAGAAGCGCTTGCCGAGGCCGCGGAACTCGAGCGCGGGCGGGCTCGCGGCGGACGCGGACGCGGCGGAGGCGGGTGCACTCACAGCGCGAGGAGCTCGCGGCGCTTCACGTCGAGCCAGGCAGCGGCGAGGATCACGCAGCCCTTGACGATGAAGACGGTGAAGTAGGAGAGGTTCAGGAGGTTCAGCGCGTTCGACAGCAGCACGAACAGCATCACCCCGTACACCGTCCAGATGATCTTGCCGCGCCCGCCGAACAGGCTCGTTCCGCCGATCACGGTCGCGCCGATGATGTCGAGCAAGAGGTTTAGGTTGTCGCCAAAGGCGGGGCGGCCCATGTCGAGTCGCGCCGAGTACAGCACCGAGCCGATCGCCGCGCAGACGCCACTGATGACGAAGCACCAGAGGATCACGCGCCGCACCGGAACCCCGGAGACGATCGCCGCGCGGCGGTTCATGCCGGTGGCGAACACCCAGCGTCCGAACACGGTACGAGAGAGCACGAGGTGGGCGGCGACGGTCACGACGACGGCGATCAACGCCGACCAGGAGAGCACGCCGAAGAGACCGCGATCGGCGATCGCGCCGTAGGCTTCCGGCAGACGGGTGATGTTCTCGGAGCGGGTCAGCCAGACGGCTACGGCCGAGAAGAACAAGAGCCCCACCAGCGTCATCATGAACGCCGGGATGTCGAAGCGCGCGATGATCGTGCCGAGCAGTGCACCGATCGCAGCCCCGGTCGCGAGCATCAGCACGAGCGCCGCCGGCATCGACCAGACGTGCCCGGCAAGGATGCCCGCGCCGTCGCCGTCGAGCAGCGTTCCCCACAGCACCGTCTTCTCGAACAGGACCGGATCGACGCCGGTGGTCATGACCGCCGCGCCGACCACGCTCGCCACGGCGATCGTCGAGATCTGCGAGAGGTCGATGCCGCCGAGGATCATCACGTAGGTCTGCCCGACCGCGATGACCAGCAGCGGCCAGAAGTTCGACAGGAGGTTACTGAAGTTGCCAGCCGAGGCGATGCGCGGGATGAACGGCAGCACCGCGAGAAAGAGCAGCACCGTCAGGTACAGCACGAAGCGGTCGGACATCAGCAAGCGCGCGGCGAGCCGTGCCGCCGTGCCGCCCCCCCCGTGCCGCCGCGGCTGCTTGCCGGACGGCGGGGAAGGCGGTTCGTCGTCCGTGACGGAGGTGGGAGTCGCCATGCGGACGAATCGTCAGGTCGGGGCGATCACTTCTGGTCGAGCAGCACGCAGCCCCACATGTCCTGGTGGCGCTCCTCGAGGTTGTCCTGCGTCAGCGCGAAGCCGGGGTCGTCGATCTGCTGGTTCGGGCGCGTCTCGCCGTCGCCGATCGCCGTCATTAGCGCCTCGACCGTCGAGTCCGCCTCGAAGAAGAGATCCTGCACGCCGGTCGCGTCGACGTAACCCTCGCGGATCAGCTCGCAGGCGGTGACATCGCCGTCGAGCCCGCCGAGGATCATGTGCCCCTCCTCGCCCTTGGGCGCCCAACGGCCGCGCTGCAGCAGCGCCGCGCGGATCTGCGGGAACAGGAAGTCCGACGAGGTGAAGATCAGGTCGACGTCGGGGTTGGCCTGCAGCGCGCTCTCGAGGTTGGCGAGCGCCACCGAGGCATCCCATTCGGTCGGCACCTCGATCGGCTCGGCGAACAGATCGCCGTTCGCCTCGATCACGTTCAGGAAGCCCTCGCGACGCCCGATCGCGTTGGTGTCGGCCAGTGCGCCGACCATGATCAGCGGCTGCACCGGGCGGTCGAGCTCGAGCGCCTTCGCCTGCTCGGCGAGGTGCTCGACGGCGGCCTCGGCGATCGAGACGTTGTCGGCCACGACGACGATCGCGTCGTGCGGGTTGTCGGGATTGGGCGGGCGGTTGAACACCGCGATCGGGATGCCGGCTTCGTTGGCCTCGCCGATCATCGTGATCACGCTCTCGCCGTCCTGCGGAATGATGATAATGCCGTCGACTTCCTGGGTGATGCAGTCGCGAATCTGTTCGAGCTGGCGGTTGGCGTCCTCGTTGGCGTTGACCTCGATGACGTTGACGCCCTGCTCCTCGAGCGACTGAGTCATGGCGCTGTGGCCGGCGACCCAGAACTCGGTCTCGAGATCCTGGTAGGCGAAGCAGACATCGATGTCGTCGTTCTGCGCGTGTGCGAGGGCCGGGCCTGCCAGCAGGGCGGTCGCGATCGCGAGTCGTGTGGTCGGGCGCATGCGGGGGGTTCCTCCTCCTGATCGAATAGTGTCCTACCAGGTGACGTCCGGCGCGCCTGGCACCGGATCGGCGGCATTGCACGCGTCGCCTGGCGAGTCGTATACTTATCATACCAGCATACCACCGAGAAGGTTTCCGGACGAACCGGCACGAATCTCCCGGTCTGTTCCGAGACTCCGTCGACCCGACACCATGGCCCCCACTCCCATCCGACTCGGCGCGCTCGACTTCCTGCTCGACGACGGGGCGGTACGCCGTATTCGCTGGCGCGGCACGGAAGTCGTGCGTCATGTCTCGGCGCCCGTTCGCGGCACCGCTTGGGACACCCTGCCCGAGACGGTGGTCGCGGCCGCCTCGGAGAAGATCGACGGCCGCTGGCAGCATTACCGCGAGACGGCGGTCAGCCAGGGAGAGCAGTCGGCAGGCGTCGCGTTGGAGGTCCGGGCGACCGCGAGCGAGGGGGGTGCGCGTCTCGACATCGTCGTCACCGTCACCGCTCGCACTGCGCTGGACACCAACCGTGCCGGACTGTGCCTGCTCCACCCGCTCGAAGGCGTACGCGGCACGATGATCGAGGTGTGCGGCGCGGACGGAGGAACCCGCCGCGTGCGACTGCCCGGCGCCGACGACATCGCGCCGGCGCAGCCGGTACGCGACATCGCCGCTCTCTCCCAGCGCGTGAACGGCGTCGACCTGCACCTCGCGTTCGACGGCGAGACCTTCGAGATGGAGGATCAGCGCAACTGGACCGACGCGAGCTTCAAGACTTACTGCCGACCGCTGGCCGCGCCTCGTCCGTTTCGATTGAAGCCGAACGAGGCGGCCCGCCAGTCGATCGCGATCCTGATCGGAGACGATGCCCGCCCGGCTCGGGGAAGCGATGTCGACGCCGACGGCAGCACTGACGGCAACCACATCGGCAAAGGCAATGGCAGCGGCGTCAATGGGGAGGGCGCCGATGACATTGGCGCGGGCGTCGGCACGGGCGAGGGAGTCGCCGGTGCATCGGTCTCGTCCGGTGTGGCCGATGTGCCGAGCGAGCCGGCGAACGACTCTGCGTCGGCGAGGCTGCCGGCGCTGCTGCTCGCCGTCGAACCGAACTGGTTGGACACGCCGCCGATCGGTTGCGACGGCCTGCTGGTGCGCTTCGCCAAGTCGCGGCCGTGGACCGACGAGGAGCTCGCGTGGCTCGCCGAAGTACGCGCCGGCACCGGCGGTACGCTGGATCTGGAGATCGTCGTGCCGGCGGGTGCCGATGCCCGCGATCACCTGACGGAAGTGCGCCGGCGACTCGCCGGCGTGGAGCTGTTCCCTCGACACGTGATCGCGCTGCCCGAACCCTACCTCGCGAGCCACCAGCCCGACGGTGACTGGCCCGACGGCCCGACGCCGGAGGAGCTCGTCGACATCGCGCGCGCCGTGTTCGAGGGCATCTCGATCGGCGCAGGCATGCTGACCTACTTCACCGAGCTGAACCGCTGTCCGCCACTCACCGCAGGTGGCGACTACGTGAGTCACGGCACCGCTGCCATCGTCCACGCCGCCGACACCCTGTCGGTGTTCGAGACGCTCGAGGCGCTGCCGGACGTGTTCGCCTCGGCGCGGCGCCTCGCCGGATCGCGTCCTCGGCGCCTCGGGCTGGTGGCGATCGGCATGCGCGAGAACCCCTACGGCGCGGGGCTCGCCACGCCCACCGCCGATACCTTCGTGACGATGACCGATCGCGACGCACGCCACTTCGACGCGCGCGGCGCCGCGTTCGCCGTCGCGGCCACGCTGCTCGCGGCGCGCGCGGGCGTCGAGGCTTTGTGTCTGGCCGCACCCGCCGGTCCGTTCGGTCTGCGCCACGAGAGCGGAGCACCGACGCCGCTGGCGAAGGCCATCGACGCCCTGCGCGCGCTGTCGAGCGCGCCGTTCGAGATCGTCGGTCGTGCGCCCGGCGTGCTCGAGGCCATCGGCGAGCACGGCCGGCTGCGCGTCAACGCGAGCGGCGAGCGGCACGCCGGACTGGCAGCGTTCGCGATCGAGACGGATGCGAACGGTGGTGGCGAGTCCGGCGGAAGGGGCGAGTCATGATCGGCTTGCCCCCCGAACGCGAGGACACTGCCGCTCCGGCACGGGTCTCGACGGAGTCGCTCCGATGACCACGAACGAACGCCCCCTGCGCGGCGCCCTGATCGGTTGTGGCTTCTTCGCCGGCAACCACCTCGCCGCCTGGGCAGACATCGACGGCGCGGAGATCGTCGCGCTGTGCGACACCGATGTCGCCAAGGCTCGCGCGGCGGGCGAACGCTTCGGCATCGAGGCGGTCCACGACGACATCGAGTCGCTGCTCGCCGAGCGCTCGCTCGACTTCGTCGACATCGCGACCACCGCCCCCTCGCACCGGGCGCTGGTCGAGCGTGCGGTGAGCGAGGTCGGCACGGTAATCTGCCAGAAGCCGTTCGCCGAGAACCACGCCGACGCCGCGGCGATGGTGGCGGCGGCCGAGCGGGCCGGTGCGACCTTGCTCGTGCACGAGAACTTCCGCTGGCAGAAGCCGTTCGTCGAGCTCGCCGCGCTGATCGAGGACGGCGCCGTCGGCACGCCGCACTTCGCGCGCTTCTCGTTTCGCCACGGCTACGACAACTACGTCAACCAGCCCTACCTCGCCGAGATCGAGCGCTTCACGATCATGGACGTAGGCCTCCACCTGTTCGACCTCGCGCGCCGCTTCCTCGGCGAGGTCGACACGCTCTCCTGCCTGACCCAGCGACTGAACCCGCGCGTGCGCGGCGAGGACGCGTTCACCGCGCTTCTCGGCCATGCCGATGGCGCGACCTCGGTGTGCGACTGCTCGTTCTTCTCGACCATCCGGCCCGAACCGTTCCCGCGCACCCTCGCCTGGATCGAGGGTCCCGACGGCTCGCTCGCGCTGGAGACGGACGGCTCGCTGATCCGCCATGACGCCGAGGGCCGCCACGCGCGAGACAGCGATCCGCCCGTACCCGACTGGGGCGAGGCGCCGTGGCACGTCGTGCAGGACAGCGTTCGACGCTTCCAGGAGCATGTCGTCGCGGTGATGCGCGGACAGGCGACGGCCGCGCCGTCGGGGGCCGACAACCTGCGCACGCTGACGCTCGCGCTGGCCGCCTACGACGCCGCGGCGGACGGGCGCACCGTGCAGGTGGCGCACTGGCGCGAGGCGTTCGGCATCGACGAGCGCAAGAGCGGAGGCGACGGAGAGTGACATGAGTGACAGGATTCGGGCCGAGTACCTGATCGAGACCGCGACCGATCCGCGCGCCGCCGCCGAGAGCATGGCCGGCGAGCAATCCTCGGGCACCTTCGTGCCGGTACCCGGCGAGACCGAGGAGCTCAAGGCGCGCGCCGCCGCGCGGGTCGAGTCGCTCGAGCTGCTCGACGAGGTCGAGCGCCCGGCGTTGCCCGGTGCGAAGGAGGGCCCGACCCGGCACCGCGCCCGCGTCACCCTCTCTTGGCCGTACGACAACCTCGGCCCCTCGCTGCCGAACCTGCTCGCCACCGTCGCCGGCAACCTGTTCGAGCTGTCGGCCTTCTCGGGACTGAGGCTCGAGGACCTGCACCTGCCCGAGGCGTTCGCCGCCGCCGGGCCCGGTCCCTCGTTCGGCGTCGTGGGAACGCGGCGGCTCGCCGGCGTCGAGGAGCGTCCGCTGATCGGCACGATCGTCAAGCCGAGCGTCGGGCTGTCGCCTGGGCAGACCGCCGAGCTCGCCGGAAGCATGGCCGAGGCGGGGCTCGACTTCATCAAGGACGACGAGCTGCAGGCGGACGGTCCGGCCTGCCCTTTCGACGCGCGGGTGGACGCGGTCATGGCGCGCCTCCACCGCCACGCCGACACACACGGGCGGCTGCCGATGTTCGCCTTCAACCTCACCGGCGACATCGAACAGATGCTCGCCAGGCACGACCATGTGCTCGCCGCCGGCGGCACCTGCGTGATGGTCTCGATCCACTCGGTCGGGCTCGCCGGTTTCATCGCTCTCGCCCGCCACAGCCAGCTGCCGATCCACGCCCACCGCAACGGCTGGGGTGCGCTGTCGCGCCATCCCGCCCTCGGCTTCTCCTACGTGCCGTGGTCGAAGCTGTGGCGGCTCGCCGGCGCCGATCACCTGCACGTCAACGGGCTCGACAACAAGTTCTGCGAGTCGGACGACAGCGTCATGGCCTCGGCCCGTTCGATCCTGTCGCCGCTGTTCGAGAGCCGGGCGGACATCGCCATGCCGGTGTTCTCTTCCGGGCAAACCCCGGCGCAGGTACCCGAGACCTACCGCCGGCTCGGCTCGGCGGATCTGATTCACGCCGCCGGCGGCGGCATCCTCGGCCACCCCGAGGGACCGGCGACAGGCGTGCGGGCAATGCGCGACGCGTGGGCGGCGGCGCTGTCGTGAGTGCGCCGCGCGAGGCGTGCGGTGTCGTGAGCGCGTCTCGCCAGGCGTGCCGTCGTGACTCGGCCGCGGATCCGTGAGCCGGTGAGCGCGAGCGTGTGGCGATCGGGCGAGCCGCCGCTGCTCGCCTGGTACGGCGACGACTTCACCGGCGCCGCGGCGGTGCTCGAAGTACTCGCCTTCGCCGGCCTGCCCGGCGCGCTGTTCCTGCGCCGTCCCGACCCCGCGCAGCGCGCGGCGCTCGGCGATCTCGCCGTGATCGGGCTCGCCGGGACGGCCCGTGCGGAGTCGCCCGAGTGGATGGACGAGAACCTGCCGCCGGTGTACGACTGGCTCGCCGCGAACGGTGCGGCGCTGGTGCACTACAAGGTCTGCTCCACCCTCGACTCCTCCCCTGCGGTCGGCTCGATCGGCCGCGCCGCCGAGCTCGGTCGAAGGCGGCTCGGCGGTGGCGCGATCCCCTGCCTCGTCGCCGCACCGTGGATGGGGCGCTATCAGTGCTTCGGACAACTCTTCGCGCGCGGCCCTGATGGCGAGGTGCATCGGCTCGATCGCCACCCGGTCATGGCTCGGCACCCGGTCACGCCGATGGACGAGGCCGACGTCGCCGCTCACATCGCCCGTCAGGGCACGCTCGTCACCGCAGCGCTGACGCTGGACGTGCCGCCCGGGCGGCTCGCCGCTCGCTTCGACGAGCTCGCCGCCGGCGGCGCCGACA
>ENA-ORXM01005025-ORXM01005025.1-marine-metagenome-genome-assembly--contig:-NODE-5025-length-10947-cov-8.252530_pt1 | contig 10947 bp, 14 predicted proteins | sample MGYA00237867_ERZ511480 | MGnify/ENA primary metagenome ERZ511480 (study PRJEB26309, sample SAMN06266103) | marine metagenome | isolation source: Algal blade | place: United Kingdom:Sidmouth, United... | reverse complement strand
CACGATGTGAAAGCATGCCGCCCACAACAAGCAGACGAGGGTCCAAGCACGTTAACGAACTACACATGCATGTCCTTACCATTTTTTTTTCGAATTAGACATGTATTTCTTCCCATGGTCTCGAATTCTTCTCGATCGACAGATGAATGCACTGCTTAGTCTCCCACCATCTATTCGATCGGTGCAAGATGACCGCTGCCAGCATTGCACGGCGTGAAGCACAACGTCGCAATGACCACGCTGGTCACCTCGTCTTCCGCACGGCAGCGCACGAGCATGGCCATTGGCAATCCCTGTCTCTACTGAACCGACGGATGCGGTTGGACGGCCTTTGCCATACAGTCAAAGCCGTCACGTACACATCGAAGTGTAACAATGCCTCAAGTCGTCGCCACGTCCCCTTTTTAATTCATCGTGGTGCGGGCAATCGCTGCAAAACGCGTGCTGGCTTCAATCACCAATGATCGCCAACAGCGCAACCGCAGCCCAGAACACCGTGTTCACAGTGCTTTATCGCCCAAGTCGAATCATTCCTGATCATGTAATTTTCTGTTCCCGCTTCATTTCGACGGCCGCAAACTTGTTCGAGACTGGCACGACTTCGTCGATGCACGCCGCCGAATCCACGGGCATACCGCTGGTCATCGTGCTTTTCCCATCGGTTCGGTCGGGCACATCATCGCTGCGGTCGTACGAGGACAATTTGCAGGGGGGATACGCTGATCTCGGCACCGAATCAGGCACGCCCGGGGACGGACCACGTCCACACACACGGCCCTTGGCGCCAGCGCGGGTTCTCATTGGTGCATATCGAGATCCCCATTGTTCGACTACTGACCGGCCGACTGACGCTGTCACCGTCGACGTCACCGTCACCCTCACCGCCGCCGTCGTCGTCCCCGCGCAGAACGTCCCCGCCGTCCCCACCATCGTCACCACCTCCGTTGTCCCTTCCCCAGCCGTCGGGCCGCGCCCGCGTTGGTCTCCTTGCCTGCTGAGTGACTGCCACCCGCGACGACGACCTTCTGCTTCGGTCGCGCCGCCCGCCCCCATTGTCGTCGCCCGGGCCGTCGTTGCTCACTTGAGTACATTGGAGCATCCATTCATGATCTCCTTTCCACGATGGACCTGGGGCCGCCATGGCCAGAACAGTGGGCATCATGAGCAGTCGTGCACCTGCCTGAGTCAGTTGCTGACGACACCGCTGTGACCCGATGGATGCATCGCTGCTGTTCCTGTGTGCCTGTCGATGGGTGTTTTCTGCTCCTCTCTTTGCTTTGATCCTCGAATTTCCGTGATGCAGGACGTCGGAGGTCCTGGGCGGCAACGGCAGATGATGCACGCTGAGTACGTGCGGCATGCCGCACGTATGTTGACGGACGTCGGTGAGCGCGAAGCTGCTGTGACCGTCGTGCTCGGGGTCAGCCGTACATCCTTCCGTCGCTGACGCCTAGCTCAACCTGCTCACGCCGGAAAACCGAGCGACGACGTCGTGTTCATGTCGAGCAAGTACCTCAATATGTCGTTCACCGAATGGAAGAGGGATTTGAGGAGGACCCAACGCCGCGCGCAATGGCGCGCCCTTTTGGTCGGACAGCTGTTGGACGGCAGCAGCACCTCCTAGGCCCTCTTAGTGACCGACGAGGTAGTCGTCTGGGTGTGGAGCGCTTTAGGAACTGTAGGGCTGCACACAGTGGGGAGACGGTTGTGTGGACGGTTGTGTGGACTTGCGCACCGTCTTTTCTTTCTCTCGTTACCATCTTAAAAAAAGCCATGCTGCGGCTTCCCCAGAAGAAGACCGTATATGAAGTACTTCCTTCCGTCGAGCATGCACGGCGACACGCCCAACGCACGACCTATGCTCGTCGAGCGGTGGGCGACGGGCAACAGCGGGGCAGTGACGCTGGTCAGCTTGTACTGCTCGGTGTCAGGCCAGCCGACCAGCAACAGTGGATTCCGTTATGCAACAGACGCGGTCGAGGTGCTGTCAGGCTGACGGTGCTCGACGGCGGAAACGGGGCGTCGCTGCTCGCGAAACGGGGCGTCGCTGCTCGTCGACAGCTTCTGCTTGACGTGCGGCAGCGGTGCATTGCTGCTCGTGCGCTGGTAATGAAAATACGTGCCGGCTGTGCTCGACGTCTACGAGCGGGAATGTGCTTCTCGTCGGCGGCTGCTCCTCCACGTGCTGCGGCAGGGTTGACTCGACGTGAGGCACCAGGGTGCAGCCAGTCGGCTGCTCCTGCTCGCTCCTGCGACGTCGACGAGCGGGAGTGTGCTGCTCGTCGGCGGCTGCTCCTCCACGCGCTGCGGCAGGGTTGACTCGACGTGAGGCACCAGGGTGCAGCCAGTCGGCTGCTCCTGCTCAACGCGTGGCACCGGCGTGCTTCCCATCTGCTGCAGGTGGTCGATGTCGAGCTACTGGGATGGGGCGCTCTTCAGCTGGTGGTCCTCTAATTCCACAGCGCGGGCGTGCTTCCTGTCGGCTGCGGAGGCCGGATACCCTGCGCCGGCGCGAGTGCTGTTCATGGGCTACTGCTGCTCTGCTTCAGGCATTGCGGAGGTTCTTCTGCTGGTCTATTGCCCGACGTCCAGGGGAGTGCTTGCCGGCTGCTGGAGCTGCCGCTCACCCACGACGGGGACGCGCTGCCATTCGGCTGCTGCTCCCGATTGAGTACCCGGACTGGACAACTCGGCTGCTGGTGCTCGACGACAAGCAGCCGCGGGGGTGCTACGCGTGACGCGGCTCCTTCGCCAGCCCCGTGCTACGCCTCCTCACTCGGCTGTCGTGGTAGTTTTTCTTCCTTGCTTGCTGGGCGGCTCCAGCACGAAAAGCGCGGTTCGAACACAGGGAACAAAGTGCAAGAAGCGGCCGTTTATTCGTGTTGTCGCCAAGCTAGGCAGCGGCGCCAGCAGGACCGTCCCCCGGCAACACAATGCGGTAACGACATGCAAAGTCATCATCTGCCAACTTCCTCTGGCGAATCGCCGGTCTCAGCTCGCCGCTTGCCCCGAACTGCCACCTACCGATGCGGGGCACTTGTGAGTTGAAGCTGTGGCCGTCCTCATGACAAGCAGAACACTTGATGTCGCTGTGCTCTGGGTTGCGACACACACCTCGCAAGGAAAACACATTGTCATCTGGAAGAGTGTAGCGGCAAACAAAGTCGCGCTTGCGGCACACTCGGAACGAGTGGACGCCTTGGGGACCATCGTCGGAGCCACAGTAGCCGCATCGTGGCGCCATTGCGCGACACGACTGCTACAACGGAGCCAAATCACCGAGCATAGAGCAGCACCAAGAATCGTCAGAAACACATTAGCGGTGGCGACGTCTACACCAATAGACGTGGTCCGCTGAAACGCACGCCAGCCGCATAACACGTGCCGCATCGAGATCCACCGTTCACGACGTGCCCCCCTTTCACCATGACGATCAGCGCGGGTCAGCACCGTGCACACGCCACGACTGCATACCAATCCACGTACCGCCACCGACAGAACCACCGAGACGACGGAGTGACGCCTGGCGCACGGTCAATCGAAGTCGCGCGACGTGACGGCCAACCGTAGCCACCAGATGGCGTGCCGGTGGCGGATGACGACGACGACGACGGTGTGGGTGCCGCGGCCGACAGCAACGACAACTGGTGGTGGTGTTCGTCGATCACGATGCGGCGCATGGTTCTCTCTGGGACCGAATCTCCCAAAATGGCCACCCGAGCGCCGCTGAAGCGGCTTTTCCAGGTCGGACCGATCGTTGTCCACGTTCTTCGCCCGAGGCAACACGAATTCACAGCCACAGTGTCCACTCATGTCCGCCGTTTGCACTGAGAACCGATCCGTAAGTCGATGTAGCGCACCCTCAGGCTTTTAATTGCAATTGTCCACCTTGCCTTGCAGAAGAGGGGAGAGTATTGGCTTGACTCTGGCGCGATGCCTCGGCACGATCGAAGGCGCCGGAGACAACAGCACGCGACCGACGCCACGACACCTTCCTTGGGCGCGCACGATTCGATGAGCAGCACCCCTGACTGCACGGGAGACGCATGTCAAAGAACATGGACCAAACTGTTCGCCGACGTCCACAGTGCGTGTGTCTTGTGGCGCGCGACAACGACAGATACACCATCACGGACCCGCGCACGAGGCGCGCAACTCCCTCCGAACGTTTCTGGCGCCCGTGCTCTGCGACTCCTTTTCATGGCACCTGCCCTTGGTCGACAAGCTGACAGAAGTAGCAACCTCGATCGTCCTTTTTATTCCGCAATCAGAGCGGTCACAGTCCGCTCGACCCGATCGAATTGGCCAATTACTTGGCGACGGGTGATGAACATTGCGGCCATCGCCTGCAGCAAATGCGGCTCGTCCAGTAACCACGGCTGACCGTAGATCAAGTTGCGGATGATGACCTTGAGGTCGTTAAATACACCTTCCACCGGCTGCAGGTCGGGGCTATAGGGCGGGAGGTGCAGGAAGGGGATGCCGTTGGCGGTCAGGAACGCGTCGCCAGCAGCATCGTGGATGGACGCGTTGTCAAAGAGCAGCACACAGTTTGGGGGCTGCTGGTGCCACGGGCGTCCAGGCCGGTAGACGCCGAGTCGCGGTATCAGGTTCTGCAGGAACAGTCGCCAGTCCGCTGCAGTCAAACCGCTTCCGCCATCGCTGCACACGGCGGACATGTGGCCGAGGATGCTACCGTCACTGCCCACCGCCATCGTCGTGCTGGTCCTCGGGATCGACCGCGGGTCCCGGTCCCACCGCCTCACACGGTTACGGCGCAGACCTCGTCCATATTTTCGGTAGACGTCCCCACCGTCCGTGTGCGTTTCGTCCACAGAGACGATCGGCATAGGTCCCATGCGCCGCCGCAGGCGGGCGTGGGCACGACGAGCCACGGCGTTCGCCTCCTGGAAGAGCCGCAGCACGCGCTTTCTGGTGAACCCCATGCGACGGAGGTGACGGTCCACGGTCGCCTCCGAGCAGCACATGTTCACCCAGAGGCCGCTAGGGTGGTCCCGGATGCGCTGCAGCAGCTTAGAGTGCTCACGGAGCAAAGCCTCGGGCCGCTCCCGCACAACCATGAGCAGCGCGTTCATGAGGCGCTGGTCCAACCAGCACGAGTCTCCATGCAGGTTACGGCGCTCGGGGTTGCGCCAGACAGTCCCGTTCTGGCGATGGTAGCGACACCACCTCTTGAGAGCGGATTGTTTTACACCAACGATCCTCTGAACGACCTTGCGCGGCACACCGTGGGCAACCATGCTGATTGCGCAGAGACGCACGTTAGCTGGAAACATGGCGTCCCTGCAAGTCCGCACAGACCACCGCACCACGCCCAGCGACCGCGGCCGCGAAGGAACACCACACAACGCCCAGCGACCGCGGCCACGAAGGACCGCCGCCCCGTGTCACGACGCCGCCGCGATTCGCCGAACAACCGCGCCCTTGGCCTTGAAGGAAGCCCGAGGAACGAAGACGAGGGCCGCCAACCGCAGCGGGCACACACACGAACACCAGCTGCAGCCCTACGTCGACAGGAACGCGAGTACTACTGCCGGCCGGGCGCCGTCGCCCGCAAAACAAGTGCCGCCGGGCGCCGTCGCCCGCAAGACAAGTGCCGGCCGGGCGCCGTCGCCCGCGGGAGCACGAGCCTGGGCAACAGACGGTGAACCACACCCCAAGAACCCAGGAAAGCGTCCAGACCAGGCACCCCGCGCCGCGGACTGGGGCAAGACCGGCAGGGGCACCGTCGCCCACAGGTCACGGCCACAGGCACCAAGTGTGGCCTGCGGTGCGGAGAGCAGGAGTACCCCCACCACTGCGACACAATGGTGCACGGGAGCACGAGGACGAGCACCACCCGGTTGGAAGGCACGCGCTGGAGCACGAGCACGGGCGCGAGCACGAGCCGCGCACAGCAGGTACACAGTCCACCAGTCACGGGGACGACGACGAGCAGTAGCACGGGCACCAGACGGGGCACCGCTGCTCTCTGTGAGCGAGCACGTGAACGGGGTGCGAACACACGGGGAGGGCAACGGGACGAAAACGCACACCAGGAGCACCGCAGAGGATGCCCGTTTCAGGACCACGAACACCAGCTGCCGCACCGCCGCCCACTGGAGCACGAGCACGAGCACGAGCCGCAGTGCACACTGTATCACCGCCGCCCGCTGGAGCTCGAGCACTTGCACGACGGGGGTGACACGGCGAACGGGGCACGACCACGCACGCCACGTCCACAATGCACAGGTCACGGAAATGTTCACCAGCCAGCCGCCGCACCGCCGCACGAGCCGCAGTCCACTACTCACTGAGACGACCAGCTTCCGCACCGCACCCCGCTGGAGCACGAGCACGGGCACGAGCACGAGCCGCAGCGGCCACTGGAGCACTGCCGCGACCTGAGCCCGAGCACTTGCACGACGTGCGGTCACAGAGTGCGCGGAGCTCGACCACACACAGCAGGTACACAGTCCACCAGTCACGGGGACGACACCCGAGCACACACAAGACTTGCGGTCACGCAGTAACAGGACGACCGCGCACACCAGGTACACAATACACAGTCCACCAGTCACGGGTACGACCACCAGCCGCCGAACCGCCGTACGTACGAGCCGCAAACCACTACTCGCAGAAACGACCAGCCGCCGTACCGCCGCCGACTGCAGCACGAGCAAGAGCACGAGGACCACCCGAGGCACCACCGCCCGCAGACGCTCGAGCACGTGCACACCGTGCCGCACCACCGCCCGCCAGAGCTCTAACAAGAGCACGAGCACCAACCGAGGCACCGCCGCCCGCCGGAGCTCTTGCGCACCGTGCCGGGCCGCCGTCCGCTGGTGCACGGGAACGCACACGACGCCCACTGAGGCACGACGAGCAAGAGCACGAGCACCACCCAGAGGCACCCCCGCCCGCTGGAGCACGTGCACCACATGCACAACGTGCCGCACAGCCGCACGCTGGTGCACGAGCGCGCCCACGACGTGCGGCCACGCGGTGAGCGGAGCACGACCGCGCACACCAGGTACACAGTCCACCAGTCGCGAAGACAGCCACCGGCCGCCGCACCGCCGAACGAGCCGCACGAGCCGCAGGAGTGTATTCCGCCACTCACGGGAACGACCAACCGCCCCACCTCCGCCGCCAGTGGAAGCACGACGCAACCGCCGCCCAATCGCCGCAGAGCCGGCCACGAGAGCGCCAGCACTACCGACCGGCCGCCGACGAACCGCCGCCACCCGCGGAGCACGAGGAGCGCGAGGGGCACTGGGGGCTCGTGGCCGGCCGGCGCCCGCGGAAGAAGACGACGTCGCCTACAACAGTGCTGTGCGCCGCCAAGTCCCGCTGAAGACTTGGCGTCGTTGGCAGATCTGACGCCGTGAGCTCCTTGCACGGCCCTGCCGCCAGACGAACTGGCCCCGTGCAGATCTGAGATGACGGCCGCAGGCCATTGGTCGGCGCGACAAAACGCACGCTGCTTGCAGGCTGCTTGCAGGCCGCACAATCCAGGCGTGACAGAGACTGCAGTCTGTTTCCCTGTCTAGGACGTCCAGATCGATTCAAGCGACCGAGATTGCCGCTGTGTATACTAGTTTGCACGCTTGAGTTACTGTTTGCATGTGGCTCTGGACCCGCACTGGGGGAACGTTTGCCGGCACGTTCGCCCAGATTACCCCAGATTGGCGCTTGCGCTGCCGCCGAAATCCGCATTGAATCGGGACCCCCTCCCCGTTGCTTCGTGACGGCCCCTTCTCAAAATAGAATTCGATCTGGAAGGACCGGACTGGCTGCAGTGCGAAGCGTTTGTCTGCACGTTTGCTCAAATTCCCGGCGGGGCCGCCAATGGAAATCAAGTTTGGGGGTTCGGTCGACCCCATTAGGGTGGTGGGCCACCGCCCGGGTCGCATTCGACGATTGCGCGGCCTCCGCGTCCTGAGAGCGCGGGCACGTCCTGGCAAGTGACCTCGCGATGGGGCGGCACTGTCAGGAAACGTTTGGAGACGCTGTCGCCGGCAGAAACCCATGTCGCCTCAGGGCCCCCTGGGGGGGGGGTGGGAAACGTTTGCTCACAGAGGTGGGGTCATTTTTGGGAGAAGGGCCATACAGTGTGGGGACCTGTGCAGTACAGTATCAAGCACTTGACAAAACGATACTTTCCCGGGCTGGGTCATCCATTTTTTTATCGTTATTTTCGATTGCGTCCCAGTACATGGCTAAATATCTAAACTAGGATCCTCAAAATTTGGCAGATGAAACACATCACATGCAGCACACGTGATGATTGGTGGTCGTTTTTTATCCGGCTGAATGAATGGCTGCAAGACTTTATACCCCGCTCCAAAATTCGGGAGACTGCAATTTCGAAACAGCAGCAACAGAGCTCTTTAGTGGGCGATGGGGCTACTTTTTCCGTGACGTGCGGTCCACCTCTCTCTCCCACCGCTAGACTCCCCATCGCCCGGGTTTGCGGTCGCCGGCCGGCTCCCCCTTCAGCTCGCTTGGTCTAGCCGGCCACAGCGATGACCGCTCTCAGGCTACCCCCTTCCCAACACGACCTTTGCTCCGTGACCCGTGACCGGTTCACACTGCTCGACGTCGCGGTTCCTTGGCCGCTGTCCGCTCCCCGACCGGTAGCCTTCTCGCCAACCTTATTTGATATCTTCACACCGAGCAACGGCGGCAGCGCAGCGGGTGGATGTTCGCCAGGGGGATACCGTCAGACGTGCGTCCGCCCGCTTTCCAGCGATGCAACGCGGGCATTGTCGGCCAACCCGCTGGCCTTTTCGGTCCCTCTGAACGCGTGCCGCAATCCTGGTTCGGGCCCTCAATCCCACAATCCTGGCGCAATCCTGGCCCAAACCCGACTCACCCCCTGCAATCCTGGCCCAATCCATCCGCAAGCTGGGCAATTCTGGCCGAATGAGTCCTCAACCAAACCGAATCACGACAGGGTCGGGCCCGAAAAAGTTTATTAATCCGCGAAGTCGCATCGTGATACATGTACTAAGTATTACTGTACTACGAATCACACAGTACGGTCATGTGAAGTGCATATGTTCTATTGTTCATGTTCTCTGGCAGAGCGCTTGCGGTCTGTTCTGAGATGAGACCGACCAAGAGAGAAGAGAGCAACCAGCCAGAAGTGGCGGCGGTGAAAATGCGGTAAGAGAAGAAAAAAGAAGGGGCGTGGTGCGGACGGCACACCGACCTTAAGTCGGTTCCACTTTGCTAGACAGGTGGAAAAAAGACCATGGCATCCTGCTTTCTTTGAGGATCCCTGTCAAACTTCACACACCGATAGGCACGAGGGTTGCGGATACGTGGGAGGAAAAATAGAAAGGATTCCATGCACCACGTGAGAGCTGGCTCCGTGTATCTCTGATACCCTCTTCTCGTATCGCGCCATTCCGAAAGATCCGGTCACGTGTGTAGCTGATCCGCACCGTTTGGGCCTGTCTTAGATTTTAGGTCGACTTCGAAGGGGCACAGAGTACAAAGAACAGACGCCGTAGAGACATTCATAGCGAATGCAGAAGTGCGCAAAAAGCACAGCCACCAAGTCATATGGCCAAAAACACGGACTGGATACCCGGTACTCACCCCTGCCCGGGTTCCTGGGTCCTTTTCATGCGAAAAAAACGGCACTTTTTTTTTCCAAACAGCTATCATCAGGTTGCTTGTGCTACAAAAGCAGGGCAAAGCATTTTTTTGAAAGCCTCTGAGCTGGGCTTCATCATGGCATTAGAAAGAGCACCTGGAGATACTTTGAACGCGAGTTGTGTGGCTTCAAAAAGGGGACCCTCTCAGCTCCCTAGCAAAGTGGAACGGACTATAGCTGGACCCGAAAAACCAGCAACACACAGTGATTCTCCTCCAGTACATTCATGTGGGCTCTGTTCATGTTCATCGGTGCTGTGAAGCTGTTTTGTCATTTCGGCGTTTGTTCGTCTCGTGGGCAACTCTTCGTTGCTGTTCTTGGTATTGGTGCTCTCTCTTATCGATCCGCACGCTGTTATAGACGTGATTTCACTATCAGCTGATTCTTCCAATCAGATCCGCCTACCTCTTGTCCATCGGCGGATGACAGAAGGCCAAGTACGGCTCACGCAAGAGCGAGCCCCCATCATCTTTTTGTACAGAAACTGCCACGAAACCAATAATCAGTTTTTGTGGCTCCAACAACGCGTGCACACAAGAAGCAGTGCAGGGTGGCTGGTGCGGGGAGAAAGCGTGCAACCGCAGATGAGGAAACAGTTGAACTATGCCGAAAACTGCCATAGAGCACTTCATAGGTCATACAATGAACCGGATCGTACCAGCAGCGCGCGATACATTGCCTCCGTTCTATGTGAGGGAAATACAGGTGTGTTATTGATGGTCCAAAGCCAGCTAGGTTAGTGTTTATGTGAGTGGAATAGTATGCTGTGTGGACCACTGGGCTGCTTGCATGGGGCCTGCATCGGGCGTATATACACACCAGGGGGCACACCATTGGACGTATGCCATGCACTTAGCGTCTCTTTCTGCTTCCAGCCATCTGGAGCCACTAGGATCATAGCGGACGCAGCGGTGAAGCGCATGACCCAAGAGATCCTACACGTGGCATTATTTAGCACACATCCCCCAATGTTATTAGGCAGAAAGACACATTGACAGAAATCCCATAGTATGAGGAACACAGCCGTGTGCAGAAGGGTGCATAGGGGCACCTTTCTCCGTGCGGTATGCCGCTCGCCGCAGATGAAGGGCATGCGTGGGCTCAGGGTGATTCGGCTATTAAGGTGCGATCTGATGGAACAGGATGCGATTCGACGCTCGTGCCTCTATGCTGTTACGGCGGCGGTCTAAGATCGTCACATGAACGTTGCTACATACACTGTATCGTGACAAGCTCGTCGTGCTGTGTTGGGCGAACTCGAAGGGTCTCGGTGACGTCAG
>ENA-ORXM01005023-ORXM01005023.1-marine-metagenome-genome-assembly--contig:-NODE-5023-length-10958-cov-3.231964_pt1 | contig 10958 bp, 8 predicted proteins | sample MGYA00237867_ERZ511480 | MGnify/ENA primary metagenome ERZ511480 (study PRJEB26309, sample SAMN06266103) | marine metagenome | isolation source: Algal blade | place: United Kingdom:Sidmouth, United... | reverse complement strand
TTTTTATGAATAGGTTGGGAATGAAAATTTGGTAGAGTTAATTAAATATGCTGGTGGGCTTAGACCAGATGCTTATCGTCGAAACATTCAAATTATTCGTTATGAAAATGATGAAGAGAAATTGATAGATGTTAACTTGACAGAGGTAATGCGTCGAGAGCTTAATTTTGAATTAAAGGATGGAGATCGTATTAATGTGAATCCAATTAAGCAAGCTTATGACCTTTATCTCACTGTAAAAGGAGCCGTAAAACTCGCTTGTACTGACCAGTTGGAATTGTATAAAACTATTTATGATGCTTTGATGAAATCAGGTATTATTCGTTCCGCAGTTATGGAGCGTATCTATATCAAACGTTTACAGGAAGATCTGTCCCTAAACTATATTCCAATTAATGTACATGAGTTACTTGATAATCCTAACTCTCCAGAAAATAAACTGCTCAATCCATTTGATGAAATTGAGGTGAAGTATAAGTCTGAGTTTATTGACAAATACAATGTGAAGGTATATGGAGCTGTTCGAAAAACAGGTGTTTTTGAGTATAGTAATAACTTGGTTTTGGCAGATGTTCTTTATTTGGCAAATGGAATAAAGCGAGAAGCATCTAATAGTCATATAGAAATTTCTAGATTGACTTTAGACTCAACAGGAAATAGTACTTATGTTGTGTTTAAAACCTTCAAAATTGGTAGTTTTGAAGATAGTTTAAGGGTAAAAGGTTCTAGGGACTTTTTATTAAATCCTTATGATCAGGTTTTTGTGCGAACATCAAAAGATTTTGAGTCGCCAAAGAATGTAGAAATACGAGGTGAAATCAAATGGCCTGGAAAATATACGATGAAAAATGAAAAGGAACGAGTCTGGGATTTAGTGGAACGAGCAGGAGGCTGGACAGATATTGCGTTCTTGAAGGGTGCAAAATTAATGCGGCAAGGAGATGGATTGGTCTTACTAGATTTAGAAATTCTAGAAAGAGAAGGTAAAAGTTCTCGCTACAATTACGTTTTAAGGGCAGGGGATGTAATCATTTTGCCCAAGCTGAAAGATTTGGTTTCTATTGCAGGAAGAATCAATCATCCAGCAGTGAAGGAGTATGCAGAAATTGCTTCTAGAGAATTGGACTTAGAGTTAGAAAAAGCAGGAACAGAAATTGAGAAAAAAGAATTATTATTAGACATATTTAAGAAAGAAACGCTTAATCCAAGAAAAATTAATATTCCATTTCACTCTGGCAAACGAGCTAATTTTTATATCAAAGAATATGGTGCTGGTGTAGATTGGAAACAAGGAGGACGCAGGCGCTTTGTTTATGTTCGTTACGCAAATGGGATGGTCAAAAAGACTAGACATTTCTTGTTTTTTAAAGTATATCCCAAGGTGGAAAAAGGTGCGATGGTATATGTTGGAGCGAAAGAAAAGAAAATTAAAAAAGATAGAGAACCAATTAATTGGTACCGAATTATTACAGATACTTTAGCTGTCACGGTTTCTGCCTTATCCATTTATGCCATTATTCGAGCCGCTAATAGACCATAATGAAAAATCAAGATTCCAATCATGTTGTTGTTGAGGAGGAGAAGCAACAACTTAGTATGGCAGACCTATTAAAAATTGCAAAGGAATACATCATAGAAGTATTAAAATACTCTTGGTTAATTGCTATTTTTGCAGTTCTTATGGGAAAGTATATGCGCGATAGAAAGCTAAGTACACCAACAACATATACGGCAAATTGCTCTTTTACTGTAAATAAAATTGCTACTCAAAATCAGAAAAATATTGCTAGTCTATTTGAGGGAGCAGGGGCAGCAAGCGGAGGCGTAAACTTTAAGCGCTTACGAGAAATTGTTGTTACGCGAAAAATTATTTCAAGGGTTTTATTTCACGAAATAGAACTTAAGAATGAAGAAAGTACAAAAAAAGATTACCTAATTAATCATTATTTAAGGAAGTTTTATTACAAAAGAAATCCAGAAGATACTACTAGCAAAAATGATTTTTATTTTGAGGCAGATACAATAGATCCTTATAATCGAAAAGCAAATCATTTGTTGATGTATGTGCATAATCTAATTGTACGAAATCATTTGATTATAGAGCCATCTTCAGGGGGAATGATGTTGTTAAAAGTTACCTCTACTTCCGAAGACTTTTCTTATGAATTAATTATAGCTTTGTATGAAGAATTAGACCGTTATTATAGTGAAGAAGCATTAGAGCAAAAGGAGCATTTTTACGAAATGGCAGAAAAACGTGCAGAGCAGTTACGTGGTAAATTAAATAATGCGGAAGCGGACTATATTAGACATGCCAATACCAATACAGCAGAAGCAAAGGGGCGAAACAATACTTTGATTAAAACACAGTTCTTATCGACAGATTTAAAAAAAGCAACCCAATCTTATTTTGCAGCACTTGCTAATAAAGAAGCAGCTTGGGTTTCTTATGAATCTCAAAAACAAACTCCTTCTATGTCTATGGTAGATCAACCTTTATATCCTTTAGCTAAGGCTACCCCAAATCCATTTGTACACATGGTTTTAGGTGCTATAGTGGGAGGTGGTATTGCTTTTCTATTGATTGTTGGACGTAAATTTATTAAAGACTTTTTGAGAGCACAGAAAATAGCAGAAAAAGTAGAAGTACCCAAGAAAGAAGAATCTATAGAGGCTGTATAAATAATAAAGTAAAACTAGTTTTAATTTAAATAACTTCCCCAAACGCTATATTTCGCGGATTAATCTATCACAAGGTAGTTTAATGTTTTTTAACTTTTTGCGTTGTGTTTGAGAGGACGTACCAAGAGGGCTGTAAACCCTACAGCTAAGTAAATCCACGAAGTAGTAAAAATGAAAACAATTATGTTCAATATCAATGCAGAGGAATTGTGGAATAAATTTGGGGGAATGTTGTTGGAATATGCACCTAAATTTTTATTGGGATTAGTCGTTTTTTATTTTGGATTCAAATTGATTAATAAATCAATGCTTTTGCTGGATAAGATGATGCGGTCTAATTCTTTTGATGAAGATCTAAGACCTTTTATCATAACCCTATTAGGTTTATTATTAAAAGTAATCGTAGCCCTTAGTGCTGTCGATTTATTAGGGATCGAAACGACTTCTTTTGTTGCCATGTTGGCGGCAGCAAGTTTTGCAGTTGGTTTGGCATTGCAAGGCTCGCTAAGTAATTTTGCTAGTGGAATATTAATCTTATTTTTTAAGCCTTTTAGGACAGGAGATATGATTAGTATTGGTGATAATATTGGAGTAGTTCAAGAGATTCAAATTTTTAATACAATTCTGAAAACTATTCATCAGCGATTGATTGTTATCCCTAATTCTATTCTAACAGGAGATGTTGTGGAAAATATTACAGGAGCAGGAATCATTCGACTAAACCTTACTTTTGGCATTGGTTATGGAGATGATATAGACAAAGCACGAGAGGTGGTTTGGACAGTAATTAAAGGCTGTCCTTTTTTGGTCAATCAAGAAGGGCGAGAACATAAGGTAATTGTCGAAAAACTAAATGATAGTTCTGTTGATTTAGGGGTTTGGGTTTGGACGAAGGGCGTAGATTATTGGGATACCATGTATTTTATGCAAGAATATGTCAAAAAAGCATTTGATAAAGAAAGTATTTCTATTCCTTTTCCTCAAATGGATGTTCATTTTAAAAGATAACAAACCTTTGTTACCTTACCAGATAATTTATCAAAGAACCAAATAAAAATTACGATTCAGACTCTAAATACTAAATTGTTTTTTTGAAAAAAAATCTCCTTATTATAGGGGATTATTTTTTTTGAACGACTACTAAATAGACTCACACTCAAATAGTATTTTGCTAAGATTACATAATAGTGATACCAAACCAATGATGACAAATGACCTAATTAAATTACTGAGTAGTTTTGAACCTATTTCTTTGAAAGAAATGGATCGAGTGAAACTTATGAATAGGGTTGAAACAAAATTTTTGTTTGGAGTAGATCGCTTGATGGAAATTCTAGAAGAACTAAAGGAAGATTATCAAGTTGTAAAGATCGATGGAAATATGCTTCCTACTTATAGAAGTTTATATTTTGATAGTCCAGAGTTCTTTTTTTATAATGAGCATCATCGAGAAAGAACTAGTCGTTACAAAGTTCGATATAGAACCTATGTGGATTCTAATTTGTCTTTTTTGGAAGTAAAACACAAATACAAAGGAAGAACGAATAAAAAGAGAATTAAGGTAGAGGGCATAAACCCTAATATGCCTATTTCTCATCAAAATTTCCTAAAAGAATTGATGGTTCCGAAGTCTGATTTACAAGCGGTTATGATGAATGCCTACAATCGAATTACTTTGGTCTCCAAACATTCAATAGAGCGACTTACATTGGATATTAATTTAAGTTTTCAATTTGGAGAAAAACAAAAGGATCTTAAAAATATTGTCATTGCAGAGTTGAAACAAGAACGAATTACAAGGGATTCTCCTTTTTATAAAGTGGTGCGACAAAAAGAAATGCGTCCTTATAGACTCAGTAAGTATTGTATGGGCATCATTCATTTATACGGACAAGAAAACATTAAATACAACCGATTTAAAAAGAAACTACTAAGATTGAATAATTATGCTTGATGTAACCTGGTTTGACGATGATATTTATAAATTATTGCTAAGAATGCTCATTAATGTTGTCTTTTTGACAGTGATAATTAGATTTCTATACTATCCTATCACGAAAAGAAAAGACTATTTATTTACTTATTATCTAATAGGCTTTATCACCTTTTTCTTATGTTTTAGTTTAAAAAAGCTGGATATTGATACAGGAATGGGCTTAGGGTTGTTTGCTATATTTGGAATTATCAGATATCGAACAAATCCAATAGCAATCAAAGAGATGACTTACCTTTTTGTAGTTATCGGATTGAGTGTGATTAACTCCTTAGCATCTAAGAAAGTTTCAATGGCAGAAATTGCTATTATCAATAGTTCAATTACATTTATAACCTTTGCGTTGGAATATTGGTGGCTGTTAAAACATGAGACAAGAAAGACGATTGTTTATGAAAAAATCAATTTGATAAAGCCTTCGATGCAAAATGAATTAAAAGCAGATTTGGAAGAGCGAACTGGATTGAATATCAATCGTTTTGAAGTTGGTAAAATCAATTTCTTGAACGATACCGCTCAAATTCGAATCTATTATTATGCAGAGGAGCAAGAGTTTTCGGATTATAATTCGGGAGAAGGCTAAATAACCTCCTTGGAATAAAAAAAATGTGCTAATGCAGCAAAACTACATTAGCACATGAATCTTTTTTATTGCTTTATGATGAATATCTAAGACAACAAATCTAATAATTCAGTTTGAATTGATTTTCCTTTGTCCTCTTTGTACCAATGCAAAATTTCTCCATATTTCTCATCGGCAGGAGCATCAGATTTTTTTTGTTCTTGTACCAATGCTTGCGCTTCGGCAGGACGAGGTCCCCAAGTAAAAAGGTCATTTCCTTCAGCATCTCTAGTAATTAATTTGGGAATAGATTTTCCTCCATTTGTCAAATAATTATCAATTTCACTGTCAGAATCCCTCAATTGTACTTCAAGAGTAATATTAGAGTTTAAAGCAGCAATTTTTTCTATATAAGGAATGGAATTGGCGGCATCACCACACCAAGGCTCTGTAATTAAGACCCATTTTTGAGGCTGATCAATTGATGAAATAGCCTTAGCAAGCTCTGGTTCAATCGTACCTTGCTTGGTCCAACGCTTCATTCTAGAGTTATTTAACTTCACATAATTGATATAGCCAGCATTATCATAAGGAGCTTCTGTAACATTACCCATTAAAATTTCTGTAAATAAATTTCTATATTCTTGTAAGTTCATTGTTTGTGATTATCTATTGATATAATAATATTCTAAGATCAATTAAATCCCTAACATACAAGGTTTAAAAAAAGTTGTAAAACTTACTGAAATTTTTTGCTAATATCTTTTGGAACAGCTTCTTTGTGTAATAAAATTCCAACCGTTTTTAATTGAAAATAAGCTTGAGACATATACAAGTAACCTTCAAAGGTATTAGAAGTACCCCAAGAGTTTTTGATTTTATAGTATTTAGTGCCTTTATTATCATAAGCAATACCCACCAAATGCATCAAGTGATCGTCTGTAGTTGATTTACTTTCAAAGGTACTTTGACGCAATTCTTGTGTTACGGTTATCTCCGTATCTGGTTTGTCCCACAAATTTTCTCTTTTAGTATCTTTAGGTAAAATAGCCAAACCTTCTTTGTGATTAAAAGTTTTTTCACTGACATCGCCATCCCAGGCAACCGAAAAGCCATTTTGAATTGCATTGTCTACAATTTTTTCTAACTCTGCCATTGGGACATTTTGATAAGAACCATTGGAGTAATTATCTGGAATTTCTAAAACAAAAGAATGATAAAAAGGGTGGTGTGTATAAGAAGTCAAGCTAATGTATTCGCTTCCTTTTATACCTAAGAAACCCGCAAAACTCTTGGGCGTGTATTCTTTTCCTTCATATTTGAATTTTTCAGGAGCATTGCCCATGTAAATATCCAGAATGGCTCCCATTGCGGCTTTCCATCTAGGGCTTAGGGTTTTACGTTTTTGCAGACCATCTAACATTCCTTTTGTTGCGCTCACCATTTCGCTATGATTATGCACTTCAACCCCTTCTGATTTTCCAGAAAATACAGTTTCAGGAACAACACCTACACGTTCTACTGCTTTGATTACATCATGAGATAAAGAGCCTTCGCTGTAATTCGCTTTTCCTTGACGAAGGATGTAGTTTTGTGCTTTATCCATGTAGGTTGCTCGAACACTAAACATTTCCGATAGGTCGATGTCCACTTTTTTAGTGCGTTTAACCTCAGACTCTAAGAAGGAAGAAGTGGCAAAACTCCAGCAAGTTCCTGTACGTTCTTGGTTTTTGATTTCAGTACATTCGACATCGTATTTAGAAGTGATTTTGTACTGTGCAAATGCTGTATGACCAGCCATAATTAAAGCCAAAGGAAGAATAAAATATTTCATAGATAATTTGTGTTTGATAAATTAAGTCTTGCAAAATACTAAAAAGGAAGTATAAAGTAGTTTCAAATATGGAAAATAAAAAATAGTATTGCCTTGAAAATGTAAAAAAACAAGAATTCCTCCTACAAGGTTTTAGACTTGTAATTTTCAATTCAGGATTTCCAGAAAAAAATGTGCTTAGAACTCGTTCAAAATTATGTATCTTGTTGCCACAAAGTACAGTTTCTACTAGATAAAAGGAGATATGATTTATAGAACACTTATAGTATTTATTTTTTGTTGTTTGTGGTTGCCCCAAATACAAGCACAGGATGATTTCTGTAAAACTACAGATTCCTTGGGAGTTAGAACCTATTTTGTCAAAGCTGCTCAAGCTTCGCAACAAGGGAAGTATAAGGAAGCTATTGCTTTCTTTCAAAAAACAGGAGATTTATACCAAGAAATTGGTTGTCAAAAGAAAGTTTTTTTGATGAATCGAAATATTTTGAAAACGTATCTTAAGATGCGTAATTCTTCTGGATTTAATAACTTTTTTTATAAAACAATTAAAGCAGTAGATGTTCCTCAAGCAAAAGAAGAATTTATCTATAAAGGCAGACTTTGTTTGTTAAAATCAGAAATGTGTGTGATTAGCAATCAAATTGATTCTGCTTCTGTGTTTGCCCAAAAAGCAAAGCGGATTCATGAGAAAGGAGGTGCTTGGAAATATTACATTAGAGACAATATACAGTTGGCAAGAATTGCTTTTCGTCAACGAGATTACGAGAGCATGGAGCGTTTCTTGGACAATTCATTCAGCGCTTACAAAACTTATATAAAAGTTGAAAATAGACTGTTGCAGGAAATAATGGGTTTATATGGAGCACTCTATTACAAAACAGGGAATTATGAAGAAGCCTTAGATAAGACAATTAATGCCGTAGAAGTTGTTCAGAAGGATATGAAATCCCAAGAAGATACTTTGTTTTTGGCTCGTTTTTATAATAATATAGGTCTTTTTTACATTGAATTGGGAGATATTTATAAGGCAGAAGATTATTGTCGCAATTCGTTGAATTTATTCAAAAAATTAGGAAATTACTTTGATGCAGCAACAACTAATTTGAATCTAGGGGAGTTTTTTGCTCGTCAAGGGAAGCTAGAAGAAGCACTGTTTTTATATAATGAAGGGATTAAATCTTTACAAAAATCAAAGGGCATTCCCCCTTATCGATTGGATCAATCGCACATTAATATTTATAATGGAATTGCTTACGCAGCAACAGAGTTTGGAAGGCATAAAGAAGCGTATACAGCGATTCAAAAAAACCTTGAAATTCACAAACGACAAGCAGATAAAAAAGATGAAACCTTTAGTGTCTGTGGTTTGTATTATCGGGCAATTGGAGAATACGATACCTCTTTAGAGTATTATCAAGAAGCACTTGCTATTCGAAAAAAAACCTACGGGACAAAACATCCATTGATTGCAAAGGTGTATTTCAATTTAGGGCAAACCGAGCAAAAGAAAAACAATGGAACAGGCGCGCAAGCTTATTATGATTTAGCTAAAAAAGCAATTGATGTTCCTGTCAAAGAGGGTTTAATGCCTTTTTTGATGAACAAGGATAGTGCAGATGCCATTCCTGATAAAGCTATTTTGTTAAAAATACTAGATGCAGAAGCTCGATTATTGCAAGAAAAAGATGCTTTGGAATTGGCTAATGACAAGACAGAAGCGGCTGTATTATTATTAGAGAAAATAAGGAATAACTTTAAAGAAGAAGGTTCCAAGTTGTTTATGGTACAAACTATGATTCCAACCTATGAGTTATCAATAGGTGTATCTTTAGATCTGTATCAACGAACAAAAGATAGAGCTTATTTGGAAGAGGCATTTCAGTTGGTAGAAAAAAGCAAAGCTATGCTATTGCTAGATGCTTTGAATGCAGAAGCGGCAAGAAATTTTGGAAACGTTCCCAAGAAGTTATTAATAGAAGAAAGGCGATTGGCTAGAGAACGGGTGCGCTATGAAAAATTGTTGTTTGAAGCAAAATCTGTGAAAGATCAACAGGTAACTAATCTGCATCAAAAGGAGTTGTTAAAATTAAAAATAGCTTCCGAAAAATTACAAAATACCTTAGAACAAGATTACCCCAAATACCACGAATTAAAATACAATACACAAATTGCTACCTTAAAGCAAGTACAAAATGATTTGGATGAAAAAACTGCTTTGATTGAGTTTTTTGTAGGTACTGATAATATTTACATTTTTAGCATTTATACAGATACTGTTTGGGTGACAACCGTTCCGATGGACAATCAATTTATCACTTCTATTCGAGGACTTCGAACGGCTTTGACCGACATTAAAATGCTATCCAAGGAGTTGAAATCTTCTTATCTATTACTAGCTAAGAATGGACGTGAAATTTATCAGAAATTTTTAGAACCAGCCTTGAAAAAAGAAGGGGTAGAGCGTTTGGTCTTAATTCCTGATGGAATGCTTAATTATGTCCCTTTTGATGTCTTGTTGACAGAAAAGCCTAATTATGAGTCTTTTAATTTTAAAGCATTGCCCTATCTAATCAAAAAACAAATGATTAGTTATCATTATTCTTCTACTCTAAAATTGTTTAGTCGTTCCTCTGTTAAGACGAATGGTAAAATGCTGGCAATGGCTTCTTCTTACAACAAAGAGCAGTTCATTAATGTAAAAGGACTAAGTGCTAGAGACTATCGGATTCGTACGAGCGTTGACGATTTGCCTGGTGCCAAAAGAGAAGTAGAATATCTATCAAAAACTTTCGCTGGAGAATTTCTATATGGAGAAAATTCTAATGAAGCAGCTTTTAAATCATTTAGTGAAAGTAATCCTTATAGTGTGATTCATCTGGCAATGCACGGTATTGTAGATTCCAAACAACCAGAATATTCAAGCTTAGTTTTTACACATTCTGGTACTAAAAAAGAAGATGATTTATTACATGCTTATGAGTTAAATTTGTTAGAAATAAACACGGATTTGGTCGTGCTTTCTGCTTGTGAAACAGGTTTTGGAAAATATGAAAGGGGAGAAGGAGTTGTCAGTTTAGGTCGAGGGTTTATGTATTCAGGGGCCCCTTCATTAGTGATGACTTTGTGGCCGATTAACGATAAGGCAACGTCTATCTTGATTAGTGCTTTTTATAATGAGTTGGCAATGGGCCATGGTAAAGATGAGGCGATGCGAAATGCAAAGATGACTTATCTAAATAAGGCAAAAAATATCACTGCGCACCCATTTTTCTGGGCTAGTTTTATCAACTTAGGAGATTGTAAACCAATCCAATTGAAAAAGCATTGGGCTTGGTGGCAAATTGCTTTAATGGCTTTGCCTATTGTACTGATCATTGGTTTTTTGATGCGCAAAAAAGAAAGATAATTATGAAAGATACAGCAATAGTTTTTGATGCTTTGGTTCAGCATAGAAGAGCTGTTCGAGTATTTGAACCTTTGGAAAGCTTTGATAAAGAAGTTGTTCGAAGAAGTTTGGAGCGAGCTGTGTTGTCTCCAAATAGTAGCAATATGCAACTTTGGGAATTTGTTCGTATAACTACTCCTGCCTTAAAGGAACAAATGGGACAAGCTTGTTTGGGACAAAATGCAGCTAAAACGGCTAGTGAATTAGTCGTAGTTTTAGTTCGTAGAGATTTATGGAAAAAACGTTGCGAGCAAGTTGTCGAACAACAAACTGCTGTTTTTAAAGCAGATGCAGGCGGTGAATTGACAGACAAACACAAACGTTTATTAAAATATTGGGAAGTGTCCATGCCTTTATTGCACAAAAGTGGTTTTGGGTTTTTGAATGTTTTCAAACGTGTTATGGCATTTTTTCAAGGTTTATCGAAGCCAACTACTCGGCA
>ENA-ORXM01005021-ORXM01005021.1-marine-metagenome-genome-assembly--contig:-NODE-5021-length-10965-cov-3.000459_pt1 | contig 10965 bp, 6 predicted proteins | sample MGYA00237867_ERZ511480 | MGnify/ENA primary metagenome ERZ511480 (study PRJEB26309, sample SAMN06266103) | marine metagenome | isolation source: Algal blade | place: United Kingdom:Sidmouth, United... | reverse complement strand
CACATCATATTGATAAACACCAGAAATTCCTCCTGAGAAAGTGGGGTCAGCACTACTATTATTAAAGGTTAAGTTGCCCGAACTTGGATTTCCATTATCAGGAATCCAAAGGTACGTCTCGCCACCTGTTGCTTGCAAAATCAAAGAAGATTCCACGCAGATACTCGTGTCCGCAGGTGTGACTTCCGCATCTAATGGGATTTCTACGACAACCGTAAAAATCGTCGTATCTGTACAGCCATTTTCATTAGTGACGGTCAAAGTGTATTCTGTCGTTTCCATCGGATTGGCAGTCGGATTTTCTACCGTCGGCGCATCCAAATCGGTAGCGGGTGACCATAGAAAATCGAGTGGGGGAGTGCCGCTCAAAATCGTCGGCTGCAACTGCGTGGATTCGCCCGGTTGGATAGTGGTCATCATTCCGTCTGCCAAAATTACGCCTTCTGCGCGGATAATTGCCACGGTGTCGGAAGTAACGTTTCCGCAATTCGGACGTTCCGTTTCGACTACATAATATAAGGTATCCGTCCCGTTGCCATCGTGGTCAAAAGTGACGGTTGGAGTCGCTAATTTTAAATCACTCAAATCGGCTTCAGTAGCGGGCGCGATGGCTGACCAAGTGTAGTCTAATGCTATTTGGTCGTCACAGTCGGATGAGCCAATTTCGGTAGTAAATGTTTGTAGTGTATTGCTACAAAATATTTGTGTTTCGCCCGCATTTTCCAATTGAGGAATGGGTAAAATAGCCGTTAATTCTCCACAAGTTGCGGTATTTTGCGCATCGACAACGAAAATTAAATTACAAATATCTTTAGATAGAATATCAGCTTCAAATTCAAAGTTTAAAGGATTGCCAACGGTTAAATCGCCACTAATCATAAAAGTATTTAACAATGGTTCACCATTTACTACACCATTTTGGTCAACATCATTGTACAATTCTATCACAAAATCTTCGTCGAGAAATTCTTGATTATTGGTAAAAATAATGCCGCCAATGGTCAAAAGTTCTTCGTTGACATTTAGGCATTCACTGATTACATTTAAAAAAGTTATTCCAAAACCAGTTCCAATCGGCAAAGCGGTTAATCCTGTACCTGTCGTCGAAGTAATGGTTTCTACAAAACAGGCATCTGCCAAATTTTCACAAAAAACCTCAGTACGAGAAGCAGTCATTAACTGAACTTCATGTGTCAAGGAATTACAATCTAAATCTGGAACATTGATTTGAAATTCAAAACTGGCCGTCACGTTTTGCAATAAATTTTCCTCCATCTGCCAATTCAACACCTGAAAACCATTGAGCGTCGTAATTTCGGGTTCACCCAAATCCCAACCCAGTGGCTGAATAGAAATAGAAGTACCAGGTTCGTAAGAAAATCCAGCTGGCAAACTCAATTTTATAAAGTCATTTTCATTCGTCGGCGTGGCGGTCAGGTTGGTGACATTTATCTGCAAAGTTGACAACTCATTTGGGTTCAAAACTGACCCTGGCGCGAAATCAACTTGAAATAATTTACTCAAATCAGGTTCTGCGCCATTGATAACTAACGGAAAACTTTCACCTGCTTCAAAATTGGATAAATCACCGCAACCATTCAGTCCTTGAAAGTTATAATAACTCAATCCACCACTTAGAAAATTACAATCCGTTTGATAAGAAAAACGAATTCTTACTTCATTCGAATCTGTTGGATTGTTGACATTGAAGCCTGGTAAACCATTGTCATTCAAGAAATTATTAATAAATTCGAAATTTTCATACTCATAAACTTGTCCTTGTAACGTGTTTTCTACAAAAACAGGATTAGCCAATGCAGGTACAAAATCGGCACTTGATGGATACGCAATTTCTACACTATTTGGAATGAAATCTGCGCCCTGCAATGGCAAAATCAATTGCGTTTTTACATCAAAAGCAGCACCTCTATCAATATTTTTCAATAAAATAGTTAAGCTCGAAGTGGTACAGATATTTGGATTATTAGCAGGTTGGTCAACCACATTGGCATCCAAAAATGGGTCTTCAAAAGTCAAGGTCAAGGCTTGCAAAACATCGTCGCATGGTGGATATAATTCTGGATTCCAGTCAGGTTCATAATCCGTACAATTCCAACCTGTTCGAGCGGTGAAATTGACATTTTCACAGCGTTTAACAATCGCTTTGATGCGAATAAAATTACAAATCTCTTCTAAGGTATTAACACCATTTGCCCGAAGCAATTCATTGGTGAAAGCAAAAGAATTAATTCCTATTGCCCCATAATCTTGCAGGTTTAATTGTACGGGATTGTCGGGGTCGGTCACATCTTCCATCGAAACCACATCTATGGTTGAGGTGGGGTCTTCAACTGCAATCCACGTCAAACCAGCATCCGATTCAAAGGAAGTATTACAATGTTGGACAATCCAGGTTGCCGTATCGCCGAGCAAAATATGGTTTGCACTCGTAACAGGCGAAAGTGTAAAAAATGGCGGTTCTTCATAAGCCACCGTGCTATTCACTTCGTCATTTATCAACTCCATGCAAGACCCGTCGCCAATATCTTTCGCATAATATCGGTCAAAATAAGTAATGGCTGCATCAAAATCATATAAATTATTGCCATCGCTACTACTCACATTTGAGCGACAACTCGGCAATAAATGAATGCGCATATTAAAAGTATAAGTTGCCACTTCATTCAAACTTGGCACCTGTAGCAATGTATCAAAATTGGCAGAATAATGTCCATCTGGGAAATCCGACAGTGGCGGTAAATCGAAAAAATCATTGCCAAAAACAGGGTGTCCAGGAATTGAAACATCTACATCCACTTTATCAAACGCCGTCAAAATTGCAGGGTCGAAGTCAAATACTATCGAATCCACTTTGGTTGCTTGCCGAAATTCGTTCGGGAAAAAATCACTAAAACCATTGTTGACCGTAATCAATCTATACTCTAAAGTCGTCTCTTCACAACCATTTGGAAAATCACTATTGTTTGGAAAGTCAAAAGCAGTTTGATTTTTAGCAACTGTAAAGTTTTCTCCAAAATTATCACAAGACTTTTCTTCACCATTGACCAATGCAAAACCATAGGCTCGAAAATCTGGAATGCTACGAAATTGTACCGCAAACGGGCCATCTGGATTCAAGGCAAAATTTCCTTTAAAAATGACTGAATCACTTTCGTTTAATGTCAGTCCTAAACTTTGCAAACAAGCACTCAAATCTATCGTATATTTTTTAAAACTTGTATCTGCTTCCAAAGTCACTTGTGCTGGCAAAACGGGACATTCAACAGGCGTTCCATTGGTCACAAAACGCACCGTGCCATCAATATAATTAAACAATGGTTCTGGAGAGTTGGATTCATTGGGATTAAAATGCGAAATGACGACTCCGAGGTTGTTAGAAATCGGCGTTTCACCTACGATATTGGTCACAATCATTTCTACTTCATCGCAAGAAATCCCTACTTTTTGATTGACATCCGCTGCTGCAACTTGAGTGGAATAAGTTGCGTCGGTATAACCCAGAGAAGTTCGATTGGCTTCAAAAGCCAGCGTTTGCATACCTTCTGGACATTGCAATAATAAATCTGGCGGACACGGCGGGTCTGTGCCATGTAACTGCGGGCCTTGCAAAACTCCACAATACCATAAATGACTGCAATCGCAACTTGGGCAATTGAAATCAAAAGTCATAGGAAATTCTGTTGGGCCAAAAGTAGCTTCACAATCAGCTTGAAATGCCAATTTTAGATGATAGTTTCCATTCAAAAATGGAGAAAAAGTAGCATCGTAAACCAAAACTAAGGTGTCTTCATTCATCGAATTTGATAGTAATGGAATATTAGATACACCATTTTTTGTAAAAGATGTTTGGTCAAAAATGAGGTTGATATTTTCTGGAATGCCGACTTTGATGACAAAGGTTTCTTCGCCATTGCAAGCTGTTTCAAAAAAGCGAACCGTGCGAGATTCTATGTGTTCGATGAAGAAAATATCTGTTTCTGCAAAAGCATCAGAGTCCGAAAAATTTTCAAAATTAGAATTGGTATTAGAGGGACGGAAATAGCTTAATTCGAGGCGACTTTGGCGCACATCGCAGGCGTCCGTATATTCTACTCGCGCATTGAAACCCGTGGAAAAATCATTGGTGCATTCGCCGTCAAAATCGGTTTCGTAGGCGTTGGTGCAGTCAAATTCGTAGAAAGCAGTGATTTCAAATGACTGATTGAGTTCCAAATCATCGAAAAAGCCGTCGTTGTCAAAATCAGATAAACCACCTGCGCCATCGGGGTCAGTCGAAAATTGAGGATTGCCATGCAGAAAATTTGAGCCTGAGAAGTCGGTCAAACCTACTCCCGCAATTTGCATACCCGTGATGCGGAATCCACCATTTTCAATGCCAAATAAATTACCCAGATTAATCCCTGCGTCGAGGTCAATCATGGTCGCAAAACCGGGGTCAAATTCTACACCGCCGTTATTGAAAGTAATCGTGGTTTGCACAGTTGTACACTAGCCACTAAATTCATTGTCCAGTGAACCACCGTTGATAAAACCGACATTCGCAGAACCCGACCCTAACTCCACAAAATCAATGGTTTCGGAACTGCGGCACTCTTCATCATCGCACCCCCACCACACACGATTGATGCTACCCGTAAAATCATCACAAGCGACAACGCAGAAAAATTCGGTAATGGTGAGCGCTTCGTTTGGGTCAAAGAAGGCATCGTTGTCTCCGTTTTCATTGGCCGAAAAAAAGCTGCCGTCAATGTCTAAAATGATTGAGGTATCTCCATTGAAATCAACCGTTTTTTCAAAAATAATTGGCTGACCATTGACCAGCATATCGGTGATAGAAATGCCCGCACCTTGCGTATTTTCGTAATTTATGTTATCGACAAATCCTTCGAGGGAACTGTTATTTACTTTAATTTCTCTGGAAAAACAATCGCCGACTCGTGCGGGTGGATTATCGTTTTGGACATCAATAGTAAAAAATGGAACTGCAAATGCGTCGCGATATTCAGCAGTCGTAACTTCGTTTATTTGTTCAGCACCGTTAATATCATAAATCAAATTCCAAGTATCTAATACTTGAATTTGATTGTTAGCCGTTAGCGTATCCACATAAGCGCAATTGGCACGGATGGAAAAAGCAATGACTGCCGAGGTCGTACCATTTGGACTTAAATTGGGAATAGAAAAACTTGGATTGGTTGGGTCACTCGCATTCAGTAGCGTCACGCCACCCGTTGATTGTTCGAGGTTGAAATTTACGATTTCCACCCCCTCAAAGAGCATCACAGAGGCAGTGATATTTTGTCGTTCAGCAGGCGAATTGCCATTCAAACTAACGGTCACTCTAATTTGGTCGGCTTCCCCACAAATATTTAAAAAATCGGGAACAGTATTAAAATTTGAGTAGGCAACAGTGAGATTATTTTGTGCAGCTAGTTTTGGTGAACTGATAGCAAAAATAAAAATAACATATAAAAGGATATGTAAGGCTTTATCCATCAAGGTGTTTGTTTTGGTCAAGGCTGAAAACGTTGACTATTTATTGTTTTTATTGTAAAATTATTGGGAGTTCTCAGCCATTTATATGGACATTATTAAGGGGAAAATGCTAGGGATGGAGGTGCTAAAATCGTGCCGAAAAAGGAGATACTGATGGTCTCGAAATACTAAAAAAAAGTGAATATTCTAACAAAATTTAAGTAATATTCTTTATTGAATTGTTTTTACTTATGAATAGGATAACTCAAAAATATGGTAAAAGTAACAATAGAAAATGCCGTATAAAAGTCTCAATTATCATTTGAATGAAAATTGTCTAAATTCTACTTCAAAAACTCATTAATCGTCCCAAAATATGTCTTCGGTTGCTCAATAAACGGAAAATGACCGCAGTCTTTCAACAACACAAATTCTGCATTTGGAATCAAGTCAGCAATTTGTTTTCCAGCACTTTCTGCCAATATTTCATAGTCGCCATAAACAACCAATGTTGGGGCAGTTATTTTTTTCATATCAGCAGAAAAATCATAATTTGCGCCCATGTCCTTATTCAAAAAGCCCAATAAGCGACTGTTTTGAGCAAAATTTTCTGGAAAAGTCAGCGTCAAGGAATCAGCCAACTCTTTATTAAAAAATTCTTTCCTAAAAAAGATTCTAAATAAATCCTCAAAAGCAGAAGCTTTGCCTGCTTGAAAATTCTGAGATTTAAAAATCAATTCTTGCTCAAATCTATCTTTTTCCGTAATGCGTTCTTGCAATCGAGTCGCTTCTTTTCTCATAAACTCAGCACTCGCTCCAGAGGAATTTGACAAAATAAGTTTATCCATCTTCTCAGGATATTTCATTGCGTATTTCATCGCCAAAATGCCGCCAAAAGAATGTCCCAAAATATTGATTTGCTCCAATTGAAAACCTTCCCGAATCGCTTCTATATCGTCCACAAAAATATCTATTGAAATCTGGGTACTGTCCAGATTCGCTGCACTTTTCCCACTCGCTCGTTGGTCATAAAAAATCAATGTGTGGTCTTTTGCCAAACCTTCCATTTGTGGAAAAAAATAAGTATGGTCAAGTCCTGGTCCGCCGTGAATTATGAGGATGGGTTCGCCTTGTCCAATGGTTTTGACATAGAGTTGTGTTCCATTGATTGGGCGGAGTTGACCATCGGTTGGTGTGGGAGTTTTAGCTTCCGTTTTAGGTGGCGCAGGCGTATTGACGGCTGCTTTCTTGGGTTTATCTTGGCAGCTAAAAAACAGTATGGTGGTGAGGAGAATGATTAATTTTTGCATGATAGTTTAGTTTTTTTATTCTTTGACAAATCCCATGAAATAAAATTTATGGAGAGAGAAAATTAGGAACGCGAAAAAAATAACTATCGCTTCTTGATAGGATATTTAGTCCCTATTTTTTACTCTGAAAATGCTCCCATACGGGCAGGCTATTATATCGCTGCGCTAACATAAATCGCAGTTTCAAAGCAAAAACTGGGAACAAAACCTCTCTCTCAAGAAACGACATTTATTTATTTCGCGTTCCTTACAAATTTTCGACCTCCCAAAAAACAACTGGGGACAAAACGGTTTTTACAAAACCGCTTTGTCCCTCAAACTCTCTACTTGAAAATAGAAGTAAATTTATTTATCACGGGATTTTTTAAAGAACCATTTTTTATTCAAAAGTAAAAAAACCTTTCTGAAAACGGATTCCAAAAAGGTTTTTTTATGATAATTTTTATATTGTTAATCCAATTTAAGCACATCCAAAAACGCCTTCTGCGGCACTTGCACCGAACCAATCTGACGCATCTTTTTCTTTCCTTTTTTCTGTTTCTCCAACAGTTTTCGCTTACGAGATATATCACCACCGTAACATTTTGCCGTCACATCTTTCCGTACTGCCGAGATGGTTTCCCGTGCAATAATTTTCGCACCAACCGCCGCTTGAATCGCAATCATAAACTGCTGCCGAGGCAATAATTCTTTTAATTTCTTACAAATCTGTCGCCCAAAACCTGCCGCTTTATCCTTATGAACCAACGCTGATAACGCATCCACTGGTTCGCCATTCAGTTTAATATCCATTTTTACCAAATCCGATTCTTTGTAAGAAGATGGCGAATAATCAAAAGACGCATAGCCCCGTGAAATGGATTTTAAACGGTCATAAAAGTCAAAAACGATTTCTGCCAAAGGCAAATCAAACGTCAATTCCACTCGCTCAGTCGTCAAATAGGTTTGTTTTTTCAGCATTCCCCGCTTCTCCATGCACAAATTCATGATGGCACCGATATATTCTGGTTTTGAGATGATTTGTGCATCAATAAATGGCTCTTCTACCGACGACAAAGAAGTTGGGTCAGGCAAATCTGCAGGTGTACGAACTGACATTCGTTCCCCTTTTTTATTAGTCGCAAAGTAAGAAACGTTAGGAATCGTGGTAATTACATCCATGTCAAATTCCCGCGACAATCGCTCTTGCACAATCTCTAAGTGCAGCATACCCAAGAAACCGCAACGAAATCCAAAGCCCAATGCGACCGATGTTTCTGGCTCGAAAACCAACGAAGCATCATTCAATTGCAACTTCTCTAAACTATCGCGTAAGTCTTCAAAATCATCATTGTCAATCGGGAAAATACCCGCAAAAACCATTGGTTTTACTTCTTCAAATCCTTGAATACTTTCGCCTGGATTCGCCACCGTAGTGATGGTATCTCCAACTTTAATTTCTTTAGATTCCTTGATACCTGTAATGATATAGCCCACATTTCCTGCCCGTAATTCCTTCTTTGGAATCATATCAATTTGCAAAATCCCCACTTCATCCGCAGCATATTCCTTTTCAGTATTCACAAAACGTACCAAGTCACCTTTACGCATGATGCCGTTTTCGATTTTAAAATAAGCAATACCTCCTCGATAAGAATTGAAAACAGAATCAAAAATCAACGCTTGCAGCGGCGCTTTTTCATCCCCTTTTGGTGGAGGAATCCGCTTAACGACAGCTTTCAAAATGTCTTCGACACCTTGCCCCGTTTTTCCACTTGCATGAATGATTTCTTCTAAGTCACAACCAATCAAGTCAATGATTTGGTCAGACATTTCATCTGGCATCGCACTGGGCATATCCACTTTATTCAAAATTGGAATAATCTCCAAATCATGCTCAATTGCCAAATACAAATTAGAAATCGTCTGTGCCTGTACTCCTTGCGACGCATCCACCAACAATAATGCACCTTCACACGCTGCAATTGACCGCGAAACTTCGTACGAAAAATCCACGTGACCTGGCGTGTCAATCATGTTGAAAACATACTCTTCCCCATCGTCTGCCGTGTAAGTCATTTGAATGGCATGACTCTTAATCGTAATTCCACGTTCCCGCTCCAAATCCATGTCATCCAATGCCTGATTGGTCATTTTCCGCTCGGAAATCGTTTTAGTGAATTCCAACAATCGGTCAGAAAGCGTACTTTTTCCGTGGTCAATGTGCGCGATAACGCAAAAATTTCGGATATTTTTCATGCTATATATATGGTGTATTGGTGAATTGATTGATTAATTTATTAGTTTTATCATTTTGGGAAAGTCATTTCTGTTTTTAAAATATTGGTAGTCAATGTTTTAAATTAAATGAATTTTTCAATCAGCCAACTCACAAATGCGTTTTTTCTAAAAGTTTGCAAAGGTACGTTTTTTTGGGTTCAATCAATTGTCTTGCTTCAAAAACCTCACCAAGCGATTTTGGTTTAAAATTTTAACAAGAAAAGTGGATATTGATTCATTTAAAGTACAATCTTATGCTGAAAAATGGTTTTCACAACGCATGTTTGTTTATTTTTATCGAACGCTTGACCGTTTTAATGAAAAAGTAATTGCTGCCGCAGTTTATGTCAATGACCAAGTTCCAAAAAACTACGACCATTTTCAGTACGATTTTTTTAAAACTAAAATGCGGTATGAATTTAATGCGTTTAAAGTGACGGATTATTTGGGTAGAGAGGAAGAGTTGGAGCAAAATCCTAATATTTTTGCTATCGTAACTTTGGCGTGTTTGTATATCATTAAAACCAAAAAGGGAAAAAATGCCGATGAGCAGCGGAAAGCACTAAAACTTCAATTGTTCAAGTTGTTGCTGACACGAAATTATGATAGAGAAGAAATCAAAGACCTCTTGGCATTTATCAATATTTTGATTACCTTGCCTTATCATTTAGAAAATGAATTGAAAATGGAAATAATAAGGGTGTTTGTAGAGAATAGACCCACCTCAATTGGCAGAGTTAGATGACCCATACTTGACCAACGAAGTTATGATTGATTTCGTTCATGCTTTTTTTCCTGAAAGGAATTATAAAAAGTGGGTAGAACTAATTAATAAAGAGAAAAAATTGCTCAAAGAAGTAAAGAAGAATAAGATAGAAATAGAAAATGCTAAAATAGAAGTGAAAAATGCTAAAAATAAAATAAAGGAGGTCAATGCTGAAAAGTTGAAAGTGAAAAAAGAAGCCATAGCAAAAGAACAAACTTTAAAAAGTGCTGCTTTGCGGATGTATCAACAATTGAATCTGGATACCAACACCATTGCAAATATGTTGGACAAAAAGCCTTCTTGGGTTCAAAAAATTATCCAAGATTCTATAGAAAAATAAACAAAATGAAATACTTATCTTTAATTTTTTTTACAGCAATATTGTTTTTAGTTTCCTGTGGTGAATCAAATCCTTACGCTGATTTTGTCATTGAAATGAACACTACACCCTGCTTCGGTGCTTGTCCAGAATACGACATTACCATCAAAGGGGACGGCACGGCAACTTATGTAGGCAAACGCCACGCACCTCGTGCTGGAGAATATACCAAACAGCTACCAGTAGAGGAAACAAGGGCATTATTCGATGCTTTTGCAGCAGTGGATTTCTTCGCATTTGAGGAAAAATATACTAGTAATATCTCTGATTTATCAACCACTTTTATCTCGTTTTCTCACAATGGGCAAAGCAAAAAAATCGAAGATTATTACGGCGCACCTGATGAATTAGATAAATTGGAAAATAGGGTCGAAGCAATTGCGAAAAGTGAGGGATGGAAAAAGGCTGAGTGATTAGTGAAGAGGATATGTTTTAAAGTCTTAATATCAATGGCTCGGTAACTTTTTATTTAAATCACTGATAGTCAATTACTTGCGAAGTCCAATTAAGGAGGTTACTTATTTTTTCACTACAAATTCAATATAGAATCAGAAAACGTGTATGTGCAGTTTTTCGTACACCCCAATCACCATTACTTTTAAATTATTAAAATAAAATACTATAAAATACTTCGAATGATTGGTTGCGTTCTGACCTGCTATCATTGTGTGATTTTTTTTTATGTGAAATATTATTTTATATAATAGCCGATTAGGTGTTAAAAATTATTTATACTATTAATAAAAATGTATTGT
>ENA-ORXM01005020-ORXM01005020.1-marine-metagenome-genome-assembly--contig:-NODE-5020-length-10968-cov-3.089707_pt1 | contig 10968 bp, 8 predicted proteins | sample MGYA00237867_ERZ511480 | MGnify/ENA primary metagenome ERZ511480 (study PRJEB26309, sample SAMN06266103) | marine metagenome | isolation source: Algal blade | place: United Kingdom:Sidmouth, United... | reverse complement strand
AAATTATTTACTTGCCAAAAAAATGGATTGACTTTATCTTTATTAGTATTAACTGACTCTGCAATAAGTGCGCAAGGGATTGAACGGCATGTTTGAGCTCCCCGACTTTTTAGGAGGGAGCGAGTAGTGAAAGCCCGACCCTTTTGGGTTGCGCCCTAAAATGATAAATATTGAAAGAAGTTTGTTTACAGGCAACCCCTAAAAAAAAACTTATTTTACACCGCCAAGATATTTACAGTCTTGTAATGATTTCATGCCATTAAAGGGGACTAAAGTTTTCTTGTACATGTAGGCTTTATCTAGCTCGTTAGATAGATTGTGGTTGTCTGCGTTTATTTCGATATCGCTCATTTTGAATTCGCATGGGTGCTCGTAACCAGCGGCATGGGTGATTTCTATTAATTCCTTTCTAAATGTCTTAAAATATTGTGCCAGACGTTCGGATTTTAAAGTAGGGTCTATACCATTTTGAAGCCATTTACTTTGTGTCGCAATTCCAGTAGGACATTTGTTAGTGTGGCAAATTTGCGCTTGAATACAGCCAATGCTCATCATGGCTTCTCGAGCAACATTTATACAATCTGCGCCCATTGCAAATGCCATTGCTGCCTTGGCGGGAAAACCTAATTTACCACTTGCGACGAATACAATACGTTCGGACAAACCTTTGGCTTGGAATAATTTATATAAATCGCTGAAACCGTAAACCCAAGGTAGAGATACGTGGTCTGCGAAACTTGGAGGTGCTGCACCTGTTCCGCCCTCGCCACCATCTACGGTAATAAAATCAGGACCTTTGCCTGTTTTTTTCATAATATCTGCAAGTTCTTCCCATTGTTCTAATTTGCCAATGGCGGCTTTTATACCCACGGGTAATCCTGTTGCTTTAGCAATTTTTTCTATAAAATCGACCATTTCAGGTACGTTTGAAAAGGCTTTGTGATTTGGTGGAGAAAGAACATCTTTACCAACTTCAACACCTCTTATGGCTGCTATTTCATGGGTGATTTTAGCACCTGGTAATACGCCTCCTTTTCCTGGTTTTGCGCCTTGAGACAGTTTTACTTCAATAGCACGGATAAATGGATTATCATTTACTAGCTGAACCATTTTTTCCATTGAGAATTCACCGTTTTTAGTACGAACACCAAAATAACCTGTTCCGAAATGAAATACAACATCGCCTCCATGGCTATGATGTGGTGATAAACCACCTTCGCCTGTATTATGATATGCACCTGCTATTTTCACCCCTTTATTTAAGGACTCAACAGCTTTGGCAGATAGCGAACCAAAACTCATAGCTGAAACATTTATAATTGATGCTGGACGATAAGGCCTTTTTCTCTCGTTAAATTCGCCCATAATTTTGGCGCAAGGTAAAAACGTTTTATCTATTGTGTTAGGATGATTTTCAGGTAACTTATACGACATCATCGCATTATTTATAAAAATGTGCTGCGGTGCATAAATATCTCTATCTGTTCCAAAACCTTCGTAATTGTTTTCATGTTTTGCAGATGCATAAATCCAACCACGCTCAATACGATTAAAAGGCAATTCTTCTCTATTATTTGCTACAAAATATTGACGCATTTCTGGACCAATACTTTCTAGCCAATACCGTAAATGCCCAACCACAGGAAAATTATGATTTATAGTATGTGATTTTTGAAAGAAGACATCGCGTATCGCAATTATGGCTAAAAAGATTAAAACCCATGTCCACCAAGGGGAATTTGATAAAATATTTAATATTGAATCCATTGTAATTATTTAAGATGTAGAAATTTCATTTATGAAATCAGTTAACTTTTTAGTCATTAAAGATATTTAAAATTATGGTATAAAAATATTGAATGCATATCTTTATAATATGAATTTGAGATTAAAAAAACGATTAATTTGGATTTTAGGTAGTTTACTTTTTTTAGTTGGATTGACCTTTGTGCTAAATTATAGTATTGAAAAAAGTATTAAACAAGGATTGAAAGAGCTTCCTGAAACTGTGAAAATTACGTATAAATATTTTAGCGTCAATACCTTAACAGGTAATTTGAAATTAATAGAACCCACAATACAAGTTTATGGAAAAACAAGGGATACTTTAAATTTTAAAGCGACTCTAAAGTCTTTGAGTATTGAAGGCTTTAGTTATTGGACATATTTTATAAATAAAAAAATTGCTATTGATGGTTTACTTTTGGATGAGCCAAAAATTATTTATTATCATAATGACTTAGTTGAAAAAAAAACCTATAATAACAAGTTTTCTAAAAGCTTAAAATATGATATAGATATTGAATCTTTAGTTTTAAATGATGGATTTATACGGGCATATCAAGTGTCTAATGATTCTCTGGTGTTACAGTCTGAGAATATTCATTTAAATTTAAATGATATCATTTTTAATCAACAAGGAAATAAACCTGAGTTTTCTTGTAAAAACTACAATTTTAAAAATGGTAAATCTTTTTTTAATCTTAATGCTACTGAAAATCTAACAATAAAAGCATTGGATATTGATTCTGAATTAGTAAAAATTACAGATTTAAAACTAAAAACTAAATACTCAAAAGAAGCATTATCAAAAATTATAAAATTTGAAAAAGATCATTTTGAATTACAGATTGATTCTATTGCAATTATGCATCCAGATATTGGACTGAATAAAGATGTTTTCTATGATTTAAAAAGCCCTATGGCTACTATATACCATGCTGATTTCGATGTGTATAGAGATCAATTACTTCCAGATAATAAAGCTTACAAAGCATTATACAGCAAGTTGTTACGAGAGTTAGATTTTAAGTTTGGATTTGATTTTTTAAATATTGAAAATACCTCCATTAGTTATGTTGAAAAAGTTGATGTAAATGTAAAAAGCGGGGAGTTGCTATTTTCAGAAATTAATGCTGAAATTAAAAATGTTGGAAATATTTACAATGAGAAAACATATTTAGATATTGATGCGCTTTTTATGAAATCTACACCATTGCATATAGAATGGGATTTTGATGTTAATGATAAAACAGATGCATTTATATTTAAATCTGAATTTGGAAGATTTGCCACAGAATCATTAAACCAATTTATGACTCCAAACCTAAATATAAAATTAGAAGGAGAGGTTGAAAAGCTATTTTTTACAATCAGTGGTAATGATGTGATGTCCAATATTGACGCAAAAATAAAGTATGATAATTTTGATGTTATTATTTTAAGAGAGGATGGTAGAGAAAAAAACAGATTGCTATCTGCCGTCTTAAACATATTTATATCTAAAGACAGTAGAGACGATGCGGAGAAATTTAGTTATGGTTCTAAAGAAGGTATAGAAAGAGATAAAACCAAATCCATGTTTTGTTTTGTATGGATTAGTTTAAGAGAAGCACTGCTAAGTGCTGTAGTTGGAAATGGTGAAAAATCAGATTAGTATGTTTATACTAATTGTTTATAATTATTAATAATTCTGATTTATTATACCGTAAACAATGGTTAATTTCACGTGATAAAATGAAAATAATTTGGAAAAGTATTTAAGCCAGTTAAATGAAGCCCAATTAGAGCCAACCATTCAAATAGACGGCCCTATGATTGTTATTGCTGGCGCAGGTTCTGGTAAAACACGTGTGCTTACATTTCGTATTGCTTATATGATGAGTAAAGGGATAGATCCTTTTAATATTTTGTCGCTTACGTTTACAAATAAGGCGGCTAAAGAAATGAAAGAGCGTATTGCAACTATAGTTGGGGCAAGTGAAGCTAAAAATTTGTGGATGGGTACTTTTCACTCCGTATTTGCAAAAATATTAAGGATCGAGGCAGATAGATTAGGCTACCCAAGTAATTTCACCATATATGATACACAGGATTCAGATAGGTTGATAGCATCAATCATTAAGGAAATGAATCTTGATAAGGATATATATAAATACAAGCAAGTGCGTTCTCGTATCTCTTCATATAAAAATAGTTTAATTACGGTACGTGCATATTTTCAAAACCCAGAACTTAAAGAGGCCGATGCTATGGCGCGCAGGCCAAGAATGGGGGAGATATACAAAGCATATGTAGAGCGTTGCTTTAAGGCTGGCGCCATGGATTTTGATGATTTATTATTAAAAACCAACGAATTGCTTACTCGTTTTCCTGAAGTCTTAGCCAAATACCAAAATCGTTTTAGGTATATTTTAGTTGATGAGTATCAAGATACAAATCATTCGCAATATTTAATTGTAAGAGCTTTATCTGATAAGTTTCAAAATATATGTGTGGTCGGTGATGATGCGCAAAGTATTTACGCCTTCCGTGGCGCTAATATTAATAATATTTTGAATTTTCAGAAGGATTATGATGATGTGAAAGTATTTAGACTAGAGCAAAATTACCGTTCTACAAAAAACATTGTAAATGCAGCAAATTCAATCATTGATAAAAACGAAACCAAGCTTGATAAAATAGTTTGGACAGCCAATGATGAAGGCGCAAAAATAAAAGTTAACCGCTCATTAACCGATGGTGATGAAGGTCGTTTTGTAGCAAGTACCATTTGGGAGAACAAAATGAACGATCAGTTAAAAAATAGCGATTTCGCTATTCTTTACCGAACCAATGCACAATCCCGTTCTATTGAAGATGCTTTACGAAAACGCGATATTCCGTATAGAATTTATGGCGGCTTATCATTTTATCAACGTAAAGAAATTAAAGATGTATTGTCTTACTTACGTTTGGTTATTAACCCCGCGGATGAAGAAGCACTAAAGCGTGTTATTAATTTTCCGCCACGTGGCATAGGGCAAACTACAGTTGATAAATTAATAGTTTCTGCAAATGGTTATAATCGAACCATTTTTGAAGTAATGAAAAATATTGATAAAACTGATGTTAAAATTAATTCTGGTACTAAAACTAAACTTCAAAATTTTGTTACTTTAATTGAAAGTTTTCAAGTATTAAATAAAACTGCCGATGTTTTTGAATTAGCAGAACATGTTACCAAAACCACAAATATAATAAAGGAATTTAATAAGGATGGTACGCCAGAAGGTGTTGCTAAAATGGAAAATATTGAAGAGCTTTTAAATGGTATGAAAGATTTTGTTGAGGGGCAAAAAGAAATAGCTGATACTACTGGTAGTTTAGCTGAATTTCTAGAAGATGTAGCTTTAGCAACAGATATTGATGGCGATAAAGGCGATCCAGATCATGTAGCTTTAATGACTATTCACTTAGCAAAAGGACTCGAGTTTCCAACAGTATTTGTGGTAGGACTTGAAGAAGATTTATTTCCGAGTGCAATGAGTATGAATACCCGAAGTGAACTAGAGGAGGAGCGACGCCTATTTTATGTTGCTTTAACTAGAGCAGAAAAACAAGCCTATTTAACCTATGCATTATCGCGATACCGCTGGGGAAAATTAATTGATTCTGAACCGAGTCGTTTTATTGAAGAAATAGATGAAAAATATTTAGATATTATTACGCCAATTGAAGAACGACGTTTTAACCCAATGTTATCTGCTGAAATATTTGGTGACGTAGAACCCAATAAAATTAGATATAAACCCGCAAAAAAACCTATATTTAAAAAAGGAGGTACAGCTAAAAAGGAAGCAGATAAATTTCAAGTTACTACACCTAAAAACTTAAAACCCGTAGCAAAAACTGGAGGAAACACTAATTTGTTTGATAGTAAATTAGTGGTTGGCAATATTGTTAAACACATTCGTTTTGGTACCGGGGAAGTTTTAAAAATTGAAGGTGCTGGAGCAGATATAAAAGCTGAGATTAATTTCCAGCATGGTGGCTCTAAAAAGTTATTATTACGATTTGCTAAGCTAGAAGTTATTGGTTAATATTTATAGTTACAAATTTTAAATACTACATAAAATAAATGCCATAATAAAACTTAGTTTTATTATGGCATTTATTTTAATTTCTTTATTAACATACAATAACTCAAGTGAAAATATTAAATATTAATGACAAATATGGAAGAAATTATAGGAATAATTGCAGGTATATTTACAACTATTGGAGTTTTACCTCAAATTATTAAAGCATTAAAAACTAAAAAAGTTAGCGATGTAAGTCCGTATATGTATATTATATTATGTATCGGTGTTAGTTTGTGGACCATTTATGGAATTATGAAAAACGATTGGCCAATCATTATTACAAATGGTATTTCACTTATTTTAAATGCTATAATGTTAGTAATTATTCTAACTCAAAATAAAGATTAACTATCTATTATTTTTTTTTCAGCCTCTTTTTTAAAATGGACAGAATGGTCTTTGTTCAAATTAATAAAAGCAAAAAAGTTTTGTTGCAGCATTATAAAGTGTAAGGATTATAATAATGCTTATACCACTAAATGCTAAGGTTAATGTAAATATGATTCATTAAATTTTATCGAACCTATAAATGAAATATTCTCGCATTTCTAATAAAAATATTGAAATAGAATTATGTTTGCAATAAATACTTTAAATTTTTCAATACTAATAACTTGTAAATAATGTTGTTTTATATTTCCTTTCTTTTAGAGTTAGAACTTACATCTCATAAAGTGAAAGAAGTGCGAAAATAGTTGCTAAAAATTATGCAAAAATATTTTATAACATATTTAACCCATAAAGTAAAACTTTAAGCATCTGCTTAGCTTTATAACCAAATAAAATTTTTAGTAGAAAAATCTAGAGTTCAAAAAAAAGTTTTAAATAAACCACCATAAATAGCGTATTATTATTCTTTAGAAAATCTAACATTATATATCTTCAGTATTAACATCTGTAAGCATTTGGAGTTCAATATCTTTGTTTTCATTATTATGAATAACTGAGACATCACCTGTGCTTTCAAAAATAACAGCTTTAACTTCACTAAAAGCATGTACATTTGCCTCTCTTAATTTAGCAATTAAATCATCCTTACCAACATTACAACGTTTTAATTTATCGTGAAGAATTTTACCATTCCACATGATAAGTTGTGGTTTATTAGTGAAAAGCTTTTTAAAAAAATCTACTTTTATAATAAGGAAAGAAAATATTGTTTGAAAAGCTATAATGGTTGTTAAAACAATTGCACCCTTAGTTAGCGAATAATCTTTATTTAATATAATTGCGGCTAAAACAGAACCCACAGCGATTGTAGATGCAAAATCAAAACTTGACATTTTAGCAAACGTTCGTAATCCAAATATTCGTGTTATAATAATTATTATTGAAAATATTCCTAAAACTGAAAGTACTAACCAAACTGAATCTTCAAAAGTCATAATATTTTTTTTAGCTTTCTACAAAACTAATTTAAAAACATAATTATGTTTAACATGAATACATGAATTAATAACTGATATGATATTAAAATATTTTAATTTTTTTTTAATTTATATTACAGTCAATTTTGAAGATGTGTTTGAATAAAGACTTTAAGCTTCGTCCATGTATCTAAAAGTTCAAGCCCAATCCAACCATGTCCAGCATCTGTGTATAAAGTAAACTCATTTATAACACCTAAACTTTTAAGCTTATCCCGCATTTCTGTACCTTGAGTTGTTGGAATTAAAGGATCTTTACCACCATAAAATAAAATAGTTGGTGGAGAGTATGATTTTACTTGATGAAATGGACTAACATCTTCCAAAAAGGATATTTCAGGATTTATACCAAACAAATTAATTAAGGGCTTAATTAAAGGATTTGGGTTAAGATACTCTTGGTCTGTAAAATTTGTTGGACCTACAATACTACAAACCATGTTTACTTTTCTATCAGCATCAAAAGCATAACTCCATAATAATGATAAATGTGCACCAGCGCTAAGACCTATAAAACCTAAATCGTTTGATATGGTATATCTTATTTGATTGCTTTTTAAATGATTGATAACAGAAGTTATATCATCAATTTGCATCGGGTAAGGCGGATGGTTTACATCAGCTAACTTATAATTCATATTTACAATAGCGAGGTCGGGCAAATCTTCAATTAAAAGATTTTTTATATCGTTCATATCGCTTTTGTCACCAGAAGACCAACCACCACCATGAACGAGTACTATTATTTTTGTTGCTAATGTTCTATTTGCTGGTAAGTATAAATCAAATTTTTGGTTGACATCATCTCCATAACTAATGTTTAATTTTTCGTAGGATTTTGATGGATTTATTGGAATTTTATTCTTATCAGTTATACTATCATCATCAGAACAACTTAAAACCGTTATAAATAGTATTAAATTTAGTGCTACAAATTTTAGAAAATTCATAAAATAGAAATATATTTACTTAGTAACTAGATGACAAGGTAATTAATATGGCTGAATTTTTAAGAATTTATGAAGAAAATCCAAATCCGAAAGAAATTAATAAAGTTGTTAAAATCCTGAAAAAAGGCGGATTAATTATTTACCCTACAGATACAGTTTATGGTTTAGGTTGTGATATAACCAATTTGAAAGCTTTAGAAAATGTAGCAAGAATAAAAGGTGTTAAGCTAGAAAAGTCTAACTTTTCCTTTATTTGTCATGATTTAAGTAATTTGAGCGATTACGTAAAACAGATTGATACGTCTGTTTTTAAGATTTTAAAACGAGCGCTTCCTGGGCCTTATACCTTTATTCTTCCTGGCGCAAAATCGTTACCAAATCCCTTTAAAAAAAAGAAAACAGTTGGTATAAGAGTGCCAGATAATAATATTGCTTTAGAAATTGTAAAGCAATTAGGAAACCCCATTATATCCACGTCCATTCATGATGAAGATGAAGTTTTAGAATATACTACAGATCCAGAATTAATTTTAGAAAAATGGGGAAATTTAGTGGATTTAGTTATCGATGGTGGTTATGGAGATAATGAACCTTCTTCCGTTATTGATTTATCCGAGGGTGTTCCTGTTGTTGTTAGAGCAGGCAAGGGGAGTTTGGAGATTTTTTAGATTTAATAATTTTATTCTAACTTAAAGTCGACAAACTATTTGTTATTGGCTTTATTTGTAGTAATTAAAATCATTAAAGCTTTATACTTTTATAATATATACCATAATTTTTTTGCTTAGTAGTAAAGTGGATGAGTTAATATTTATGTTATATCAAAAAAAAAAATCACATTTTGAAGTAGAGTTATAAACCCTGCGTTAAGGATTAGAACGGAAAGCCCACAGCTTTTGCGGCTTAACGCAGAAGCGAGGACTTGTAGAGGAAAGCCTGACCCTTTTCGGGTAACGCCCAAATGTTTAAAATTATTTAGATTATACTTCGAGTTTATTGTAGTTTTGCGGAAAAGTAAATTGCCTTATCGCTTTTGTGTTGATTTATTTCAATACTTGGGAGGAAAGTCCGAACACCGTAGTGCAACATAGTGGTTAATAACCACCAGCCGTAAGGTTAGGAAAAGTGCAACAGAAAGTATGTACAGGTCATGCTGTAGTGAAACCATGTAAACTCTATGTGGTGCAATGTCATGTAAACCAACGTCCTGATAATTATTGGGAGCAAGCGGCGCGCTTGATTGTTGGAGGGTAGGCAGCTAAAGTGTATTGGTAACAGTACATGTAGATAAATGATAAGGATTCCGATTTATCGGAATACAGAATTCGGCTTATAGATTTACTTAAAAATAAACAAACCCTTCTTGAATTTCAAGAGGGGTTTGTGGTTAAAAAGGATTGGTTAATAATTTTTTAACGCTGTAATTTTTACAGTTTTTATTTTATTTGTGCTAATGTATTCTAATAAGTATGTTTATTTATATTTTAAAAAAAAATTGAATTTTATGTATATAGAGAATTTAAATTCTTTATTTTAAAACTTTGGTTTTTCACTGCAATAATTAATATAAATTTTGTTATCAAAACTAAACATGATATTATATTAATAACGTATTAGTATAAGTAAAAATACAAATTTTATTTAAAATATTTGTGTACATTTTCCCTAAGAAATATTATGTAGATTTGAAAATTACTAAAAAAAAATGAGTTATAAAAATTATGTGTATTTATACATTTTTAAAAAAACTAAAAACATTTCCGCCATAACTTTTTAAATATTCAAAATTTTTAAGGTTTGATAAATCGGTATGTTTGGAATGCTCAATAATTAGTAAACCATCTTCAAGTAATAAATTATTTTGAAATATGAGTTCTGGTATTTTTGAATACTGCCCAATTGAAAAATTATAAGGAGGATCTGCAAAAATAATATTTGTTTGAAAACTGCTTTTTTCTAAAAATTTAAATACATCACTTTTAATGGTTTGAATAGGCATTTCAAATGTTTCGGCAGTTTTATTAATAAATTTAATACAGCCAAAATCTTGATCTACACAGGTAATTTGTTTTGTACCTCTTGATGCGAATTCATAACTGATGTTTCCCGTTCCTGCATATAAATCTACTACGGAAATATCTTCAAAATAAAAATGATTGTTTAGAATATTAAATAACGATTCTTTAGCCATATCTGTAGTAGGGCGAACAGGTAGGTTTTTTGGAGCTGTAATTTTCCTACTTTTATATAATCCTGAAATAATACGCATTAAAAGCTTTTTAGTAAAGTGAAGTTAGAATAGTTTGATTTTGGTTCGTATTTGTATATATAAGTGTCATTTCTATTACCAAAACTTATATTTCTTATGTATTTATAAGCTATGTTGTATAAATCGTCATGTTCTGAAATGGCGCCAATAAAAACTAAGTTAACCGTTTCTGGATCTAGATTTAATTGTTCTGTAGTAAACAAGATGTAATATATAAAATCTTCTTTTGAGTGGTATGCGAACGTGTTATAAAGGATTAATTTGCTTTTTTCAATAATTATTATTTCAAAATGATTAAAGCTAACATTAATATAAACTTCAGTATTATCAGATTGATACGCCATGTTTAACAGGGATTCAATTAAAATACTTGACACGTGCTTAAAAGTAAATGCTCCAAACTTGTCATAAATAAAATT
>ENA-ORXM01005019-ORXM01005019.1-marine-metagenome-genome-assembly--contig:-NODE-5019-length-10971-cov-3.252524_pt1 | contig 10971 bp, 10 predicted proteins | sample MGYA00237867_ERZ511480 | MGnify/ENA primary metagenome ERZ511480 (study PRJEB26309, sample SAMN06266103) | marine metagenome | isolation source: Algal blade | place: United Kingdom:Sidmouth, United... | reverse complement strand
AGGGATGAAGACCGCCCACCAACTTGCCACGAGGCCGAAGGCGAGCATCACGAACACGAAGCTGCCGGAGTAGATGCCGCCCCGAATCATGGCCCAGGTAAGTTCGCCATTGAGAATGTCGTGCAGAGTGAGCGGCGACGCCAGCAGTGCATCGAAGACCTTGCTCTCCTTCAGCTTGAAGTAAAAGTTGAACGTCATGTCGAACAGCGCCCCGTTCATGGCGCTTGTGGCCACCAGCCCGGGTGCTACAAACTGCGCGTAGGTGAGCATCTCACCATTCCATTGAATGTCGCCAACCAGCTTGCCGAGGCCGATCCCGAGCCCGAACAGGAAGAAGATTGGCTCGAACAATCCGCTGGCGAGGACCATCCAGTTGCGCCGGTACGTCATCAGGTTGCGTTCGACCACGCGAAGGGGCATCAGCGTCGGTGCTGCGATCATGAGCCGAGTGCCCTTCGAAACGTGAAGGTTCCGGTCGTCAGCCCGACGACGATGAAGCCAACCAGCACCGCCATGTGTGCAATCGCGGCGGCGAGAGACAGATCGTCACCGGTGATCAGTCCTCGGCACAGTTGGACGCCGTGCCACACAGGAGTGCATCGGCTGAACCATCCGAGGGCTGTTGGGAGCTGCGATACCGGGTAGAAGGCTCCCGAGAACAGATACATGGGAATGACGAACAGTCGCAGGATGACCGGGTAGCTCTGGTCCCGCTCGGTGTGTCCTGTCCACGCTGAGATCAACGCGGCGAAGGCCATAGCCGTGAGCACCGCGGCCAGAGGTGCCAGGAGGGCGAGCGGCGTGGCGGGCACACCGAAGCCGGCCAGCACCAACAAATAGAGCGTCGCAGCAACGAACGCTCGGAAGCCGATCCAGGTGACATGGCCGGCAAAGAGCTGTCGGATAGAGAGCGGTGTGTTCGCAATCGCTACGTAGTTGCCCTCCCAGCGAAGCATGCCCGCTGTCTGCCAGAGGCTCTCCGATGCCGCAAGCTGCATCGCCGCTGCAGCCATGAGTCCCGGTCCCACGAAGCTGAGGTAGTCGTCGGTTCCCAGTCCGGTTGCTTCCGCATCGATCTGGGAGCCCAGACCGACCCCGATGCCCAGTAGGTACATGAGAGGTCCCACGGTTCCGGTGACGACGGTGCCGCGGAATGTGCTGCGAAAGCGGAGGAACTGGTGCTCGAGGAAGTGGATCATCGGCAGACCCGGTTGTGATCTGGCCGACGCCATCTGTGCGCTCACTCGACCAGGGTCCTTCCGGTGAGAGCCAGGAACACATCCTCGAGGCCGGCCCGGCGAACCAGGCTAGAGCTGGGGGTGAGTCCATCGTTGATGAGCTGGCTCAGAGCGGCTTCGCCGTTGTCTACGTAGATGAGCTGACGATCGGCGACCGGCTCGGCGCGGAAGTTGTAGCGGCCGAGATCCACCGGCGTTTCGGCGTTGAATCGAACCTCCAACACCTCCTTACTCACGTGCTCAGAGATCAGGTTGGACGGCGAACCCTCGGCCACAATTCTGCCGTTGTCCATCACCACCAGCCGGTCGGCACTGCTTTTTCTGGTCGACGAGGACGGCCGGTTTGCTGAGGCCGGTCACACCGGTCAGCTCCTCGCTCCGGAACAAGGCGTTACGCTGAGCCCCCAGTTCGCCCATGTCATGGAACGCGACGGCGATATCCTGGATTTCGATGCTGTCCGGAGCGGCAAGGACCGCTCGGGCGAACTCGCCGTGGTGCCATCATGGATGCTCGACGATGAACGCTGCTGGGCGATGGTCCCGCTCATGCATTTCGACAGGCTTGTCGGTGCAATCCTGCTGTCGCGGCCACCGGACAAGCGCGAGTTGGACTGGGAGGATTTCGATCTGCTGCGTGTCGTCGGACAGCAACTGGCAAGTTATCTTGCCGAGCAGTCGGGTCAGCAGGCGCTGATGGAATCGGCCCGTTTCGACGAATTCAATCGCCGTATTGCTTTCGTGATGCACGATATCAAGAACCTCGCGAGTCAGCTGAACTTGCTGGCCAGCAATGCCGAGCGCCATGCCGAGAAGCCGGAGTTCCGCAAGGATATGCTGGTCACGCTCCGCACAGCGTCGGGCAAGCTCCAGACACTGATCGACAGGCTTGGCGGTTACAGGTCGGGCCAAGATGGATCGATTGAGGCGGTGCCGCTCAACGGCATCATGGCCGGACTGGAACAAAGGTTTGGCGCGAGCGGCAGGCTGGAAATCGATGCGGACAATGTATCAGCGGCGGTCGCCCGCGGGCTTTCGGTTGTGCAAGGCGATGCCGATGTCGATCTCGCCGCCTATCCCGACAATAGTTTCGACTATGCGATTCTCAGCCAGACGTTGCAAACCACGCGGCGGCCCGATCTGGTGCTTGATCATCTGCTGCGTATTGGCGAGGAGGCGTTTGTCTCTTTCCCTAATTTTGCCCAGTGGCGCATTCGCATATCGCATATGTTTGGCGGACGTATGCCGGTGACGAAACAGCTGCCGCATAAATGGTATGACACGCCGAATATCCACCATGTCACGATTGACGATTTTCGCAGCCACCTGAAAGAACGCGGCGTCGTGATCCAAGGCGCGTGGTTTCTGTCAGGCGGCAGACCGCGCCGCGCGCAGATCGCAAATCTACGCGCGGCCCATGCAGTCTTCAAATTGAAAAAGGGCTAGGCGCGGTTCCTAATTCAGCCATTCGGTGATCGCTGCGTTTACAGCCTCCGGCGCTTCCCAAGGGACAAAATGCCCGGCATCAACCTTCGTGATCGTCACATCATCAACCACATCTTCCAACCCCTCTATCTGGCATGGCAGCAATGCCCGGTCCTTTTCGCCCCACACGATCAATGTCGGCACCGACAGCTTCGGAAAATCAGCGTTTAGATAATCCGGACGCGCAGGCATTTCATCGACCTCGCCTTCCATCGGCGGCACTATGATGGCGCTTGCGCGGTACCAGTTCAGCATGGCCTTCATCGCGCCGGGATGTGACCATTCGGCAATATACTGCGCGCGGCCATCGAGGCCAAGCAGGTCTTCGGACAGATATTTCATGAAACTGTTGTCGAAGAACCATTCCAGACCATTTTCGCAAATCTGCTGTTCGATATATCCGCTGCGGAACGTGCGCATATATTGCGATGCTTCGCGCTGGGCCATGTCATCAAACAGGCTGCGCTGGAATATGAAAGGATGCGGCCCATTGCACACTATCAGCTTTTCAACGCGCTGCGGATTTTGCATGGCCGCCATCCACACGATTGCGCCGCCCCAGTCATGGCCCGCCAGCGTAAAGCCAGATATGCCAAGCGCGTCGGCCAGCGCGAACAGATCAGCGGCGATTTTATCCGCGGTATAATCGGTGATGTTTTGCGGCTTACCGCTTCCTGCATAGCCGCGCTGATTCGGTGCAATACAATAAAATTCGTCGCACAGCGCCGCCATTTGATGCCGCCATGTACGGTGCGATTCGGGAAAGCCATGCAGGAAAATAACCGGCGGATTTTCGGCGTCACCAGCTGTGAATACATCAAGTTCCACGCCGGTAGAAAGTGCGACGCGCTGTTGCTCGATCTGCATAACCATGTCCTCCCAAACCCAGCCGATGGGTAAATTACCTTTCGCGTATCTGCAAGACGTTAACCGGCGGCGCATCCACGTTAATCTATAAAGCAGGATTAGCCCTTATGAGTAAGCGGGTAAGGAGCCCAGAAATTATGAAATTTGTACAACTTCAATCACGTGGCGGAAATTATCAGGTGGTCGCCGCAAATGTTGCATGGCTGCGCACTGCCGAAAACGGACAGACCAGCGTTGGCATGGTGGGCGGCGCGCCGCTGCTGGTAACCGGCAGTATGGACGAGGTCGCCGCAGTCCTGCGCGGAGACGAAGTTGCTGGCATGGCTTCGCCGGACGCTACGGCTATCTAACCGCCGGCAGATTGATATGCGGATCGGGCGCACATCCATGCCTTAGCCTCTATCAAACTGCGCCGGGCCGAATTGATCTACAAGGATTAACGGACCCACTATCGTGCGCGGGTTGGACGAACGCGTACGCCGAATTTAAAAATCGCCGGGATTGTGGGTTGCGGGGATAATCGTCTGCACCGACTATTCTTGCTGTACCCCTGCTTCTGCTGTTCCCTTTGCCTTTATAGCAAGAGCATGCACACGGTCACCGGGAATATCGCCGAGCGCCTTATTCACCATGCGTTGCCGCATAATCCGCGACATGCCGTCAAACGCCGCGCTGGTGATTTCAACGGTGAAGTGGCTTTCGCCGCTGCCATCATCGCCGCTATGGCCGGAATGGCTGGCGCTGTCGTTGATGACAGCGAGATGGGTGGGCGCAAAGGCAGCGCGCAATAATTCTTCCATTTCGGCGGCCACTGGCCCTTTAATTTCCTTGCTCATCGCGCTTATATGTATCCTCCATGCGAAATTGCAAAGCCTTCAATGCCCGATAGCGGCAATCGGAAACACGATAAATTCGGCGGGCGCGTTGATGCGCGCGGGCGGCTGTGTGCTGCGCCCGATTGCGATATGCCGGGCGAATTTCGCGCACCGGCATGGGCGGGGCAGCGGTCAAGCTGGGACGGGCCGGGCGCTTATTTACATTTCTGCCTCGATCATGTGCGCGAATTTAATGCGGGCTATGATTTCTTCACTGGCATGAACGCTGAACAGATTTATGACGCGCAGCATCCCGCATCCGCGTGGCGTAACGCGCAGCCAGCTTGGCCCAACGGCAGCGATCCTGCCCCGCGCTGGTCAGATTTTGCTGATCCGCTTGACGCCATCGGCGCGCGCTTTCGCGGCGGGATCAGCCGGGAAGCAGAGGCAAAAGCCGCATCTGCCTTCACCTCGAAAGAGCGGCGCGCACTCGATATGCTGGGCATTGATGACACCGCCGACCGGAAAGCCATTCGTAAAGCCTACTCGGCCAAATTGCGGCTGTATCATCCCGATCGCAATGGCGGCGACCGCAGCCTTGAAAAGCAGCTGGAGGCCGTGCTCGATGCTTGGCAGACGTTGCGCAAATCGCTTGCCTTTTCTGATAGTGCCTAGTCCAAAGGGGCATCTCGCCCTCGACATGACAGGCGCTTAATGCCACTAGCCTTTCCAGCAATTACAACCATAAGAGCAGCTTGATGACCGACAATTCCAATGCCTCCGCCGGAACCAGCGGCACCACAGTGCTGGACGCGCCCGATACGACGATCAGCGTGCGCGAAATGTTTGGCATAGATGTCGATATGGAATGCCCGGCTTTCACCGAGGCGGACGAACGCGTTCCAGATTTTGACGAAAATTACGTGTTCGACCCCGATACCACGCTCGCCATTCTTGCCGGCTTTGCGCATAACCGGCGCGTGATGGTGCAAGGGTATCACGGCACGGGAAAATCAACGCATATCGAACAGGTTGCCGCGCGGCTGAAATGGCCGTGCATCCGCATCAATCTGGATGCGCATATCAGCCGGATCGATTTGATCGGGCGCGACGCGATCGTGCTGCGTGATGGCGTGCAGGTTACCGAATTTCGCGAAGGCCTGCTGCCATGGGCATTGCAGACGCCGACAGCTTTGGTGTTTGATGAATATGACGCGGGCCGCCCCGATGTGATGTTCGTGATCCAGCGCGTTCTGGAGACAGAAGGCAAGCTGACGCTGCTTGATCAAAACCGTGTCATTCGCCCCAATCCGTATTTCCGCATGTTCGCCACCGCCAACACGGTGGGGCTGGGCGATACCAGCGGGCTGTATCACGGGACGCAGCAGATCAATCAAGGTCAGATGGACCGCTGGAATATCGTTGTCGGGCTGAATTATCTTTCCGCCAAAACCGAAAGCGAAATAGTGCTGGCCAAGGCCGCCGGCACCGATCCGAAAGATGTCGACAAAATGATCAAGGTCGCCGATCTGACGCGGCAGGGCTTTATCGGCGGCGATATCAGCACCGTGATGAGCCCGCGCACCGTGCTGACATGGGCGCAGAATGCCGCAATATTCGGCGATATCGGCTTCGCCTTCCGCCTCAGCTTCCTGAATAAGTGCGATGAAGCCGAACGCGTCATGGTCGCTGAATATTATCAGCGCGTATTTGGCACCGAATTGCCGGAAAGCGTGGTAAGTAAAGCGAATTGACGTTTGTCGTAGCAGATGTTATAACGGTTGTATGAACAGGCCATTGAAGATCGTAAAAATCGGCAACAGCGCAGGAATTGTGCTGCCAAAGGAATTGTTGGCCAAATTACGGGTAAGCGAGGGTGATCAGTTGTTTACGCTCGAAACGCCGGAAGGTTTGCAGTTGACTGCACATGATCCGGAGTTTGCCTCAAAAATGAATATGGCCGAAAAGATCATGCGCGAAGATCGCGATATTTTGCACGTCCTGTCTAAATGAGCGCTTCAACAGTTGAGCCAATGTGGCTTGATATGCGCGATGCTATAGCAATACATGCACGTCAGTTGGCCGAGTTTGGCGGACCGCAAGGTATCAGGGACAAAAACCTGCTTGAAACAGCGCTGTCAAAGCCGGTTAACAAATGGCACTATGGCGATAAAGATCTTGCAAGTTTAGCTGCTGCCTATGCTTATGGGATGGCGCGCAATCACCCGTTTGTCGATGGTAACAAACGCACAGCTTGGGTGCTCGCCCGGCTGTTTCTGATGGCGAATGATGTTAACATCGGCTTTGACAAGGCAGCAGCGATCAACACAATGGTTTCGCTCGCTGCTGGTGAACTTTCCGAGGACGAACTTGCCAGTTGGTTTCGCCAGCATCTGACGAAGTGATCCCTGCTTCACGTGGCGGGAAATTAAGCCTCGCTTATGCGGCGGCTTCTTCGTAACCTGCGCTGGTATGCTTGATCGCCCTTCCCTGCCGGATAGTGAACCACAGCCGTCTGCGCGCCGCCGGTGGTGGCAGCGGGCGGGCGGGCGCGGCGATGAAGCGCGGATCGCTACACCAGAAACGGATCATGATGGCTGGGACGAACGCCGGGCGTTTCGCGATGATGATGGCAGCCTGTATTGGCAGGACGGACATGGCCGGATTTACGACAGCGCCGATGCGCCTTATGCGGTTGGGGACGAACCCGACGAGGCTGCACCGAAGACGCGCCGATCTCGCTGGTGGTGGATATCACGCGGTCTGGGCGCGGCGGCATTGCTGTTCCTGATCGTACTGATCTGGCTGGCGGTTACTGCACCGCTTTCCAAATCGCTGCAGCCTATCGCACCGCCGCAGATAACGCTGACGGCAAGTGACGGAACGCCGATTGCCCGCAATGGCGCGATTGTGGATAAGCCTGTGGAAATTACCAAACTGCCCCAATATGTACCGCAGGCATTTATGGCGATTGAGGATCGAAGATTTTATTCGCATTGGGGCATTGATCCGCGCGGATTGGGGCGCGCCTTCTGGTCCAATATGACCAGCGAGAGAACGCAGGGCGGAAGCACGATCACGCAGCAGCTGGCAAAGTTTACGTTCCTGTCAAGCGACCGCACATTGATCCGCAAGGCGCGTGAGCTGCTCATCGCATTCTGGCTGGAGGCGCGCCTGTCGAAGGATGAAATATTGGAGCGGTATCTTTCCAACGTATATTTCGGCGATAACGTTTATGGTCTGCGCGCGGCAAGCCTGCATTATTTCTACCGCCAACCCGAAAATCTGAAGCCGGAACAGGCGATCATGCTGGCCGGGCTGGTGCAGGCGCCGTCGCGATTTGCGCCCACCAAAAACTGGCAGCTTGCGGAAAAACGATCCAGGCTTGTGCGCGGTGCGATGGTGGATGCGGGATTTATGACGCAGCGCGAAATTGAGGCGCTGCCTGCGCCGCGCCTGGATGCGCGGATCAAAAATACATTGCCGACGGGCACCTATTTTGCCGACTGGGCCATGCCGCAGGCGCGCGGTATCGCGGAACAGGGCTATGCCAAGCTGACGATGCAGACCACGCTGGACCGGCGGCTGCAGCAATTGGCACGGCGGGCCATATCGCGTTCCGTGCCCGGCGGGGCGGAGGCCGCGCTGGTGGCAATGCGGCCCAATGGCGAAATTGTCGCGATGGTTGGCGGGCGCGATTATCGCACATCGGCGTTCAACCGCGCAACGCAGGCCAAGCGGCAACCGGGGTCCACGTTCAAACTGTTCGTATATCTCGCCGCGCTGCAATCGGGAATGCGGCCCGACGATTTGATCGACAATAGCGAGATTACCCAAGGCAGCTATCGCCCGAAAAATGCGAGCGAAAAATACAGCGGCGATATCACATTGAATGAGGCTTTTGCCCGGTCAAGCAATGTGGCGGCGGTTCGCCTGTTCGGGCAAGTGGGCGATGACGCTGTAATTCGTGTAGCACGTGATCTGGGCGTGGCATCACCACTTGCGCCCGATGATCCCTCGCTGGCGCTGGGCACATCGACGATGACATTGATCGAATTAACGGCGGCGTATGCGGCGGTTTCAGCGAACAGCTATCCCGTGACACCGCGCGCTTTTGCAGGCGAAGAAGAAGGCTGGCTCGACTGGTTATTCAGCCCGGCGCGAAGCTTCGATGGCCGTGTGCGCGATGATATGCAGAGGATGCTGCGGTATGCAGTGAACAGCGGAACGGGCCGCGCGGCCCGGCTGCGTGTCGCCAATTACGGCAAAACGGGGACGAGCCAGAATAACCGCGATGCGATATTCGTGGGCTATGCTGGCGATCTGATTGTCGGCGTATGGGTGGGCAATGACGATAACAGCCCGCTTCGCGGCGTAAATGGCGGCAACGTGCCGGCGCGGATCTGGCGCAGCTTCATGGCATCTGCGGTGAAAGGTGCGGGCCAGCCTGCGCCGCGGCCAAAGCCACCGGCAAAATCCGACGGGCCGGTAAAGCCGCTCGACCTGCCGGAAATACCCGATCTGCCGGAACTGCCCGAATTGCCGCAGGAAATCCCGTTACCACAGGGCAATATCAACATTGGCGGACAAGACATTCGCGTGGACAACACAGATGGCCCAAGCGTGTCGACCGATGTCGATATCCAAGGCTTTCCCGTGAATATCCGCGTGAACCGTGACGGCGTGAATGTGCGCCAGCGCGAACGCGAACGTGCGCGCGAATAGCCCGGCGTGAAGCCTGAACATCCGGCACGCGCAGGCACGGCACCCCCCCTACCCCAAATACCACTTTTCATGAGCGCGCCAACTCGGCTAAACATGCCCCATGGCAGACAGAACACCGCTCGATGAATTAAAATCCGTACTGACAGGGACAGCGCGGGCGATCGCACATGACGAGGAAATCGAGGTCGCTTTTACGGCCGACACGCCAACGCAGGTGGGTAGCAATCTGAAAGTGCCGATGCCGGGCCGCAGCTTGCCGGCAGATCAGGTGGCGGAAGCACGCGGATTTGCCGATAGCTTTGCCCTGCGCCTGAAACATCATAACGCTGCACAGCATGCTGCAAACCGGCCGAGCGAGGCCGTTGCCGGAGCCAGCTTTGACGCGATTGAAACCGCGCGGATAGAGGCGTTGGGCGCGCGGGGCATGGACGGGATTGCCGGCAATCTGAATACTGCGCTGGAACTGAGGATGCGCACGGACCCGATAAGCCGTGCCAACGATGCCAGCGAAGTGCCGATATCAACGGCATTGTCGCTGATCACCCGCGAAAGGCTGACCGGGCAAAGCGTGCCGCAGAGCGCCGCGGCGGGCGTTAATATGCTGCGCGAATGGATTGAGGAGAAAGCAGGCGGCGATCTTGATGCGCTGGGGCTAGCGCTCGACGATCAAGGCGCATTTGCCGCATTAATGCAGTCCATGCTCGAACATCTGGAATTGACCGAAGGCGATATCGACCCGTCCGATGACGATGGCAGCGATGAAGACAATGATGACGGCGAGGACGAAGAATCCAGCGAAGACGAACAAGACGGCGGCGAAGCTGACAACAGCGATCAGCGTGCGCAACCCGAAGAAGGCGACGGCGAGGAAAGCGAAGGCGACGGCGAACCTGCCGACATGGACGGCGAGGATGCCGACATGGATGATATGGGCGAGGATGGAATGCAGCCCGTCAATCCGCAGCGCCGCAATTGGGACGATGCGCCGCCGTCCAGCTATGCCGCCTACACCGACAAGCATGACGAGGTGATAACCGCGCTGGAACTGGCCGATGAGGATGAGCTTGACCGGCTGCGTGATTATCTCGATCAACAGCTAGCGCCGCTGCAAAGCGCGGTCACCAAACTTGCCAACAGATTGCAGCGCCGTTTGATGGCACAGCAGAACCGCAGCTGGGATTTCGATCAGGAAGAAGGCATATTGGATGCGGCACGGCTGGCCCGCGTGGTAACAGCGCCCGGCCAGTCGCTATCCTATAAAATAGAGCGCGACACCGAATTTCGCGACACCGTCGTTACGTTGTTGATCGACAATAGCGGATCAATGCGTGGGCGGCCGATCAGCATCGCTGCGATCAGCGCGGATATTATGGCGCGCACGCTGGAACGCTGCGGCGTTAAAACAGAGATACTAGGCTTCACCACCCGAGCGTGGAAAGGCGGTCAGGCGCGCGAGGAATGGCTGGGCCACGGGCGGCCCGCCAATCCGGGGCGGCTTAACGATCTGCGCCATATTATCTACAAGAAAGCCGACGAGCCATGGCGGCATGCCAAGCGCAATTTAGGCCTGATGATGCGCGAGGGATTGCTGAAAGAAAATATTGATGGTGAGGCGCTGCTATGGGCGCACAGCCGCCTGATGGCGCGGCCCGAAGAACGCCGCATCATGATGGTGATATCCGACGGCGCACCCGTTGATGATAGCACGCTATCGGTAAACAGCGGCGGCTATCTGGAACAGCATCTGCGCAAAGTAATCGAATGGATCGAAACGCGCAGCCCCGCACAATTGGTGGCGATCGGCATCGGTCATGATGTGACGCGATACTATAAACGCGCCGTGA
>ENA-ORXM01005018-ORXM01005018.1-marine-metagenome-genome-assembly--contig:-NODE-5018-length-10972-cov-4.541716_pt1 | contig 10972 bp, 10 predicted proteins | sample MGYA00237867_ERZ511480 | MGnify/ENA primary metagenome ERZ511480 (study PRJEB26309, sample SAMN06266103) | marine metagenome | isolation source: Algal blade | place: United Kingdom:Sidmouth, United... | reverse complement strand
GTGCCTACGAGAAATTAAAGGACTTTTCACGAAATAATGAAAAGCTTGGCAAACAAGAGTTCGAAACATTCATTCTTTCTCTCGGGCTCAGTCCAAACATTGAGAGAGAACTGTTAACCATTACACCGTTTAATTATATTGGTAAATAATACATATGAAATACCTACACCTCACCGTCATTATTATATTTTCTATCCTTGTTAGTTCATGCAACAAATCGGCAGCAAAAAAAGAAGTTGAGAAAAGCTTTTTGATAGAACAACAACTCAATAAATTTCTAGATGAATGGCACGAATCGGCTGCTGATGCTGATTTTGATGGCTATTTCAATAAAATTGCTCCAAATGGAGTGTACGTTGGTACAGATGAAGAAGAAGTATGGAGCAAAACAGAATTTGCAGATTTCTCAAAACCTTTTTTTGATAAGGGAAGAGCGTGGGATTTCACTGCGATTGACAGAAACATTTATAGAGATGAAAACGGAAGTCACATTTGGTTTAATGAAACGCTTAACACTTGGATGGGTGTTTGCCGTGGGAGCGGAATTATTACCCTAAATGGAGAAACTGGGCAATACGAAATTCAACAATACGTGCTCTCACTTACCGTACCAAATGAAAGTATACGACAAGTGATGGAAGTAATAGACCAAACCGAGGAGAACTAATTACTCAAACCGAAGTGCATCTATCGGGTTTATTTTCTTAATGAACAATGAAGGAAGATACAGCGATACTAGAATGATCAAAATGGTCGCTAGATTCAACAGTAAAATTGTCGGAATTGTAATTTGCACGGGCACATGGCTAAGAAAATAGGCTTCGGGATCAAGGCTGATTAGCTTGAACCTTGCCTGTAGTAATGACAAACCAAGACCAAACACATTCCCAATCAACAAGCCTACACCAATAATTTGGGCAGCTTTTCTGAGAAAAATGTTTCGAATTAAACCATATTCAGCGCCTAAGGCTTTTAAGACGCCAATCATTTTTGCCCGCTCTAAAATTAGCACAAGCAACATGCTAATCATGTTAACAATGGCAACCACACCCATCAAGAGTAACACCAAACATTGGTTTGTTTTTAAAAATCCTAACCAATCAAAAATATCCGGATTGCTATCTTCAATACTAGTAACCACTTTATCATAATCAATAAATTCTGGCTGCAATGATTGTGCAAAAAGGGTAGATTGCTCAGGGTGAGTAACAAAGAGCTCAGCGCCCTCAACCTCTTGCTCATTCCATCCATTCAAGCCTTGAACAAAATCTATGGTTGTAAAGAGAATCTGCTCATCAAGTTCAACCATGTTCGTACTATAAATTCCACTCACAATTGGCGCTCGCGCTCGCATAGGTTGTTGTATAAAATGCATCTCTACCTTATCACCAACTGCAAGGCCCAACCGTTTTGATAACAAGGCTGAAACAAGAATTTCTTTTCGACTTTTTGGTGCATTTCCCTCCGTAATAAAGTCGCTAAACTCAGACCAACTATACTCATCTGACACACCCTTTACAACGACACCATAGAGTTCACCGTCTTCTTTAATAAGTCCGGGCTTTAAGGCGAAATAACTAATGTTGTTAATCCAAGCTTGATTTGTAGGCTGCAAGAAAATGGAATCCATATGAATTGCCTCCACATCCAAGCCTAACCTACTGCCCGCATCCATAATTTGAATATGACCCCAAAAGCCAAAGATTTTCTTTCGAATACTGGTATCATACCCTTGACTGATTACTACAGCCAAAATCATAACCGCCAAGCTAATTCCAACAGCAACAGCGGCAACATTTGTAATGAATGAGGAATAGCTGCTTTTGCTTTTAACGGATAATTTTGAAGCAATAAATTGAGAGAGATTCAATTGGAGCTGTTGAGTTGATGAGATTAATATTGACCGCGTTCTATTTCGCGTTGTATATCTTTTTGTTTAATACTGTCACGCTTATCGTACTGTTTCTTTCCTTTGGCAAGTTGAATTTCAACCTTGGCAAAGCCTCTTTCATTGATGTAAATTCGATAAGGAATAATGGTCATTTGCTTTTCTTCAACGCCACGTCGCAACTTTCTAAGTTCTTGTTTGTGCAAGAGTAACTTCCGCTCCCGAGTCTCTTCATGACCATTGTAGCTCGCAAATTTGTAGGGAGCAATATGAATGCCCTTCACCCACAGTTCGTTTCGCATAAAATGACAAAACGCATCAATGAAACTGACCTTTCCGGTTCGCACACTTTTAATTTCTGAGCCGGTGAGTTGAATCCCCGCTTCAAACTTATCAAGGAACTGATAATCGAACTTTGCTCTCTTATTTACTATGTTAATCCGCTTTGTAGACATGATTGGCAAATTTAGTTGTTTGTGTCCTATCATTCCATTTTTACTTCACCTTTACACACTGTGGCAGACTACACAACCAAAAGAGCTTACTTAGAACTCCATATATCTGTACTATTATGGGGCTTTACCGGCATACTCGGCAGGCTCATTACCATAGATTCTACACTATTAGTTTGGTATCGTTTACTGTTCACCGTGTTGAGTTTACTTCTCTTCAAGAATATTCTGAGATCAATTGGTCAAATCCCGGCCAAAGTACGCTGGCAATTAGTGGGCATAGGTAGTATTGCTGCACTTCACTGGGTGACATTTTACGGCGCCATCCACCTCGCAAATGTGAGTGTTGCCGTCGGCTCATTGGCTACAACATCATTATTCACCGCTTTTTTGGAACCCATTTTCACTTCGAAGAAAATTAAGAGCACAGAAATAATTATTGGACTCATTGTTAGTCTTGGTTTGGGTGTGATGTTTTTTTACGGTCAAACGTTTAAAACAGGCATCATCATGGGTTTAGTGAGTGCTTTTTTGGCTGGAACATTTACCACATTAAATAAAATTGTGATTGACAAACATGATCCATCACCGAAGGCAATGACCTTTGTAGAACTAGGCGGCGGTTGGCTTTTTCTGTGTATACTTATTCCAATTTTGCATATCTGGTGGCCGAGAGAAACCTTTTTACCTCAACAATCAGACCTCGTATGGTTACTTATTCTTGCATTAATTTGTACCACACTACCCTTTATTTTAAGTTTAAGAGCATTAAAAAAGCTGAGTGCCTTCAGTTCTGTATTAGCAATCAATCTAGAACCCATTTATTCAATTTTTTTAGCCCTTCTTATTTTTCAGGAAAACGAGGAGCTTAATCTAAGGTTTTACATAGGTACAGCAATTGTGATTTTGGCCATTTTCACTTACCCGCTGTTGTCGAGAAGGGAAAAAAGCAACCTTGTTACTTAGCTGCTAAATAAGCTTTAGTCACCCAGTCTACGCTGTTGGTTGTGCTACGAAATTCCATACCAAATGTTTTTTGCGCTTTAGATGAATCAAACTTGTGTGTGAGAAACAAGTTGTCATGTAATGCCTTTGAGTAGGTTGGTGAAATCCCAAAAAGTCTTACAAACGATGATCCCATATAGAGAAGTTTACTCTCCCACGTTTTTAAAATTGTTGTTGGTGGTTTTTGTTGAAGAGCGGTTGCTATCTGTCCAAAAAATTCTTTGTATGTGAGATTATCGCCACTAATTACAAAGCGTTCACCCGAAATGTCAGAATCAATTAATTTATACACAACTTTAGCTACATCTCGAGCATCAACAAAACCAGAACCTCCCGCAGGAATTCGAGGCATTCCCTTATCTACTTGTTTCCAGAAAATGCCTGAGCTTTCAGGGAATTCTGATGGTATTCCTAAAATTATACTTGGATTAAGAATCACTGCATCTAATCCTTCGGCAATACCTCGCCATACTTCCATTTCAGAGAAATATTTACTTTTTGCGTAGCCGGTATGGTTAAGATTTAGATCAAACTCGCTCTCTTCTGTGGTGAGCTCTTTTTTTGAATTATTCAATGCGGCAACCGAGCTTATATGTATGAGTCGTTTTCCGCCATCAATACAAGCTTGCACAATGTCTTTTGTAACCGACGTGTTAAATTCTAAGGTTTTTTGATCAAACTTAGGGTTAAATTCAACGTTTGCAGCAGCGTGAATGACCACATCACATGCTAAAAGATGGTTGAGATAGGTATCTGAATCGGCCAAATCTCCTTCAACCCACGAAACGGCCGAAATATCTGGCAAAATACTCTTTTCTCTGTGCAATGCGGTTACTTGAAATGAAAATTGGGAAAGCTCATTCAAAATCGCTTTCCCAACTAAACCTGTTGCACCGGTAATAAAAACTGAGCTATTATTCAAGATATGATCAGTTTTCTCTTGACGGCTCTTCTTTGTCCTTTTTCTTTTTGTTTTTATCTCGCTTCTTATTCTTGTTCCCTTGGCCTAATGGAATATTGATTCCCGTTCTGAAAGAAACTGCATTTAATGGATAAATTCTATTGTTATCTCGATTAGGCGGAGGAATATTTCTAATAGCAGCATCAGCTTCAGCCACATCGAAAAACTCATCTTCATTGTCACTATGCATAAAGTTATACATTAAGGCAAGATAGTAAGGCCCATTATTAAAACCGAGCCCGGCGTTTGCGTTTCCAACCGATTGATTAACAGTTGGGAAAACCACTGTATTTCCTTGAAAAACTTGTGCGTATGCGTATTCTTGGTCTAAGCGTTCGTACTCAACCTGCGCAAAAATTGGGAAAGACTCCACTGGTTTTACTCTTGTAAATAACCGACCACCCAAGTTTCCTGTTTTGTAATCAGTTTCTATAAATTGAAAACCATTAAAAAGACGATTGATACGCGTTAATTGATAAATACCATCCACACCAAAAGCTACCTTGTCAGACACGTTAAACACAATTTCAGGAGCAATGTCAAAATTTGTAACATCGCCAAATTGCAGTTGTCCAATTTGTCCGCCTACGGCAAATTTGTTCCATGGAAAGCTTGACTCTTTACTCAGTTCGTCTTCCTCAATTTCATCGAGGTCTACATCGTCAAAGTCAATATCATCCAAATCAATTGTATCCTTCTGTTCTTGAGGTATCTCATCTTCCATCTCTCCATCATCCTGTGAAAAGCTCACAGAGAAAAGGAATAAAAAGCAAAGTGTTAACAAATATTCTTTCATATCCAATCTTTTTAATATCTACGATTTACGCATAAAAATAGTTCAAATTCAGTGCCAGCTTGAGTACATATCGTTTGAAAACAGTAACTTAGTCTTTAAACGAAATTACAAGTAATATGTTACAAAGACCTCTCTATTGTATAACGATACTATCATTCATTCTGTTTGGTTGCGGTGCTCCAAAAACTGTAACCGAAACACCAATACCTCAAACCGTTGTTGAAACTCCGGTTGAAGAAAAGATTAGCCTTGCAGATATTTGGAGTACTGGTAAATTTAGCCCACAAGGTGTTTGGGGCATGAATGCGATGAAAGATGGTCAACATTTTTCAAGAATTGAACGAGGCAGATACCCTTCAATTGCAAAGTACAACTATAAAACGGGTCAAAAAGTGAGCACCATACTCGATGGAACAATGGCCACCACAAATTTTGATAGCTATACCTTTTCTGATGATGAAAGTAAAATTTTGTTATCTACAGATACGGAAAGAATTTACAGACACTCTACAAAGTCAAACTACGTAATTTTTGATACAGAGACGGGAGAAACCATGACTTTAGCCGAAGGTGCCAAGCAAACATACCCAGCTTTTTCACCTGATGGAAAAAAAGTAGCTTACGTGCAAGAAAACAACATCTACTATAAAGATTTAACTACTGGCACAACTCACGCAGTAACAACAACAGGAAAATGGAATGACGTAATTCATGGCATGGGCGATTGGGTCTATGAAGAAGAATTTGTGCTCACACGCGCCTATGAATGGTCACCTGATAGTAATCAAATTGCCTATTTTTCTTTTGATGAAAACGAGGTAAACATGTTTCGTATGGATTTTTATGGTGATTTATACCCAAGCACTTATGAGTTTAAATACCCAAAGGCAGGAGAAGTAAACTCTGTGATTAGTAGCCACTTATATGATTTGAGTGCCAACAAGACACTTGATATTTCTACTGGCGATGAAGAAGACATCTACTTTCCACGAATGAAATGGACACCTGGTAATGATCTTGTCATTTTTAAAATGAACAGACACCAAAATGAGCTAGAATTACACAAAGTGAACCAGCAAACAGGCAGTATGACGCTGAACACCTCTGTATTTTTGAAAGAAACCAACCCCTATTTTGTGAGTGAAGATGTACTCGATGAAATGGAGTTTTTACCAAATGGTGATTTTTTATGGACCAGTGAACGAAGCGGGTTTAAACACGTGTATTTATACGATGCAGATGGAACGCTAAAGAATCAAATTACAGATGGTGAGTATGATGTAACAACCTTATATGGTCTTGATGAAGAAAATGGCAAAATATTTTATCAAGCTGCTGAAAACAGCCCACTAGAACGACAGGTGTATAGCATTAACTTAGATGGCACAGGAAAAACATTACTCACAAACGAAGCGGGCTGGAGTACAGCCCAATTCACAGACAGTTTTGATTACTTTATTCATCGATATTCTAGTACAACTCAGCCAACGGTAATAGCTGTACGAGATAGAACTGGCAAGGAAGTAAGAACACTTGAAGATAACGCCGGCCTAAAAGCAGAAGTAGATGGCCTTGGCTTACCAACACCTGAGTTTTTTGACTTTAAAACCGTTGATGGTACTGACTTGAATGGATGGATGTTGAAACCTGAAAATTTTGACCCGAATGTAGCTCACCCTGTACTCATGTTTGTATATGGCGGACCTGGCAGCCAAACCGTTAAAAATCAGTGGGCTGCAAGCAATTATTGGTGGCACACATATCTCACACAGAAAGGCTACATTGTTGTAAGTGTAGATAATCGTGGCACGGGAGGCCGCGGTCAAGAGTTCAAAAAATCAACTTATCAGCAACTAGGCAAGTTTGAAGTAGAAGATCAAATTGCGGCAGCGAAATACTTAGGCGCCCAAGACTATGTTGATGCAGACAGAATTGGAATTTGGGGTTGGAGTTATGGCGGTTATATGAGCAGTCTCGCTTTATTTAAAGGTAATGATGTGTTTAAAACAGCGATTGCAGTTGCACCTGTGACCAATTGGAGGTATTATGACACCATTTACACCGAACGCTACATGCGTACTCCCCAAGAAAACCCTGACGGGTATGATGACAATAGCCCAATTAATTACGTAGATATGCTTGAGGGCAATTACTTACTCGTACACGGCATGGGAGATGACAATGTACACTTTCAAAACACCGTAGATTTAATTTCTGCCTTAAATGCGGCTGGCAAACAGTATGACTTGGCCGTCTACCCAAATAAGAACCACGGTATTTATGGAGGAAACACACGTTATCATTTATTTGAAAAAATGACAAACTTCTTGTTAGAGAATTTGTAACTCGTGTTTACAATGAAACGTTTACTTTTAACAAAATTTTAGCATGACAGAAGAATTTAAGTATGGTGGATCTGCCACCAACCAAAAAACTGTGCTTGGTCACCCATCGGGGTTATTTGTTTTGTTTTTCACTGAGATGTGGGAACGTTTTTCATATTACGGGATGCGTGCTTTACTCGTACTTTTTCTTACCAAAAGTTTACTAGAAGATGGATGGGGATGGGAAAGAGCAGACGCTTTAGTACTTTATGGTTGGTACACCGGTCTGGTTTATCTAACCCCAATATTTGGCGGATTAATTGCAGACAAACTTCTCGGCTACAGAAAAGCGATTGTACTGGGTGCTTTTGTTATGACACTAGGACACGCCTCCATGGCTCTTGAAGTTGTTGCTCAACCATTTTTCTATGTTGGATTATTATGCTTAATTATCGGTAACGGTCTTTTTAAACCCAATATTTCATCAATTGTCGGACAGTTATACAAAAATCAAGGGAAAGAGAAAGATGCTGGATACACCATTTTTTACATGGGGATAAATGCAGGAGCATTTCTCGGCATTTTGCTCTGCGGTTATATCGGTGAAAACATTGGTTGGCATTACGGTTTCGGATTAGCCGGAATATTTATGTTTCTAGGAATGCTTCAGTTCTATTTTGCTCAAGGAATTTTTGGGCGTATTGGATTAGATAAAAATAACACAGAGGCATACGATAATGATAACTTCTCACAGCGCAATGTTGATATGGTTGAGAAACCTGTCGAAGCAGAAAATAAAAAGGTTGCCTCTGATAGGATTAAAGTAATCTCAATATTCGCGCTTTTTACTGTATTTTTTTGGTGGGCATTTGAGCAAGCTGGTGGTTCGATGACAATTTTTGCAGATGATTATACACAAAGGGCTTTGAGTGGTTCAGCCGCTACTACATTTAAGGTGATTAACACAGTAATTACTCTTGTGCCCATGGTGGTAATAACTTGGGTGTTGCTTCTCTTATTCAAACAAACATTTGCAAAATTCGCTCTCTCAAACATTTGGCTTGGATTGAGTTTTATCATCATTTGGGGAATTGTTATATGGATGGTCCTCAGAGAATTCAAAGTGACGTCAACTGAGGTCCCCGCCTCCTGGTTCTCCGTTCTGAATTCCTTATTCATCATTCTTTTTGCGCCGTTATTTTCAAAACTCTGGGAAAGCAAATACAATCCATCAGGCCCTGTGAAATTTGCTATTGGATTGTTCTTAGTTGGTATCGGTTTTGCCGTATTATCATTTGGAGCAAATTCAATTCCTGAAGGAGCGCAAACAGCAAGTGTAAGCTTAATGTTCCTTGTATTTGCATACTTATTTCATACCCTTGGTGAATTATGTGTTTCTCCAGTCGGGCTGAGTTACGTAAGTAAACTGGCTCCCGTTAAACTTGTTGGAATGATGTTCGGTATTTGGTTCGTATCTAACTTCCTTGCAAACCTTCTCGGTGGTTTTACTGGGAGTTTCATTGATCCTATTTCAGAAAAATATGGGTTGTCCTCATTCTTTTTGATATTCACTGTGATTCCAATTCTTGCAGGCTTGGTTATGCTGGCACTGAACGGCACATTAAAAAGATGGATGCATGGAATCCATTAATCATTAAAAAGCTCCCAATTGGGAGCTTTTTTTATGACCAGTTGTGGCGCTTCACCTATGGGTTTTTGCGCAACACCGTTTCAGATAGACTATCCATTTTCTTTTCAAAAGCCTCAGTGGCTTCTTTCTGCTTTCGAAGCGATTCATCTTGAATACTATCAATCTTAAATCTGTTCTCATCAAGCCCTTTCTGTAAATGCTCTTTTTGCTCGGGCGAGAACACTTCCACTTCAATTTCAGGCGTTTGATCTTTCTGCAAAAGTGCTGTAACAATACTATATGCCACAATAATGACAAATAAAATGAAATAGGCTTTTACAGTCTGTTTTGAGATCATCCATTAAAAATAAAACCAAATCATCTTCAAGTTAGCTGCTTTAGTGTGTAACAAATACAAACAATCTTTACCTATATTGCGTATTAACAAAAATCAATCAATCATGACAATGAAATCAATACTCGCTTTCTGCTTCATGGCTTTAAGCACTACCCTTTTTGGGCAAAAAGTAGAATTCATGGAGTATGACCTAGACAATGGTCTACACGTTATACTCCACCAAGACAACAGCAACCCAATTGTGGCCGTATCTGTATTATACCACGTTGGCGCAAAAAATGAAGAACCAGGCAGAACTGGCTTCGCTCACTTTTTTGAACACCTTTTATTTGAAGGCTCAGAAAACATTGATCGGGGCGAATTTGATAAATACGTTTCTTCTGCAGGCGGGGTGAATAATGCCAATACGTCTTCAGACAGAACCTATTATTATGAACTCTTCCCTTCAAATCAACTGGCATTGGGCCTATGGCTTGAGAGTGAGCGAATGCTACATGCTAAGGTTGAAGACAAAGGCATTGAAACACAGCGAGAAGTTGTAAAAGAAGAAAAAAGATTACGCGTTGATAATCAACCGTATATGAAAGCGTTTTGGACTGAAGTTCCAGCAGCTCTTTTTGAAAAACATCCCTATCAATATTCAGTAATTGGTTCAATGGAAGACTTAGATGCCGCGGTAGAAGAAGACTACAAAAATTTCTATGCAACCTTTTATGTACCAAATAACGCCACACTTTCTATAGCTGGCGATATTGACATAAAAGAAGCAAAGCAGCTGATTACAAAATACTTTGGCACTATACCAACAGGAACAATAGATATTCCTAGACCTAACATTCAAGAAACACCAATCAGTGCTGAAAAAACAGCGACGTTTTTTGATGACAATGTGCAGATTCCTGCTGTGTTATTCGGCTATAGAACGCCAAAACAAACTGATAAAGACAGCTATGTGCTCCAAATTATCTCGAGCGTGCTTTCAGGTGGCGAAAGTTCAAGAATGCAAAAAACAATTGTGAACGACAAAAAGTTGGCGCTTCAAAGTGGTGCATTTTTAAATGCAATGGAAGATTATGGAATGTTTTACGTGTACGGCTTAATAAACCAAGGCGTTGAACCAGAAACACTTTCTGCAGCAATGGATGAGGAGATTGATAAGCTTTTAGCTGAGGGAATTACCGAACGAGAATTGCAAAAGCAAATCAACAATCTTGAAAAGTCTTTTATTGAAAGAAATAGAACAATGGCTGGTATTGCCGAATCATTGGCAGATTACCATACCTATTATGGCGATGCGGAATTAATCAACGAAGAACTTGATACCTATCGCTCAATTACTTTGGCTGATGTGAAGCGTGTTGCTAAACAATATTTAACGAAAAATCAGCGTGTAAAAGGAACCATTCAACCATCAGAAAAACCAGCAGAAAACTAAACCATGAAACAGTTACTTTTTATTATTTCAATGTTTCTATTGGTAACCTCTTGTGGTGCGCCAAAAGAAACCATTGCAACAGATCCAGATTTTAGAGCAACGGCACCTGAACCAGGACCGGCT
>ENA-ORXM01005017-ORXM01005017.1-marine-metagenome-genome-assembly--contig:-NODE-5017-length-10973-cov-3.780103_pt1 | contig 10973 bp, 8 predicted proteins | sample MGYA00237867_ERZ511480 | MGnify/ENA primary metagenome ERZ511480 (study PRJEB26309, sample SAMN06266103) | marine metagenome | isolation source: Algal blade | place: United Kingdom:Sidmouth, United... | reverse complement strand
CTTACGAGAACCGCGAAATGCGTTTTTATGCAAACATCAATTACCAAGGGGCGATTTTTAGAGGGAGACCTATTGATTATGCTATTTCTGTAGACAACACTTTAGTGCCAGATGGTTTAGACTCTTTTTCGCAAGACCAACAAACTTTAGGGAATTTTAGACATGGGTCTACAACTGGCTATGCAATGCGTAAATTTCAAAATGAGTCATTGGGTACAGATGTAAAACAAGCCAGCCCAGGACGACCTTATATCATTTATCGTCTTGCAGAAATTTATTTGAATTACGCAGAGGCTTCTTTCAGGGCTGGTGATGAAGAGACTGCAAGAAGGTATGTAAGTAGAGTTTCAGAAAGAGCCTTGCAACCTGCTATTACCGCTAGTGGACCTGAACTTTTAGAGGCAATAAAAAGAGAGAGAAGGGTAGAACTTGCCTTTGAAGGTCATAACTTCTTTGATGAAAGACGTTGGTTAAATGAAGATAACCTTGGTTTCGATGTACAAGGTATGCGCTGGACAAAAGACCTTAATGAAAATGTTTCTTTTGAAGAATTTACAATTGAAACAAGACCGTTTGATCAAAAACAGTACTACTTACCGATACCGCAATCAGAAATAAATAGAACGGAGGCGCTAATTCAAAACGAAGGATATTAAAATTTTTGATAGGGTATTGATTATTACTAAAAAAAAACCGGGGCTCGTCTCCGGTTTTTTCTGATTTCAAAATATAAGTACACTATTGGTGTATACTTAAAATTTCAGTTTATGAGGTGATTGAAGAAATTGCTCTAATAAACAAATAGCACCAATAGGTTTTAAAACGTATAACTCTGAAAGGATTCTAATGACCAAAAAGCGATACAACATTCTAGCTTTAATATTTGGTAGCGTTGTTATCAATTATTTAGATAGAACCAATATATCTGTCGCAGCGCCAGCTATCAAAGAAGCTTTAGATCTTTCTTCAGTGCAACTAGGCTTAATATTTTCTGCTTTTGGTTGGACGTACGTTGCTCTGCAAATTCCTGGAGGTATTGTGGTAGATAGAATTGGTGCCAGATTGTTATACGGACTAATGCTTTTGTTTTGGTCGGTAGCAACATTACTTCAGGGTTTCGTCAATTCATTTATAGTATTATTAGGCTTAAGAGCAAGTATTGGCGTATTTGAAGCACCAGCTTATCCCGCAAATAATGCTATAGTCACCAAATGGTTTCCAGAAAATGAAAGAGCGTCAGCAATAGCTATTTATACATCAGGTCAATTTATTGGTCTGGCCTTTCTATTTCCAGTTCTAACTGTAATACAAGACCAATTAGGTTGGCGAGGATTATTTATTATTTCGGGTGTTATCGGAATTTTATGGGCGCTTGTTTGGTATCTTTTTTACCGTGCACCATCAAAATATCATTCTGATTATCGCCATTGGGCGTAAAAAATTTTGGAAAATCATCAGGACTCAAATTTCTTTGTACCGCTGATTCAGTGATACCACATCCGTTTTTGTCACGTACAAATATGGCATGATAATCATCAGATACGCTTGTAAATAAGGCATCGTCTTGATAAGGCCCGGCATTGTTGTCCAAGGCATATTCGTAACGCCCTGAACCCTGAACATTTACGGTAACGCTTCTTTCTCCCTTTGTTTTTATATCGTCTACTGAAACGATTACAGCGGCTTCGGATGCTACTACATTGAACCTCATTGAGGTTGAACATTCTACCGTTGTTGCCGACTGCACAATATTATTGTAGGCCTCGTAGCGATAACTACCAATGCTCGAAAGCTCTACGGAATTTGTGGTTGATAGCAAAGTCTCGCTACCGTCCGGATTTATGGAATACCACCGGTATCCGTCGGCTATATCCATACTTGATACGGTAGTGGAAGAATCTCCAGAACAAAAACCGATGTTATCGATAGCTTCTATAGTTGGCCCTAGCGTCACAGTACCCCCAGAAACGTAATCAAAAAATGGCCCGCAATCGATTACTGCGGATGTTGTCACGAAACTTTCTTCTGGGCAAGCGGTTGCCGGGCCAATATCATTATATGGTGTAATAGTCACAAAAACCTCCCTATCGGCAGGCAGTCCGTTTGGTGGCTCAAAACTTAGTACATTACCTACATCGAAATTATCAAATACATCGGAAACTCCCGGAGATGTTCCAACGGAGAGTAGATACCCGTTCGCAGTAGGCGAATACGTCCATATTAGATTGGTTTCTGCCTCAATGTTCGTTGTATTATCAATAGGTTTTTCAAAAAGGGTACAGTTTGGCGGTCGGGTGAGCTTTACTGTCCTGAAGGTTTCGACCTCGCAGGTGGTAAAATCCTGGCCGGCCTTAAAGTAACTAATTGTTACATATATCTGTGTATCGGAAGGGAGGCCTACTTCAGGAATATAAAAATTATTCTGCCCGGAGGAACGTCGATTAATAATTTCACCCCCACCGGCGGTCGTACCAATTGAAACCACATATCCTATTATATTGGGTATGGCCAACCATCGTATCGGTGTATCTACCGGAACGTCGACATCGCCATCAAGTGGTGTGCTTATCGTAGAACAGTTCTGTCCATACGAAAACAATCCAAAGAGTAGAGAGATATATAACGTCGTTGTGCGCATACAATTATGTTGAAAATAGTACCTAACGTTTTAGGGTAAAATGGCCTTTAATTTCTTGCTTATTTGCTCCAAGGGCTTTGAACCAGTAATCCGATGCTGGTAGTAATTTACCATTGAAACTTCCGTCCCAGCCCTTTTCACGAGAATCTATTCGTGCCAAAAATGTACCGTAGCGATCGAAAATCTGTATGGTCGTTATAAGAGCTTCCGATGCGTCGGGTAGGGGAATAAATTGCCAATAATCATTTATTCCGTCGCCATTAGGAGTAAAAAATTTTGGAAATCCTTCCAATGTCAGATCGGGAGTTATGGTTTCTTGGACTATTCCACAGCCATTTTTGTCCCTTATGTAAACCGTATGCGATCCTATTGGGACATTCTCAAAAATAGTACTGTCTTGAAAAGGGCCTTCGATATTATCCAGGGCATACTCGTAATGACCAATGCCATCAGCATCGATGGCGATTCTAATGTTACCATTCTGACCAGAAACATCGAGCGTTATATTGGTCGCAATTTCTGATGAAAACACTGAAAATTCTTTAGAATTTACACATTCAACGGTGTTGCCGGCCTGGGAAGCAAAATTATAGGCTTCATACCGATACATGCCTTCTTCGGAAAGCGCTACTTCAGAAGTACTGGATAAAAGTTCTTCGGTCTCGTCATCATTTATTTTAAACCATCGAAAACCTTCTGCAAGATCATCGGTTGATACTGTGTAAGGCACTTCATTTTCACAGAAAGATACTAGGTCCGGGAAATTTATTTCCGGATTTAAGGATACCAACTCTCCGTCATTATTTAGAAAAGGTCCGCAACCTAAAATCGTTGAGAATGTCGTTTGTGTGCACCCTATCGCTTCACCTGATGAGTTATATGGAACAATCAATGCGAAGAAGGTGCGGTTCGGTTCAAAGTCTAGAACTAACGTAGAATTATTGACAAAGGCCACATTATCGAGAACATCATTTTCAAAAGGCGATGATCCTATGGAAACGATATAACCATCAGCTCCGGAAACAGGTGGCCATTCTAGCAATGGAGTTAAGGGTATATTAACAGCACCATCTGAGGGGGTTGTTAAAGTCGTACACTGCGGTAAAACCACTGATGACCCTGTCGTAAAGCTATATTCATTGCACAAATCAGCGGTGGCCCCAATACTGTTTATCGGAATGATGCTGACAAAAATCTCTTGATTTACCGGAAAATTTTGAATAGGTTCATATCTGACTTCGATACCCAATTCTTGGTTGTCAAGAATGTCAGAAGCACCTGATGAGGTGCCAATCGTTAGTCTGTAACCAGTAGCTTTTGTGGCATAATTCCAGATTACTGGGGTAGACGTGCTTATGTTCGTCGCCCCGTCGGCAGGAAATGTCAGTTGAGCGCATGAGGGCGTTTCCGAAATAATTTCAGTACGAAACTGCTGGCTTTGACATACAACATTGTCACGGTCAAAAAAAAAGAGTGTTATGGTTATGTACACATCGATATTCTCGGGTAAACCGAGCGGGGGGGTAAAAGTTGTCGTACTGCCGACATTCGTTTGAGGTACGATATCGGTTCCGTTCTCAGTTGTACCTATTGATATGAGATAAGCCGGGATACCTTCTACCGGAGTCCAAGAGATACTGCTCTCTACGGGCACATTCGTAGCATTGTTTTGCGGAATGGTCAATGCGGGGCATGTCAACTGACCGAATGTCATTGAACATACGAACAGCGTAGTCAGAAATACAAGTATTTTTTGCATCCGGAAAAATCAAATAATCATTTTAAGTCGCATATAGGGTAATCAGAAAAGATTTGGGTATCAAATTAGCTAGGTCAGCGAATATTGGAATAAGAAGTTTCTTGGAATTAATACCTTGGCCGAAGCATTAATCGCTCTTTCAGGTTCATCAGCGGTAAAAATAAGATGTTGCGGCGGTGAGCCCGATTTCGACACTTCAATAGCAGATTTAGAGCTTGATCTATAAAAGTGTACTCCGTTAATTTTTGACATCGATCTATGGGTCTTTTTCCATAAATTAATATCATCGGAAGAAAATAAAATAGTACCGTTTTGATTGGCAGTCTTAAACCAGCCTTCGAATGTAGGTGCCTGCTTAACTGATACGTATCGTATTAATGGTGAGATTCTTTTCATTTTTCATAGCGTTCAAAGAATCTTTAAAAATACTAAATTATATCGACAATTTCCCCTGATTTACTGGTGTGCGAACATTTAGTCCGTTCGTCGAAACTACTTAACGTTTCAGCGTGAAATGACCTCGAAATTCCGTGCCGGTCATTCTTTCGAACTTGAACCAATAATCGGCTTCTGGTAATAGGTTATTGTTTAAGGTACCATCCCAACCCTTGCCTGAGGTATTTATTTGTGCTAGAAGTTTGCCGTAGCGATCAAAAATGGAAATTGAGGCCTGCTCCAAATTGTTATTGCTTGCACCAATAATCTGCCATGTATCATTAGTACCATCTCCGTTGGGCGTAAAGAACTCTGGAAATCCGATTATGGCAATTTCTTTTTCCGATGTACCACAGCCTTTTTTATCCTGAACTAAAATGGTATAAAATCCGGCCTCGAGGTTTTCAAATATAGGTTCGTCTTGATAGGTCGAACCATCAATCGAAAATTCATAATCACCCTCCCCTAATACCTTGATTTCGATAGAATTGTTCTCCGAGAGATCTTCAATTATAATATCTTCGAATACCGCTAGACTTGAAGGCAGCACTTCAAAGTTTGTACCTGAGATACAGGTTGTACTTTCACTATTGCTCTCGAAAAGCTTTCCGACCACTAAACGAAAATTTCCGTTTTGATTGATAGCTATAGTTTGCGTATTTCCGAATTCTTCTAAGTTCGAACCACTATCACGATACCAAGTATAGCTATCAAAACCTGAAGGCGCGTCTATGGTCAATGGTTCACCATCGGTACATACTTGATAGGTTTTTTCCAATTCGACTACTGGCAAAGGATTTACGATCAGTTCCAATGCTTCGATGCCTTGACACTGGTTATCATTTTCTAGACGTACGTAAATAATGGTATCGCTTGAATTATAGATGTCGGGTAATGGACTGTTTTCCAAAGTAGCATCATCCAACGAGCTATAAAAAGCAATATCCAGATCTGTATAATTTTCTCGTCGGAAAGTGTCAAGGTCAAAATCTCCTTGCAGAATAATATCTTCCGGATCGGTATCACAAGCGATTATGGTACTTTGTGAACCGATAAGGTCTACTACGGGTAATGCTAGTAGTTGTAGACTACCCGTATTTTCACAGCTGTTCGAAATAGCCTTGTAATAAATGGTCTGTTCTTGAGCAATAGTGTTCGTAAAAGATGCAGGCCCTACAATTGGTATATCGTTGTTTAAATCTTCGAGCGTACGGTAAAAGTAAAACTCAAGATCTGGTACCCCAATAAAAACCTGGGTAAGATTAAACATGGCTATACCATCGGTACTATCGGAATCTACATCACATTGTACCGATTGTGCCACTTCGGGAATTGGGCTCGAAACGACATTTAAGGCAACAGGGATTACTATAAAACAGGTAGCATCGTTATTCGCTGTTATTCGAGCAAAAATGGTCGTGCTTTCTGAACGGTAGAGATTTTGTGTGTCGAGGGGAGCGGTATTGCCCGATGCATCCGGTTCGTTGGCATGTAGACTAATTGCGAAATTTGAAGCGTTGTTCAATAAGGCCTCAATATCAGCGGTAACCGTAGTCAATTGAAAATTTTCAAATAGGTCATTATCGATATCGCAAGCGAAATATTCGAAATTGCCCGAAATAAAAGCTTCTGCATTTATCGGCAATTCTACAATATCGAAACAACCGTTATCATTCGTCACTTTTACGAAAACAGTGCTTTGCACTGCGGTCGGACTATATAGAGTAGGGTCGATAATGGGTTCGCTTCCGCCGAAAACATCTGAAATGTTATTGAAATATTCCAATAAAATATTAGGACTGTTTACTATCTGACCTGCACTTTGGGTAAGGTCTACTCGAGTGTCGAAACTCGCCAAACAAAGTTCAATAGGTGCGGGCTCGCTTATTTCGGCCTGTTCGAAAAATTTTGCCGTTCCTGTCCATTCTAAAATAAAATTACTGATTCCATGAGGTCGATCAATAAGAAGTCTATAGCTATCGCCGGCCGTAACCTCTATAGATTTTACAAAACTATTGCCATTAGGGCCGGGACCTTCTGAGGTATCTACTTCGCTATCCCTAAGCCCCGTTGTATTATAGTCTAGGCCCGCCCCCAATGGATTTGTCGTAGAACAGCGCAAAGGGTCGTTCAGATTATTGCAAACCGTATTAGGGCCAAAAACATAAAAATCGAAATCTTCTCCGATACCGTCTTCGTCAGGTCGAATGGTGAAAGCAAGGGTACCCGATTCGGCAAAATTCAGCTCGAACCAAATACTGTTCACTTCTTCAAATGAGCAGGGGTTAACCGAGTTATCAAGCTCTTGTACACCAAAACCTTTGACAGCGGTCGAAATAGCTTCGTTGCTGCAGACCACTAACGCATTAGGGCAATCGGAAGTTTGGCCAATGGCGACTACAACGCACAACCAAAAAGGGAGTAATAGTATCGTTTTCATTTTCCTGATAGCAAATATATGCGTTAACCAAAAACCCACTTGAAGCAATGAATTTAAGCAGGAGTTCTAACCCTGCGAAACGCTACAGCAATATACTATATTTCTCTTCTTCAGGATAATAAGTATGGACAAATACAGGTTATTATCGATGGAATACTACCGGAATACCACTAGAAAAATTTAGGTTTAACGGAATCAAAGGTCTCGCTTACGTAAAAGCGCGTAGGATAGGTAGACAAAAATTACTGTCCAGCAGAGTACGATAAGAATTTCGTACCAATGTACTTGGTAATCGAACTTGAACTCTTCCCCGATTTGGTTTGCGACAGATTGTACTGCTTTTAGCCTTGAGAAAGGTTCGTCGATAAGATTTGACATCGATTGTAACGGAAAAAAACCTTTGATTGCATTGGCAGTCTCCCAAGAAACAAGTTTCCAACCCAAAAGGCCGACTAACATTTGTTCGATGATTACCCAAATGATGAGGAAGCCCAGGGCAAAAGCCGATCGCTTGACCAAGATGCCAAGAAAAAGGCAGAACGAGAAAAAACCGACCAACTTAAAGAAAAAGGCCGGCAGAAACTCTAAACCGGAAAACATAATCGATACTTCGTTAAAATCGGAATAAACAAGCCCCAAAACAAGCGACACAATAAACACAAAGACAGTAGAAATCAATGCGAAAGCAACTACTGTCAAAAATTTGGAGAGTACGAACTCTTTTTTTGAAAGGCCGTCTATAAGATTTTGCTTTATTGTCTTATTACTGTACTCGTTCGCCATCATAGAGACAATGACAATGGCAAGAAAAAGTTTGAAAAGTGCTGTTACAAAGGTATTGAAATGCCAGATATAGGGAAAATTGAAGATGCCCTGATCTGCCAGATGGAATTTTATAGGACCTATATCGAATCGTATGGCCGCTACCAATGCAATTGAGGTCAAGAGCAAAAAATATGATATTATAAGTACCTTGCTGGCCCTGTTGTTCCACAGTTTTATAAATTCAATGTGTAGTAGTCGTATCATTAGTTTTTAGTTGGCCTGATTTTTTGTTAGGGTCAAGAATTGTTCTTCTAAACTCTCTTTTCTTTTGACGAGATGTGATAGTACGATACCTTGGGTAAAAAGGGCCTTATTCAAATCAGAGGCCTTTATTTCTTCCTTTAGTATAGCGGTTACTAGGCCATTTTCAACCTTTACTTCTCCAAAACTGGCATTTTTCTCCAAGTAGCTTTTTAATAGATCGACCGTATCTGTTCTTAATTCAAAAAAACCATGACTGGCCAACATACTGTCGACCCGACCGGAATACAGTTTTTCTCCTTTTCTGAGGATGACCACATGACTACAGACCTTTTCGACCTCGTCTAAAAGGTGGGAGGCCAATAAGATGGTTGTGCCTTGAGCGGCTATTGTTTTAATGATTTCACGTATTTGGTGGATGCCTTGTGGATCTAAGCCGTTAGTGGGCTCATCCAATATCAAGATTTCCGGGTCGTTGAGCAGGGCAGAGGCTATTGCCAAGCGCTGTTTCATGCCAAGCGAATACGTCCGGAATTTGCTGTTTTTCCTATCGAGTAAACCTACAAGTTCTAGCTTCTCCTCAATTTTACCCTCGGCAACCTCTTTGATTTTGCAGACCAATTTCAGGTTCTGAACAGCCGTCATGTACGGATAAAAATTTGGTCTTTCAATTATCGCACCTACTTTTTTCAGGGCTTCATGGGTCGAGGTGTTGCCATCGAACCAAGAGAATTCGCCATGGGTGCGATTTACTACGTTGAGTACTATGCCCAATGTTGTAGACTTTCCGCTTCCGTTTGGCCCTAGTATTCCGTAGACATTACCTTTTTCGATAGTGAACGAAAGGTCTTTGACCGCTGTCAGGTATCCAAATTTTTTGGTGAGTTTGTTAACGGTGAGTATTTTTTCCAAAATGTAAAGGTTTCTTAGCGTATTAGTATTGAATATAATGTGTGAAGCACCATAATTCAAGTAGCAAATTCCAAAAAAAATATTGGAATTTGGGATTTGAGAGTTGGATTTTTATTTCTACTTACTTGACGACAAAACCTTAAATTTGTTACAAAACAATCTCGAATATGTCAGATGAACGATTAATGTCGAAGAAAAAGCCAGCATATCCGGTAAGTGATAAGCTCGATGAATATCTGAATCACTATAAACGAAAGATAGAAATACCTATTTTTTATGATGATTTGTTGCGGTTTTCGGGTTCGGTAGTCGTTTATGATGCCAACGATGAAGATACACTCTGGGTACGGGTATATTATTCTGAATTTGATCGGCAAGAAATTGATAATAGCCTGAAAAAAATGTATTCGATATTGCATTCCGATGGCAGCGATTATATACACCAATACCTCAATATCGATGGGGTCGACTTTTGCACCTTCGGTAATTCAAAACCATTTCGAATTAAGGTAAGGAATATTCTCAATGATAACTTCACCTATTTCTACGTAAAGAAAACCGATGCATCTAGAATCTATGGGCTAGAGCTCGAACATATGCTCTCGCCCTATAACCTAAATTTCTTGGTGTATAAGGATACGTTGATAGAGGAACATATTGCCGGGATACCTGGAGATGTTTTTATAAAGGATATGCTGCCCAATTGTACCGAATCGGAGAAGGCACAGCTTGCAAAAGGTTTTGTAAAGTTCAATGAGCGCTGTATGATACGTCTTTTGGGCGACATGCGTTCTTATAACTACGTGATTGTGCCCGTTCACGATTTTGACCACGTGGTCTATCGTATTCGGGCCATTGATTTTGACCAACAATGTTTCGAGGGAAAATTAAAAGTCTACCGGCCCCAGTTTTTCAAGGAAAATTTTCAAATGGTCGAATTGGTAAGAAATAAGTTACGGCGCGATTCCGTAGACCAATATAAATTGGAAGAACGTTCTATAGTCGCAAAGCGGATTTTAAGTTCTGGAAACCGAATTAAAAAGCTCAGGGCTATCGCCAAAACGGACACGATTTCTACTAAAGAAAATATTGAAATGTTGCGGGAACAAATTCAGGAACTTACCCAAGACCCTAAATTCAGCAAGTGCAAAACTATGGGCGAAGTTCTTGATCTTGCACTCAACTTTGTACGACGTAATTACCAAGATGTAAGTATGAAGCAGATAATTGAGCAGAAGATTAAGATTTGAGTAGGCAGTTGGCAGTAGCAGTTGGCAGTAAAAAATAAGCCATCCCGTCGGCTAAGCATGGTTTTAAGATTATTTCGTTGTTTAGCCTCAGCCTCAATTATATTTTTTCAAACTGCCAACTGCTACTGCCAACTGAACACTAACTCTTCTCCTCCTTATTGAAATACACCAGATAATAATACATCTGACGCTCTTCGTCCCACCCTTTTTCTACGAATTTTTGGGCGGATTCGGGATTGATAAAATCGAGTTTAATCTGAATATTGGTATCTAGATTGATAACGTTCTTAATCTTCTTTCGGGCATCCGATACCGCTTTATTGGCAATGTCGAAATTGGAAACATCTTCGATACTATACTTAGGCCCTTTTTCGACCTTATAGTGTTTGAATTCAGGAATGAATTCCGGATTTTCCATCACCTCGTTCAAAAAATTACTTTCCTCAAAAGCATCGTTTTTGGCGAAGTGATTGACCGCACGGTTCATAAAAAGCACTTCTTGTTGTTTGTCTT
>ENA-ORXM01005016-ORXM01005016.1-marine-metagenome-genome-assembly--contig:-NODE-5016-length-10975-cov-2.982015_pt1 | contig 10975 bp, 8 predicted proteins | sample MGYA00237867_ERZ511480 | MGnify/ENA primary metagenome ERZ511480 (study PRJEB26309, sample SAMN06266103) | marine metagenome | isolation source: Algal blade | place: United Kingdom:Sidmouth, United... | reverse complement strand
ATCCAATAAATAAGGCATTGCTCCTACTTCTTTGCCAGTAGTAGTACTTACATTGAGCAAATTAATAATTGCTCGACCATCAAACATAAAAAAGATAGCTGCACACAATTGTTTTTCTGTATTAAAAGCAGCTGTAATCACTCCTTTTCCTCTGTGCAAACAATTCCAAATAATTCGATGGGCGGTATGATACAATGCTTCTGGATGCTGAATTCCTTTAGCTATTTGTGCTTTTTTCACTTCTGCTACAAAGGTTTCTGGTTTTAAGTTGCTAGTCAAATACAGGTTTTCGTTGAGTGCTTTTTTGAGATTACGTTTAACATTTTTAGAATAACCTTGATGTAACTCATCATAAGGCTTGTTTAATTCTAGATGATAATTTTTTTTCTCCACGACATCGTATTCTTTCAACTTCAACACACTAGCATTGCCATCGTTAAAACTAAGATCCCAATACTTAAATTCCTTTGGAATGGCTTCCAAAAATTTATTAATCCGATCTTTAGAACGTACATTGACTGTAAACAAGCCCAATTGTTGACACAAAAAAGGTTGGTACAATTGTTTTATTTTAAACAATTTATCATTCCAAATCAAAGGAAAAACAGATTGATAATCTCCTTCCACCAACCCCATCCAGTCGTTGCTTACATTATCCAAATACCAAGTATAGCCGTAAATTTTGCTGTTAGCAGCATAATGTACACAGCCATTCCATTTTGGGGCTTCAATTTCTTCTCTCTTTAACAATCGTATCTCCATCTTTTAATCTCCTTGTTTGCTTACTTCAACAATACCCAAACCAATAGGTTCAATATATTAACCAACACTCTAATGTCGCTAAAATAAAAACTCCTAATCAGAATGAAGAAATCGTCTACCATAATTTTAGCTTTATTTAAAATAGAGGATCTCTTTTGGAGAAAATATAGGTTAAACCATACACTAAAAAAGAAACCATTACAGCTAATTTTTGTAATGAGTATGATTACGCGTTTTGGTATTTTGGTTTATCAACAAGATTTTGCTAGAGCTGCTTAATCGAAAAACGAAGGCTAGTATCATCAAAAAAGAAAGAGAATTTGGGCTTATCCAAATCCTCTTTTTATACTTAAAAATAGTCGTTGAACAACTATCCTTCTTGCTCCAACAATCCATTGAAAAACTCAATGAAGTTCGGTATCGTCATGGCACCTTTGTCGCCATCTTCTACCCCTTGCATACGAACAGAAACTGTTTTTCCTTCTACATCATTGCCACCTACAATCAACATAATTGGCACTTTTTTCACTTCTGCATCTCTGATCTTACGCTTCAATGTTTCATTTCTATCATCCATATATCCTCTGATATCTTGCGCTTCCAATTGATTTTTAATAGCGTTGGCATAATCCACAAACTTATCAGAAATTGGCAAAATAGCATATTGCTCAGGAGTCAACCACAATGGGAACTTACCTGCTGTATGCTCAATTAATACAGAAATAAAACGCTCTAAAGAACCAAATGGGGCACGGTGAATCATCACAGGACGATGCTGTGCATTATCTGCCCCTGTATATTCCAATTCAAAACGCTCTGGTAGATTATAATCTACTTGAATTGTTCCCAATTGCCAAGAACGACCGAGTGCATCTCGAACCATAAAATCTAATTTAGGTCCATAAAAGGCAGCTTCTCCTAACTCTGTTACAGTGTTTAGATCTAGCTCTTGAGTTGCCTCAATAATAGCACTTTCTGCTGCATTCCAATTTTCATCTGAACCAATATATTTTTCAGGTTTCTCTGGATCACGCAAAGATATTTGAGCTGTAAAATCACTAAAACCCATTTTACGGAAAACCAATAGAGTTAAGTTCAACACTTCGATAAACTCTTCTTTCAATTGATCTACTGTACAAAACAAATGCGCATCGTCTTGAGTAAAGCAACGAACTCTTGACAAGCCGTGCAATTCACCACTTTGCTCATAACGATAAACCGTTCCAAACTCTGCAATTCTTAGCGGTAGTTCTTTGTAAGAATGTGGTTTGTGGGCATAAATCTCACAGTGATGTGGGCAGTTCATTGGTTTTAACATGAACTCCTCGCCTTCTTTTGGCGTACCAATCGGTTGAAAACTATCTTCTCCATACTTCTCATAATGTCCAGAAGTAATGTATAAGTTTTTATGCCCAATATGTGGTGTTGTTACCAATTGATACCCACGCTTGATTTGTTCTTTTGTCAAGAAATCTTGTAATCTATTTCTCAAAGCAGTTCCTTTGGGCAACCAAATTGGCAAGCCTGCGCCCACTTTTTCCGAAAACATAAACAACTCCAACTCCTTTCCTAACTTTCTATGATCTCGTTGTTTTGCTTCTTCGATCATTTCCAAATACTCCTTCAACTCTTTTGCTTTTGGAAATGTAATTCCATACACACGAGTCATTCTTGCATTCTCCTCATTATTCTGCCAATAGGAACCTGATACTTTAGTCAGCTTAATTGCCTTAATAAAACCAGTGTGTGGAATGTGCGGTCCACGACACAGATCTGTAAAACCACCTTGTTTGTACAAGGTAATTGTACCATCTTCTAGCTTTTCTAATAACTCTAATTTATATTCATCTCCTTTGTCTTCAAAGTATTGAATCGCACCAGATTTACTAATTGGCTCTCTTAGATATTCATTTTTTTGACGTGCTAATTCTAACATTTTTTTCTCAATAGCTTCAAAGTCATTGCTGGACAAAACACGATCGCCCAAATCAATATCATAATAAAAGCCATTTTCAAGAGAAGGACCAGCACCAAACTTAACGCCAGGGTACAAAGCTTCTAGTGCCTCTGCCATCAAATGGGCAGAAGAGTGCCAAAAAGTAGCCTTGCCATCATCGTCACGGAAGGTTAGCAATTGTATCGCTGCATCGTTTTCAATCGGACGGGTGGCATCCCACACTTCACCATTTACTTTGACAGATAATACATTGCGTGCCAAGCCTTCACTAATTGATTTGGCGATGTCTAGTCCAGTTGCTCCTGATTCATACTTACGAACGCTGCCATCAGGAAGAGTAATGTTAATCATTTTGATTTTTTTTGCCCCAATAAGTAAGTCTTCATAATAAATGATTACTTAACTTGGGAATTGATAAATAAATTAATAGAAACCGCTCTAGTCCGTCCCCAAATACAAACATGGTTTTTGACTATCGCTTTGATTTGCCCAAAATAGGGAAATTATCATATACAACCACCTCTAAGTCTTTTAAATTCAATAAATATTGTTTTTTTAATCCTAAAAGCTTCATTTTTTTCTTGTATCTTGTAATTTTAAACAACATATCTATACGCCTAATTTATTCCATGTAAATGCTCGTCCAAAATAACTTCAACCGTCAAGAAAAATCCATTGCTGTACTTCCATTTGTCAACATGAGTGCTGACAAAGAACAGGAATATTTTAGCGATGGTATGACAGAAGAAATTATTAATGCTTTAGCTAAGATTAAGAGCTTAAAAGTTACTTCTCGCACTTCTTCCTTCTTTTTTAAAGGAAAAAACATCCCTATTGCTCAAATTGGAAACCAACTAAATGTCTCTATTATTTTAGAAGGAAGCGTTCGTTTGTCTGGAAATTTGATGCGCATCACGGCACAATTGATTGATGTGCAAGAAGATTTTCATTTTTGGTCCGAAACTTTTGATCGTACCATTGAAAATATCTTCGCCGTCCAAGATGAAATTAGTAGTTTGATTGCAGACAAACTACGAGAACATCTAGGTCATTTTGAAATTGAAGAACAATTAACAAAGGCTCCAAATTTGAGCATTCCAAATTATCAAGCTTATCTAAAAAGTCGGTACTACATCCTAAAGATGACGGTGTCAGGAATTAACAAAGGAGTTGAAATTCTTCAACAACTCATTGAAGAACAGCCCAATTTTCCACAAGCCTATTTAGGCATGCATTTGAGTTACGCTTTGATGGGGACTATTGGTCTGATACCAGCTAGCGAAGGTTTTGTAAAAGGGCAGCCTTATCTAGAAAAAGCAATCGAATTAGCTCCTCATTTAGCAGAATGCCAATTACAGCTATCTTGGATGTCTTTTTTGCAAGAGTGGAATCTTCCCAAAACCTATGCACACATCAACAAAGCACTTGAAAGTCATCCTACTGTAGAAGCACATCAAACAATGGTCTCTACTTTAGTAGCAGAAGCTAAGTATCCTGCCGCGCTAAGTTACATTGATACAGCGCTTCAGATCGACCCTTTCTCTGGTATCAATTATCATTTAAAAGGTTATATTTTGTACGCACAAGAAAAATATGAGCAAGCGATTGAACATTTTAAGAAAAGTCTACAATACAATCCCAATTCCTCTGTTTCTATTCTTTATTGGGGGCAAGCTTTGTTGTTAATGGAGAAGTATGAAGAAGGTTTGACCTTTTTCGAAAATCGCCCTGTAGACGAAACTGGAGATATCCAACGAATGGGTGGTATAATGATGGCACATGCCGCAGCTGGAAATTATTTGCACGCAAAGGCTGGCATTAAGCAACTGGAAGAACTTCTGGAGACTGATTTAATGGATAGAGCTTTATATTTATTGATTATCTGCCATGCGGTATTAGGCGATTATCAAAAAACGATTCAATATATAGAACAAGGTTTTCAATACCGCTTGCCTATGATGGTTTACTTGAATATAGAACCTATTCTAAAGGAGGTTCAAAAACTGCCTCGTTTCAAAGAATTGATGCAAGAGATTTTTGGCAAAATAGATATCGTCATTGAGCAAAAAAAGAAATATAAAAAATCTTCTTTAACTAGCGAGGAAGCAGCATTTTATTATCAACAACTCAAAAACATTATCAAACAAGAGGCACCATTCTTAAAATCTAATTTAAGCCTTCGAGATCTTGCTCAAATGATTGATTTACATCCTAATAAATTATCAGAATTATTAAATGATACCATTGGTAAAAATTTCTCTGAATTCATCAACTATTACAGAGTTGAACGCTTTAAGGAATTAGTTATTTTGCCTAAAAACAGCCACTTATCTTTGTTAGGTATTGCCTACGAAAGTGGTTTCAACTCTAAAACTGCCTTCAATACTTTCTTCAAAAAAGAAACAGGCATGACTCCTAAAGCGTATCTAAAACAACAAGACGGAATATAATACAAGATTGAGTAAAGGGTGTTCTATAAGTTCGTATTTACACTCAAAAGGTTCGTATTTATAATCTAGAACGATTGTTATTCCTCCCTAAACTACATTTGTGTTATCAAATTTAATTACAACCTGTTCCAAAGCTCTTGGAGACAAAAATTATAACATGACAAACACAACTATGAAAGCCGTCGTTTCTAACAAATATGGAGGTCCTGAAGTTTTAGAGTATACAGAAGTAAGCAAACCCAGTCCAAAGGAAAATGAAATTCTAATAAAAATCAAAGCAACTTCTGTCACTGCTGCCAGTGTTTTTATGCGCAGTGGAAAGCCTTATTTTGGTCGTTTATTTACAGGACTGAGCAAGCCTAAAATTAAAATTCAAGGTACTGATTTAGCTGGAGAAGTTATCGCCATTGGAAAAAATGTTCAACAATATAAAACTGGAGATCTAGTGATTGCTTCTACCGATTTGGACTGTGGGGCTTATGCTGAATATATTTGCTTGCCAGAAGATGGTGTCATCGTTCAACAACCTCATAATATGACTGCTATTGAAGCAACAGGTATGATTGATGGGGCAACGACCGCTTTATCTTTTTTTAGAGATAGTATACAGTTAAAGAAAGGGCAAAAAGTATTAATTAATGGTGCTTCAGGGAGTATTGGTACGGCAGCAATTCAGTTAGCCAAATATTTTGATACAGAAGTTACAGCGGTTTGTAGTGGTAAAAATGAGGTAATTGTACGCTCTTTGGGGGCTGACTTTGTTATAGATTATACAAAAGAGGATTTTATCAGCCAAGCTACTCAATATGATGTTATTTTTGATACCGTTGGTAAACTTAGTTTCTCTAAGAGTAAGAAAGCGCTTCGAAAAGAAGGTGTTTTTTTAACGCCTGTACTATCCATGTCGGGCATTTTTCAAATGCTTTTTGGAAATCTATTTCGACGCAAAAAACTAAAATTTGCAGCAACAGGACTTCGATCTGAAGCATTGCGAAAAAGAGATCTAACTTTCTTAAAAAATTTAATTGAAGATGAAAAGTTAAAAACAGTCATTGATCGACAGTATACTTTAAGTGAAATGCAAACGGCTCATCGTTATGTTGAAGAAGGACACAAAGTTGGGAATGTTGTCATTGCACTTCCATAATCAGTTGTTCGTTGATCAATACTTCAATACAATAGTATATAGAGTATTTACAAGAACAAGGGGGATTTTGAAATTGAAAAAGAAAGCTATTAAACCAGATAGTGGCTTGATAGGCACGAATATAAATTCATTGTTTACAAATATTAATTTGCCAAATAAACCAAAATTTAAAAGAGTAACTTAGAGCTGTACTTAAGTAAATGGGAAAGTAGAAATTGTTTAATTTATTTTGATCGTTTACATTTTAATTAAACTGTAAAAGGCATCCTACCAAATTTCATCCATGTGTGTCTTTTATTTAAAAAACTTATAAATCATGCGAAACTTTTTATTTTATGGCTTTACTATCCTTCTTATTACACTCGCAAGTTCAGTATTCAATGATGTAAATGCTATGGCTCCAGGAGTATACTTTTATTGTGAAGGAGGTGGCTCATCTGCAATATTTAATGTCGCTGGACAGCAAGTAGGTTCAGGAACTACTCCCTATCAAGGAGAGCTGAGGTGTTCAAAATTTTTCGTTCATACGATTGCATCAGGTGGTGGTGGTGGCTCCAATGGTCAACAGAGCAACCCTGCACTTCTCCAACTATTGTTGACTATGTCTCCTGCTACTAATCAAAACAATACTCATCAAGTAAATTGTACAAGCTGTCCCGTACTTGGAGTTGTTTACGAAAATGATGTTCAACACTTATAGTGTTCTACCTTTTAAAGTTAAAAGTATAAAAGAAGCTCACCAAACGTAATGTTTGGTGGGCTTTTTAACTTTAAAACAATAATGCTTTCATGTTCAACTACAACTTAACTCTATCTACATTAATCATTTACACTTTTTTTTTATAAAGAACTATATATACTATTAACAACTTTAGTTGTCAACAAAAAAAGAGGCATCCACAAAGAAACTAAGAAGCAAAACCTATAAAATGAATTATATATTAAATATTATTTTCTTTTTGCTCGCATTGTAATAATGAATTCCATTTAGAAAGGAAGCTATAAATATGTTTCCTTTGGCATCTTCAGCAAAGTCAAAAATGGCATTTGTGGCTAAAGTGTTTATTTGAGAATCAGTATTATAGTTGACAAATCTTTTTGAGTCTTTTTTTAAGTAGTAAATACCTTTATCCCAAGTGCCTACCCAAAGACCATCATTATGATCAATAAGAACTCCTAAAATTGCCGTACTGGTTAAGCCTTTAATGTTCGAAGCTGGCTTATTGTTTATATGTTCAATTTCGTTCGTTTTCGGATCGTAAATATCAACACCTCCTGGGGCGCCAATCCATAATTTACCATCACTATCTTGCTGAATGCCTGCAATGGACGCGCCTTGTAATGAGGCAGAATTACCTGGAATATATTCAATTGAATTAAATTTACTATTAAACCGATCTACCATTTGAACCCCTTGTTCAAAGGTGCCTACCCATAACCTTTTTTGACTATCGGCGAACACTTTCCAAATAGACATTGACCCTAAACTATTTTCAACAAGGGTATTGGCGACGTACTTGTGTAGCTTTTTTGTATTTAAATGGTATGCCATTAGCCCATCTAATTCGGTGCCTATAAGTAAATAATCATCAATGAACAAAAGAGAAAAAATTCTTCGTTCAGTAGATTGTAGTATTAAAGTTGCCTTGTTGTTTTGCTTATCGAACTTGTAGATGTTTCCGGTTAAAGTACCAAACCAGAGGTTGTTGTTGTTATCAAATGAGGTGCACGTAATGAACTCATCTTGGTCAGGAGTAATTTGGTTTTTAAAAACATTTGATGCTGTATCTAAAGTAAAAAGCCCTTCATTGGTGCCAGCATAAATATCACCTTGCTGGTTTTTTGTTAAACTCTTGAAAATTAAGTTTGCGACATCTATTGACGGAGTATTAATTTTTGAAATATGAGAACCATCTAAAGGCATTTTAAAGGCACCTTTATAATCTGTGCCTAAAATTAGGTTGTTATCATCATCTTCGATCAAACATATGACATCGAGCGTACCTTCGATTCCTACTAAATTTTTAAAATCAATACTTTCGAACCTGTTTAAGTCTTTGTTGTATACGCTAAGTCCATTGTTGGTTCCGGCCCATAGTTGTTTTTTTGAATCAATATAAAGGCTATAAACAATGTTTGATTCAATCGAACTTTGATTCTGATAATGGTAGGTGTAATTTTCGTAATTCGTACCATCAAAACGAAAAATACCATCACCCTGTGTAGAAAGCCATATATAACCTGAGTTATCTTCTATGACACTGCTAATAGGTTTTTTTGATATGCCATTTTTGACATCTACAAAACGCAAATTGTCATATTCAACATGTTGGCCTGTAGCAATATTTACACTAAAAAAGGCGGATAATAGATATAGGTATAAGAAGTGTTTTCTGGTCATATAATAAACCAAAGATAAAAGAACGGATATTTCTAACAATAATAATGATCATTATAGCATAAAGTGAAGCCGAATGCCATGTCATTTATACTGATTTGTTTGAACACAAAAGTAGCTACGAATGATATGTGTTATCTGACAAACTAGGTTTAAAATTTCTCGAAAATGGAATTAGATGTGAAGGAGTTAAATTCAGGTTTGTGGTTTATTAAACCAGTTTAATGACTTTAGGTGAAAAATCTTATAACTTGAGACATCTTAAAAAAATAATGACAATGGCAAACCAGTATTTAGATTTAGAAAATCTCAAATTTTTACTATATAAAGTTCATGGTCTTCAAGAAGTTCTTGACCAAGAAAAATATTCAGATTACGATCATGATTCAATAGACCTTTTACTAAACTCGGTAAAAGATTTTTCAGATAAAGAATTATACCCATTTTTTCGCGAAATGGATCAAAATCCCGCGTATTTTAAAGATGGAGAAATAGTAGTTCATCCTCAAGTAAATAAATATATGAAAGAGGGTGGAGCAATGGGATTTATTTCTGGCGGTTTTCCATACGAAAATGGTGGAATGCAATTACCTTCAATGGTCGTCAATGCATCGGCTTTTATTCAAGATGCTGCAAATAATCACTTGCCAGGTTATATTGGATTAACAGTGGGTGCGGCAGAATTGATAACACACTTTGCGAATGAAAAATTGAATGAAACTTACGTTCCAAAAATGTTAGAGGGAGCATGGGGAGGTACCATGTGTTTGACTGAACCTCAGGCCGGTAGCTCCTTGTCTGATATCATAACTTCTGCTACACCAGATGGAGATACGTATAAAATTCACGGACAAAAGATTTTTATTTCAGGAGGAGATTATAAAGGAGCAGAAAATATAGTACACCTTGTACTTGCTCGTGTAAAAGGAGCTCCTGCAGGTACGAAAGGAATTTCACTTTTCGTGGTTCCGAAGAAAAGAGTTAATGAAGATGGTAGTTTAACTTCTAACGATGTTCAAACAGTTGCTGATTTTGAGAAAATGGGGCAAAGAGGGTATTGTACAACGCATTTGTTTTTTGGAGATAAACAAGACTGTCGCGGTTGGTTAGTTGGTGAAGAAAATCAAGGTCTTAAATATATTTTTTTGATGATGAACGGCGCAAGAATAGCTGTAGGTAGAGGTGCTGCGGCAATTGCTTCGGCGGCATATCAAGCATCATTAAATTATGCACAGGAAAGAGCTCAAGGTAGAAAATTAACTAGCACAGGAAAGAAGAATGCAAATGAAGAACAAACTTTAATTATAAATCACCCTGATGTACGAAGAATGCTAATGTTACAAAAAGTGGTGACAGAGGGTTCGTTAAGCTTAGTGTTTTTAGCTGCTAAATATCACGATTTGTCTTTATCTCATGCCGATCAAAAAGTACGTGAAAAGTACAATTTATTGTTAGAAATAATGACTCCAGTTGTGAAAACTTACCCTTCAGAAATGGGTAGAACAGCGGTTGATAATGGGGTGCAAATTCTTGGTGGATACGGTTTTTGTACCGATTATGTGTTGCAGCAATATTTAAGAGATATTAGAATTTCAGCCTTGTATGAAGGTACAACAGGTATACAATCACAAGATTTATTGGGTCGTAAAATTACGATGAACAATGGTAAAGCCTTACAATTACTCTCTGAAGAAATAACGAGCGCTATTAAAGCTGCTATGACACATGCTGAATTAGCGCCTTATGCCAAAAAGTTGGGTGCTAAATTAGAATTGACGCAACAAGTTTTACAATCTTTAATGGGTTATGCGATGAAAGGAAATTACGAACGATTCTTAGCTGATGCCACACCATTTATGGAGTTCTTTAGTAACATTATTTTAGGTTGGTTGTGGCTTGATATGGCTCGAGAAGCACAAAAGTCATTAGAAAATGGCGCAAAAGAAAACAGTGCTGAGTTTTATGAAAGTAAAATTCGTGCAATGAAGTTTTATTTTAAATATGAACTGCCAAAAACAAATGGCTTAGCAGAAGTATTAATGGATGATCAAACATTGACAATTGGTTCTGAGCACCATATTTTCTAATATATTGAAGAAATTTTAAGCCGTACTTTATGGCTAGTTTCGAAATAGGAAGAACGTTTACAGGGCTCTTAGGTATTGAGCTTTAATTAATAAGGAATAACTAACATGAGTTTAAAACAAAAATTTGACTTAACAGGTAAGGTTGCCATCATAACGGGGTCAAGTAAAGGAATC
>ENA-ORXM01005011-ORXM01005011.1-marine-metagenome-genome-assembly--contig:-NODE-5011-length-11000-cov-3.159938_pt1 | contig 11000 bp, 6 predicted proteins | sample MGYA00237867_ERZ511480 | MGnify/ENA primary metagenome ERZ511480 (study PRJEB26309, sample SAMN06266103) | marine metagenome | isolation source: Algal blade | place: United Kingdom:Sidmouth, United... | reverse complement strand
TCGATCCCGAAACGTTCGGGGGCGGCCACGGTGTTCTCACCACCTTCGTTGTGATTCGTAGTGGGTGGATGTTGTTCATTGTTTTCTTGCTCCTTGAGTTGGTAATTCATGGGCCGCCTCCCCAGGTGAGGTGCGGGTTGAAATGCAGGCATGTGCTCTTCGAGGTACTTCCGGAGTGTCTGCGGGCCAGGAGATTTGTCTCCGAGGTGACCCTCAGCGACTCGTTCCAGGTCAGCGAGTACGACAACCCCGCCACTGCTGTGTGATCTCTCGATCAGCAGTTCTTCGAGTTGTCGAACGTCCGTTGGTGTCAGATGGTGTTTCGTTGCCATGTCCAACAATCAACCACCAATAACCTCAACTTGCAACCCTTATTGTTGATTATGGCTACCTAATAACCGATACTCTAACCAAGTTGGGTTAATTAACAATCTAACATCCATTGCACATCACGACCACATAGATGCGTTTAAGCGTTTTTAGCCGCCGACAAACGCTGGCGATTCGACGGACCAACGCCTCACCTGAGGCAGCCTGCGACGTCAAAACAGCCGCAGATACCTCGAAACTCTTTTGCTCGACGCCGGGTAGTGGCGGGTTTTGACGACAGGCCGGGCGCCGAATCGCCGTAGATCTGCTCCGCTCACGACGTTCAAGCAATCGACTCGACAGTCGTCCCATGCCCTGATGCCCTGATCAGGGTGAGTGCAGGCGAAGCTTCCTCACGTTCCCATCGCGTCGAACAAGCGGGAATGACTCTCAGACCCATCCCGTTACACCGAGGCTGATTCTGCAATAGTCAAATGTCACAGCGTCTCCATACGAGACGAAGAGGGCGACAAGGAAAGGACCGTACGTGAACCGGACAGATCTCGACTTTGCGCTGGAGGACCACGACCTCCGAGTCCAGCTGCACGGTGTGGACAGCGCCGAGGGGCACCTCCGCGGTCGGCACCCCGAGGACGCCGACACGATCCTCGCTGAGTACGAGCGTCGGATCGGCGAGGTCAAAGGCACCGATCGGGGTCTGATCGCCGACGATCACGAGGCCTGGTACCTGCCAAAACGGGAAGGCGCCGGCCCCCGTTGGACCTTCGCCCGCAGTCAAACGAAACTGCCGGAGCATGTGCTGGATAAAACGTCAGCGACAGCGGACGAGATCCTCGCTCGACTCGACAACCCGCGCAGCGAATCGATCAAGACGCGAGGCTTGGTGCTCGGCCACGTGCAAAGCGGCAAGACGACGAGTTTCCTGTCTGTGGCAGCCAAAGCAGCCGACAACGGCTTCGACCTCGTCATCATCCTGGCAGGAGTTCACAACTCGCTCCGCCGTCAGACACAGGACCGGGCAGCCAGCACGATCGTGCACAACCCGGACCTCTGGTGGTTGGGAACGCTGAACGGTGACTTCAGGTCAGACGGCAACACGCTGACCAGCGTCCTCGGCGGCAGCGGCAAACGAGGCTTACTCGTGGTCAAGAAGCACCAGACCATTCTTCGCCGGCTCGCTGAATGGTTGGAGAGTGAGAGCGACGCCAGTCTCCGTCAGCTTTCCGTTCTGGTCATCGACGACGAGGCCGATCAGGCCGGGCTTGACGTCAGCGACGGGCCCGAGCTAGCCGGCGTCCACAAGCAACTCATGCGCATCGTGAACCTGTCCACCACCGACGGTCACTCCCGGTGTGCCTACCTCGCCTATACGGCCACCCCTTACGCCAACATCCTGACGTCCCAGGCCGTCGACGGTTTGTATCCGCGCAGCTTCATCTACCCACTCGACAAGCCGGATGGTTACGTCGGGGCAGACGAGCTGTTCGGCGACTGGGTAGCTGGGGACCCGGTCAATCTGGAGCCCGAGGACAACTCGGAGGACCCGATCACCGACGGTCTCGATGCAGCGATCACTTGGTTCGTACTCGCGACCGCTGCACGTGCGCACCTCGAAGGCGGTGTGGAGAAGTTCCACTCTTCGATGCTGATCCATACGACACAGCTGACCGAAGAACACCTCGGCTATCGCCCTGCGATCGAGAACCATCTCCGGTCGATCCTTGCCGACTTCGAGAACGATCCGAGTCGGCTGCGCTCCTTCTACGAGACGACCAAGTCGAAGGTCTCAACCAAGGACTCCGAAGACGAGGAAGGCATCGATGAGGACTCCGCTTCCTGGGAGGAGCTGGAACCACATGTTCCGACAGTCCTGAAACGGTTACTGGAACGGACCTCAGCAGGCGAAGCGTTCGTAGAGGACGGCCGAAAGCAACATGCACATTCGGGCGTAATCGTAGACAACAGCAAAGTGGATTGGAGCGAGCGTCTCACCTACTCCAAGCTCTCCGAAGGCGAGCCGAGCGTCACCGTGATCGCCATCGGCGGCAACACGCTGAGCCGGGGGCTGACGCTCGAAGGCCTGATCTGCAGCTACTTCGCCCGAACCGCCCGCACCTACGACTCCTTGATGCAGATGGGGCGCTGGTTCGGCTATCGACACGGCTATCGACACCTCGTTCGGATCTGGACCACGCAGGGCCTGCTCGATTGGTTCACTGAACTCAACCAGGTCGAACAGGAGCTGCGAGACGAGCTCGTGTGGATGCAGAACAACTCGTTCGCACCCGATCAGTACGGGCCTCGAATCCGCACCTCACCCAACATGAACATCACTCGCGCCGCAGCGATGCGCTCGGTATCTCGCGAGGTGTCCTATTCAGACTTCCTCTTCGATCCATCGTGGCTCGATCTCCGCCAGCAGGTACTCGAACAGAACAAGGCTCTCGTGATGGCCTTCGCCGAATCGCTCGGCGATCCGGCTCGTCACGTCGAAGCCTCCCCCTTGTTCACCAAAGTGCCGATGGCGAGAATCCGCTCGCTTCTCTCGGAGTTTCAGTTCCATGCTGAAGAAAAACGGATGGACACGCCCAGCATGCTGGCGTACATCGACAAGCACCCGAACCACCTGGGGAGCTGGAACGTGCTCTTCAAGTCAGTGCGTAGCTCGACGCGCTTCGACTACGGCGGTCAAGTCGGTGAGGTCGGGGCAGTGAGCCGTGCCCGACTTGAGAACAACTCCGTCGCGTACATCGGATCGCTTGTCGACAGCGGCGATCATCGGCTCGATGTCGGCTCCGGGGACCCGGTCGGGGCGAGGTATCGGAGCCTCGGCGAGCCACCCCTCCTCGTTTTCTACGCCATCGACCGTTACAGCGCACCTCGGAGGGCCGGCCGCCGCGTACCCCTGGATGCACCCGAGACGCCGATAGCGATGTCACTCGCACTCCCCTACACCGGAACCCGGGACTACGTAATGCCCGCCCTTGCGGCTCGTACGACCGATCCCGTCCCGGCCGACCTGGAAGATCATGCAAATGTCTGAATCGACGAATCCGTGGACACCAGGCCTCGCTTCACGAGCTGCCGTTCTTCAGAGCAAGCTCGACAACTCCGAGCACGAGGGCGTCGAGCTCGAGATACCCGATCTGACGACCCCAACACTGCTTGGTCTCGATCGGATGGGAACGCTGTGGCTCAACATCGATTGCGACCCTCGGGTGGTCGACGTCGATGACGGATCGGCTGCAGTCCGTTTCGACCTGAGACCGAACGGCTACCGAGTAACAGTCGCATCGACGACGTCACGGTCGATTGCGATCCACTTCCTCGACGAAGTCGTCCAGCTACTCGGCGCCGGCGCCCCACCCGGATCCGCCGCTCGCGATGCACTCCGAGGATGGCGAGAGCTGCTCGCAAGGCCGGCTGGGGCGCCATTGGGAGAGAATGCGCTTGTCGGGCTCTACGGCGAGCTCGAAGTGCTCGAGATCTTGCTGGCCAACGGTGGCGACCTCGACAGCTGGTTCGGTTGGAATCGCGATCACGCCGACTTTCGTCTCAGCGGCCTGGTCATCGAGGTGAAGTCGACGACGTCGTCCGACTTCCGTCGCGTCCAGGTCCACGGCCTCGCCCAACTCGACGACCCGCAGGACGGCTCCCCCCTGGTCTTGATTCTCCGCAGGTTGGAGGCCTCGCCTGACGGTCGGAGCGTCCCAGATCTGACCGACGCCATCGTTCGTCTTGGCGCACCTCGATCCGTTTTGCTCGATCGGCTGGCACAAGTCGGCTACCTCGAAACCCACAGAAGCCACTACGAACAGATCCGCTTCGTGTCGCAGGAGATCGCGCTGCGCAACATCGACAGCAAGCATCCCCGGCTCGTGCCGTCGATGCTCGCAGACGTCGACCTGTCTTCCATCGACAAGATCAACTACGAGCTCAACCTCAACGGAACGGCCGATGTCGATTTGGACATGACGCTCGACAGTCTGCTTCAGGAGTCCCTGGCCGATGACGAGTGAGCTGACCGCTCTGAGCGAGCCGATGCCGACCGGCGGAGGCCGAATCGAAGGAAGTACCCCGCTCGCCGGCCATCTCGGACTTCCATCTCTACTGATCCGCGAAGCCGTCCAGAACGCCTGGGACGCCCGTGACGACTACCGAGGTGCCGTCCCTGTGAGCTTCGACGTGCACGGCTGGGATCTGACCGGCTCGGAGTTGGACGACCTCAGATCCCTTCTCCCCGTCGAGGAACTCAGAGGATTCGATCGAAGAACAGATGACGACTCGAGCAGAGGACTACTCCACCCAGCGACCGTCCTCGAGCGCGACCTGGTTCGAACACTCGTGATCTCCGATCGCAACACCGTGGGATTGTGTGGCCCAACGTTGAGTGGAAGCCACTGGGAACCCGTGCGATACGGAAGCAAGCTCGAGCGCGGTCAGCAGCGCTTCGCCAACTTCATCCGGAACATCGGACGCGCCTCGGCCGACATCGGCGAAGGTGACGGCGGCGCCTACGGCGTAGGCAAGAGCGCGCTCTGGCTGGCGAGCGAGTGCGGAACGATCATCGTCCACACGAGGACGACCGACGAGAATGGAGAATCCACCGAACGCCTCATCGGCACGATCCACGGTGAGCACTTCTACGACAAAGGACGCGAGTTCACAGGTCGTCACTTCATCGGGGTCGAGGAAGCCGGTCAGATCCAGCCGCTAGAGGGCCCCGCAGCCAACGAAGGAGCAAGCAGACTCCCATTGCCGTCCTACGACTTCGGAAACGGCTTGGTCGACGGAACATCGATAGTGATTGTCGCCCCGCGGCTCCATCTCGGTTGGGACATCGAATTGGATCGCCTCCGAGATGCAATCCGCTGGCACGTATGGCCCAAGCGGGTGCCCGGTGCTCGCGGCGGCGACTCGCCCCCTGATCTCGATGTCACCCTCGGTGCCAACGGAGCTGCCCATCGACTCCCTGCGCCCCTGGACGACCCAGAGATCAGGCCCTACGCACGAGCGCTCCTGCATTGTGTTGAACGGAAGACCGAGCCAGTCGAGTCGGGGTCGCGAGACGTGGAAGCTCGTTGTCACCGCCCGAAGAAGGATCTCGGACGGGCGACATTCAGAAACGCCGGGCTGCCCGATGACAACACGTTTCACCTCACTCTCACGGAGGGCGCGACGAGTCGCCGCGGCGGGTTGGCGGCCGAGGGCCTCGATGTCGAACCGGCGGTCGACTTCGCTGCGCCTTGGGGACAGATCGCTCTGATCCGGAGAGATCCCCTACTCCTCGTTCGATACGAGCCGATCGGCGGACCGGACACCGCAGCCACTGAGGTCGGCGTGTTCCTCAGCGCCGCTGATCGCGAAGTGGAAGAGGCGCTGACGAAGGCCGAACCTCCCGCCCACGACGACTGGATCGACAAGATCGTTCCCAAGGACCACCCCAAGGACCACCGTCGTACGTATGCGAAGCGGACGATCGCCGAGATCAAGCGAGCAAAAGCGGAGCTGCTCGCGGCTTTCCGGAACGTAGGAACCAGCCATGTTGCCAGCGGTGAGCAGCTCATCTCCAAGCAGATCTCAGAAGGGCTCACCGGCGGCTTCGGCGGCAAGCCGATGAAGAAGACGACCAGGCCCTCCTCTGGAGGGGGCACGAAGACTCAGCGAGCCGAGTTGTCCTTGAAGAACACCGACGACACCTCGCTGACCGAGACCATCTACGAGCTCGCCGTCACCGTGTCCAACCTTGACCCCCAGCAAGGCATGCGTCTCGAGGCCTCGAGTCAAGGGCGGGACAACACGGGATCCCTGGACGTTGACAACCACGTGGCCTATCGATGGACGGCAAGAAATGACGCCCTCGACATCCCCGGATCTGCGGTGGAGATCGAGGGTGCGCCGCCCGGCGGGCTCACCCTCTGGGTGCGAGTCGAAGGCGACCTCCGTGTGAGGCCAAAAGTGAAAGTGAGCCGATACCGATGGCACTCGAACTCCGTCCGTCCTGGACATGGTCGGACAGCGAAGCGCTCGACAGCTTGGAGTTCGAGGCATGGCAAACCGAGAACGGCATGACTGCATTCGACCTCGATGGAGACTCGTGGCGTCCGGGAAACGCCATTCAACTCACCCGCCAGATCCGCCTCTCGCCGGAGAGTGAAGACGCAAAGGTCAGATCGATGGCGATCGCCGCACGGTGGAGTAGCCGCTCGACAGCGTCGGCCGGCGTGCACGTCGGGGGTCCCGAGCCGGTTGCTCTCGGCGAGTCGATCGAGTTGCAGATCCATCTTCCAGCGTCAATTGCCGTCGACGCCGAAATCGAGACGTGCCTCGTCTCGATCTCCGCCGACGGAGCAGCGCCACGAGGCGCCCTGCTCTGGAGCGATGGTTGGTCGATCTTGCGAGCCGAGCGGCTGATCACGCTCGAAGGCTCGGCATCGAGGATCCCGGTCCGCACGGTGCGTTTCTCTGAACGGTTCGAGTCAGGGAGCAGCGCGTTGTGGACGATCTACGTCGAGCCCTCGATCGAACTCGAAGAACCAATCGGAAACGTCTGTTCAGTTTTCCTGAACGAAGAGGTGCTGGAGCGGGAGTTCCGCAACAATGACGGAGAGCCAGACGCTTCGTTGCTGCCCGACTACGTGAGTGCCGGCATCCAGGTCGATCTGATGCGCTCCCTCGTCCGGTCGTTGCTGACAGAACTCCAAGACCTGGAGCCGGGCGCCGGATTCGACCAGGACGGAAGCATCGGAGCGATGTTGACCGCCCGATTGGCAGAAGCCTTCGGCTCTGTTCCTGCAGGGATTCAAAGTCTCGAAGAAGACCCCTCGACGTTCGATCGTCGCCTCTGGAGCCGGTTCGCGCCGAACCGCTGGAGTGGGGGTCTGAAATGAGTCTCGGCGAGGTCTTCTTCCCACGTTCTCTGGGCAACGAAGCGCGAGCCAAGCTCGCTGACGTTCACGGCGCAGCCCCATCGGAGCTGCGAGATCGTCCCATTTCGCTCAGAACTGCCGAGTTCCACTCGGCAGCGACCGTCCGAGTCGAGCAGAGCCAACTGCTGGAATGGCGCTCAGAGCTCGACCGCTGGGCCAACCAGCAGGGCTTCCCTCGAGAACTCGACACGAGCTCTCGCATCCGGTGGGACGTCGAGCTCGGAGTCAAACTCGCGGAGGACACGCAGCACTTGCCAGAACGCAACCATCCAGCCGTCTGGGCTTGGCTCGCAGCGAACCTCCTCCCGCACTTCGTGGTGTACCGATGGGGCTGGCCAGACCTGGACGCGAAGTGGAACCGGTTTGGCACCGATCTCCGTAACGGCCTTCGTCTCGCCACCTACCGCGTCCAGACCTACGGAAAGGATTTGAGTCTGCGAACCACGGAGCAGGAGTTCCAATCCCTCCAGAACCGCCCCGCCTACGGCATGGACCCGAGAGTTGCGCGTATCGTGCTTCAGACGCTCGCTGACGCCGCAGACGACGCAAGGTCCGTCTACGGAAAGAAGCCTGGTAATCGGGCCTTGGATGCGAACCGGGTGTGCATCGAGCTTCGCCTGATCAACTCGCTGCGACCGTTGTGTTTCATGTCAGACACAGCGGTTGCTGACATCGTGACGGAGACAATCGATCGCCTTCCAGAGATCCGCACTGAGCAAGAGGGCGGAGTCATCCGGGGACACCCCAGTCCAACTCCAACCCCATCGAGACCGGCCGGACAGCGACGACCTCAATCGGTCAAGGAACTGAATCGGGAGATTGCAGCTGCACTTCGAGCCGTGAACATCAATCCGACCGGCGCACCGTGGGCCGAGGCAAAACAGCTCGTCAGCGAAGGACTCGGCCCAACCGAAGCGGCCGCTCGGCTGTCTGCGGGCCGGCACTCCTGACACGAATCGACTGGGCCAGCGACGTGCAAAACGCCTCTGTCACACCCTGCTGTCATGATCAAGGTGAGGGATTTCGCATGTCTGAGCTATGCCTGTTCTGCATGCCTAAGCTACGCCGGCGAGAGTTCGAGAGGAATGCGTGGAAGACAAGCTGAAGTGGTTCTGGGAGCAACCGGACCCGAATCGGGCTAACGCTGCGGGCGACGTTGCAAAGCTCTTCAAGAATCAACCAATCAAGACTCCTGGTGTGTTCTCGATCGAGCCTCCGACATCGGATGCTTCGCTACTTGCTCGCGAGGTGGTCCAGAACGCTTGGGACTCGGCTCGCGAGTATCGAGAGAAGTTCGACGATCCCGACGCCGAGTTCAAGATCACCTTCGATTTCCAAGAACACAAGGGAGCTGAGCGTCAGCAGCTCATCGATTCACTCGGGCTCCGCGAGCTGTCAGATCGCGCAGGTGACGAGCGAGTCCGCAGGCGTCGAATGGGGCTCGGCACAGAAGACGCACTGACGAAGTTGGACACCGGTGCTCCGCTGCGAACGCTGACGATCTCCGAAGAAGGCACGACCGGTCTCGAAGGACCTTGGCGCGGCTCCGAATCCAAGATGTTCCTCGCACTGCTCAGCGTTGGATTCACCCAGAAAAGCGATGGCTCGGGAGGGTCATACGGCTACGGAAAAGCAGCGCTCATTCGTGGGTCGGAGACGCGGACCGTGATCGCCTACTCCTCGTTCGCCGAGCGCAAGGACGACCCTGGCGTGGATCGCCGACTGCTCGGCGTCACCTACTGGGGGTCGCACGAGCAGAACGAGCAGAACTTCACCGGTTTCGGTCGGCTCGGCTCTGTCTTTGCGAACACAACCGTAGAGCCCACTGTCAACGACCAAGCGGATCGACGAGCCGCTTCCATGGGAATGGCAGCTCGTGAATCAGCCAGTCCAGGCACGACCTTCCTGCTGCTCGACCCCTCAGTCTCGCCCGAAGACCTTCTTCGGGCCATCGAGCAGAATTGGTGGCCGGCGATCATGTCTCGACACCTGCAATTCACCGCTGAGGTGAACGACTACGACGGGAACACGCTCATCCCGAGGCCGCGCAAGCATCCAGTGCTTCGTCCCTTCATCCGGGCTTTCGACATCGCATCGGGCACACAGGACTCGATCGGCTCCCACGAGCGCTTCTTCGAGTTCCGAAAGTTCGAAGGGCTTACTCCAGGCAGGCTCGGCCTAGTGGCCGATCTCGAGGGGTGGTCATACGCCGACGAACTCGAGGCAATGGACCCTTCTCTCCGAAAGACCGAAAAGGGCCATCGGAGCCTCGTTGCGTTGATTCGGGGCCCTCGCATGGTGGTCGAATACTTCGCAGCAGCGAAGGCTGCTCCGTACGTTCGGGGCGCATTCATCGCCGACGAAGCTGTCGACGATCTGTTGAGGCAAACCGAACCCCAGGCGCATGATTCCTGGCAGATGAAATCCGAGAGCGGAGGCGTTGACTCCCGTTCGCCAGAGCTCGCGACCTCGATCATCAATCGGATCAAGACGAACGTCCGTGACATGACCAAGGAACTCAGGCCACCACCCCCGCCGCCTGACGATGTCAAGCTGACGGTTCTGGATGACCTCGTGAAGAACCTCCTGCGAGGTTCCGGCAAAGCTCGACCTCCCGGTCCAACAGCAGAGAAGCGCTACATCTCGATCCAAATCGTCGAGCAGAAGCTCGAGGTCGCTTCCTCTGGTGATCTGCGGCTCATCGCTCGCGTCCGGTTTCAACTCTCCGAGCACATCGACGACGCCGAGCGAGAGGCCGACATCGCCATCTTCTACCGATTCATCGAAGATGGCCGACCCGGCGAGATCTGTGGCCTGCAGTCCGTACACGTTCCGCCAGGATTCCGAACAGACGAGGACGGCATCATTTCAGGTCTTCTCGGGCACGAGCCCGTTGATGTGACCTTGACCACGAACGAATACAGCAGCGACTGGACGGGCAAGCTCATCGTGCAGGCAAGCCTTGGCAAGGGAGCGAGAGCCAATGGCAACTGAAGCGAGGGTCGTCCGGCCCTATGGCGCTGTCGGCGCTATCCAATCAGCACTGGCAGGCTTTCAACTGCAATTCGGCCGCGACACGTTCATCGAGGCGGACAACTCCGTGTTCACCTCGCCAACCGACTACATGAACGCGACCGTGCAGCTTCAAATGCCTGAGGACAGCCGGCGACACCTGCTCGACGCTTGCCGTTCCTCAGGGTCGCCTACCGAACACCTCACCGTTCGTATACGGGCACGATCTCCCTTCCTCAAGCTGAACGACACGCTGTGGGAGCTTCCAGCTACTGACATCGAAACAGCCCCGGATCACGTCGTGCTTGCACGTCGCGGCGAGCGGCCCCGAACGCTCCAGTCGGTCCACCACGGGACCGAGCTGGAACTCGAGGTGGTGCTCGACGAGGAGCTCACCGAGCGCGTACCGCTCAGCCCATGGCGCAAAGGAGCATGGCTCGGGCGAGTGAAGTTCGCGATCCGAACCGAAGGATCACACACAACGTTCGTTCCCAAACCACTCACCCCGGAAATCAGGCATCTCTTCTCGCTTCCGGAAGGCACGTTCCAATACGCCAAAGTCGATGCGGAGGCTGCTCTGCAACCCGGCAACGACTTCAATGAAGCGGTGACGTTGTACGTCGATGAAGAGGTACTCGGCAGGCTCAGCGCATCAGCGAGCAGCCCAGCATCAGAGTTCATCCAGCGACAGCTCTTCGTCGACTCGATTGCCGCATTGATGCTCGAATT
>ENA-ORXM01005009-ORXM01005009.1-marine-metagenome-genome-assembly--contig:-NODE-5009-length-11007-cov-4.333760_pt1 | contig 11007 bp, 5 predicted proteins | sample MGYA00237867_ERZ511480 | MGnify/ENA primary metagenome ERZ511480 (study PRJEB26309, sample SAMN06266103) | marine metagenome | isolation source: Algal blade | place: United Kingdom:Sidmouth, United... | reverse complement strand
GCCTGAGCGTCACGACGAAGTACCTGACCCTTCTCTCCAAAAAAATAATGTTAAAAAACACTTGCATTTTATTTTTTCTCCATTATATAAATAATAATGAGCGACATCTCATTATAACAAAACATCATCTCAACTTACCATAGCGTTTTCAAACACACATTATAAATGCTATCATTACAAGGATAAGCATACCAAATACATTTTGGTTATTTCTCCTTGCGCATGCAGGATAGCTATGTCCCAAACTTTAAAATAATTTTTTAATCTAAAAAATATAAACATGAAATCTATTTTTCCATATATATATTATTAATGAAAACTTTTTAAACATGAAAACTTTTTTTTATACTTTTATTTTTAGCATTACCCTGCTATTAATAGGGGCATTACAACTAAATGCAGATTGTCCTCAAATTGTAAGAGGACCTTATGTACAGCCTGTAAATAATTCAGGAGATGGTACTTCACCACAAGCTGTAGGTTCAGCAATAGTTCGTTGGCGAACAAATGAATATACTTATCTTAGGATTTGTTTTAGTATTTCAGAACAAGATAATTTTGGTAATTGTAAAACAGTTTGGCCTGCAGCTCAAGACATTGTGATTCCTTATGATGATGATACTTATGACATTCAAACAGTATATAATTATCAACGACTAATTGATTTTTCTCAATCTCCATTCAATGATGGGAATATTTATGATTATCGTATTCAGAGAACTAAGGATTCAGATGATGAAGGTTGTACTTTAATCGTAGATGAAGACGAAGAGCCAATCTTGGCGAAAGGTACTTTATATTCATATCCTGATAAGGGTACTGTATTGAATGACCCTTTAGATATATGGGTATTAGGAGATCCTGGTGATGCAAGACTCCTTGAAGTCAGAGAGGCTTATAATTTATACAAAGGAGCAAACAATAAAGATGATTTCATCATGCTATTGGGTGATAATGCTTATAATGCTACAGAGGATGGTAGTGGAGAGTATGATATAGATTGTGATTCAGGTGATATTTGTGAGCCAGATGGAAATGATTATGCCTACAGTGATGCAATTTTTGCAGATGACAAATTACAACAAGAGATCAGAAGCCAAATTATGTGGACTGCTATAGGTAATCATGAAGTGGACTATGACTTTAATAAAGCAACTTCTTTAGGAGAAAAAAACTTGGAAGAATTTTCAAGAATTTTTGATTATGTAGAAAGACAAAAGGGATATTATTCTTTCGATTATGGACAAGCACATTTTATTTGTTTGAATTCTGAAATAGATAACAGTAGTTCAGACAGAGATGCATTTGATAAGACTATGACAGATATGACAAATTGGTTGGTAAATGATTTAAACAACAATGATGCTAAATGGACTATCGTTTATTTTCACCACCCTATTTACACAGGCACTTCAAAAAAAGGACGCAATACGCTAGTTTCAGATGAAGATGTTGATAATGACTCTTTAGGACTTAAAAGAGATATTCAAGACGACATGAAGCGCATGATTTCTTCAGTAGCTCCTATTTTAGATCAATATGAAGTTGATTTAGTGCTAACAGGTCATTGTCATCATTATGAACGCTCTTTTTTGGTTGATGGGCATTATAACATCAATAATAGTTCCCTTCTTGATTTTGATGACCAAAATCCTGATATGTTATTAGATACTGGTTGTGGGGACTGTTTGGATGATTATTATGATAATCCAAATACGTTTGATTATAGTCGGTTTGAATCGAATTTTACTAAAACGGATAAAGGAAGCGTTTATGTTATTTTAGGGTCTTCAGGAAAAAAAGCGTCACCTGCTATATATCAAGATTTTTTTAATCTTCCTATGATGCGTCCTTTTAACCCGCCTACGAGCTTTACTGAAACAATTGAAGATGATGGTGAATTTATAACAAATACTGTAGATGATGGGGGAAGAGGACTTTTTGAATATGCTTCTATGAATCTATCAATACAAGGAGATGTACTTACAGCTACAGTTATTTCACCTAACGAGGATGAGGATACAGGAAACTCTAGTTATGTTGTTTTAGATCAGTTTACGATTACTAAGGAGACTGTTCGAGCTTGTCCTTCCAAAGCAATTAATAGTAATACTTTCTTATATATTGATGAAGTGACTATTGGAGATATGACCAATACAACAGGCTATGAAAATGTAGGATATGTAAATTATTCTAACATTGTTGCGAATCTTAATGTTGGTACTAATACTTTGGAATTCGTACAGGGAAACTCAACTAATACTTCTTATAATCCTCATTGGTATGTTTTGATTGATTGGAATGGGGACGATATTTTTGAAGCATCTGAACTTGTTGGTGAGTACCTAAATATCCCAAATGTAAACAGTACTTTAGAAATTGCCGAAAATGCTCCTTTAGGTTTTTATAAAATGAGAATCATTCAAAGTCTTCATTCTCTTGATGACGATGAATTCTGTGATGATTTTGCTTATGGAGAAGTTGAAGATTATACAGTGAATATTTCTGAGCTAAGTTGTCGTGAAGATGTTACTTATTATTATACAAATGACATTCCAAATACCACACATTCTTCTAATTATATCAAGATGAAAGGAAGTGAGATTTCTAGTGGCGAAAATGTAGTTTTCAAAGCAGGAGAATATATAGAAATACTCCCTTCTGAAGACAATGATTATGTTACCTTAATTGGATATGGTTCTGAATTTGAAGCATCTATTGAAGACTGTTCGGAATCAGCTAAAACAGAGGAAAAAGCAACAGATGATGCCTTATCTCTTTTTGAGAAAGAGCCAACAAGTTTTAATGTATATCCTAATCCTTTCTCCAATATATTTAGTATTGAATATCGCATAAACCAAGAGACCCCTGTTACCATTGAAATTTACAGTATGACAGGACGTTTAGAGCATATTTTTATGGAAGATGAGTGGCACTATACTGGCAATCATTCAGTTGATTTAGATGGAAGTCATTTTAGTAAAGGCATTTATATCGTTAATATTAAAACGAGTAATGAACAATTTACACAAAAATTAGTGAAATTATAAATTCAATTTTTTTTTTTTTTAGAAATTTCATGTTAAACATATTGAAGGAACTCTATAGAGTTCCTTCTTTTTAATCCCCCATCAGTTTAATTTAAAAATCAAAAATACAAATATGAAAACTTTTTTTAACTATTCTCTTTTATTTGGATTGTTTCTATTTTTATATAATATTCAGATATTTGCTCAACTTAAACCAACTAAGGACTCACAAATACAACTTAATGAGTCTTTAGATATTCCTGAGACAAAACATGCTTGTGGTTTACAACATGCTATAGATGATGCGATTTTGGAAGATCCTGATTTTGTTGAGAAACAACAAAAAGCCTTACAAAAAATGATAAAGAATTTAAAGAAGGCAAAAGCAAATAATACAGATTTATTGAAAAACAGTGAGCTTTTAACAATCCCTGTTGTTTTTCATGTAATCTATGGTTGTGAATTGGCTGAAGAAAATATTTCAGATAATCGTCTTTTAAATGCTTTGCAACAACTAAATGATGATTTTCAAGGAAATTCTGCTTTGGCAGATAACTATTATACTTCTTTAAATGGAGGTATGAATATTGAGTTTGTATTGGCAGAAAAAGACCCTTTGGGAAGCCCGACAACGGGTATTGTACGGACTCAATCACCCTTAACTTATAAAGGAATTGGGCAAGAAGAAGAACTAAGAGAATTGATTATGTGGCCAAGAGATAAATATCTGAATGTTTATGTGCTACATTCTGTTAATCCTATAGGAAGTTCTGGAGTGGCGTGGTATCCAAGTCAATCAGATGGGAATAATTATTTGAGAGATGGTGTCTCCATTGCTTATTGGGCGGTTGATCCAGACCCTAATGGTAATAGAAGAAACTATCAATCTATTTTGGCTCATGAAGTGGGACATTGGTTAGGCTTACGCCATATTTGGGGAAATAGCAATGGTGTTGGATTGAGTGGTAATTGCAGTGACGATGATTTTAGTTTTTTGGAAGATGATCCTGATTTTAATAATTTTAATGATACACCCAACACCATTGGCTCTTTTACGATGAATCAAGATGTTTGTCAAACTAGTTATAGTTGTGGTAATCGTGATATGGTTGAAAATTTAATGAACTATACAGGTTGCCAAAATATGTTTACAGTGGGACAATGTAATTATATGCAAGAGGTATTGATGCTTAATGTTGCTGAAAGAAATGAATTACACTCAAGTACAAATTTGGCACAAACGTTATATAGCAATGCAACTACACCTCGACTTGTTTTTCAAAATACAATCGTAAAGGAAAATAATAGCAATGATGGAAGTATCAATTATGAATTAGATATAGAATTGGTTAATGCCAATTTTATCAATCCTTCTACAACATTATCTAGTGGTGACTATACTGTTGATTGGGCAAATGGTTTTGATGCAAGTAATTTAACAGTTGATGTTATTACACAGTCTACTACAACAGCAAAACTCATTGTATCCGGTTCTACAACTGACCATTATGAAGATGTTGAATTTAGCATTACTTTTGATAATGACTATGCTCCTTTTAATAAATATATTTCAGTAGTTAATCGAAGTAAAACACTCCAAATTGATTTCATACAAACAGAAGGGATTACTTATCGGAATGTTGCACCAAATATTGTATGGGGACCTGAAGATGTAAACTATAAAGCATTTTTTCCAATAGAAGGACGTTGTTTGTCCATTTTTTTTGATAAAAATAGTAATGAATATAAATTGGTTACCATTTGTGGTGGCATAGAAATTAGAACAACTAATGGTAAGGTAACAACGTTTACCAATCCTTCTTTCTATATATCTCCAAATGGAACTTATTCAGAAGAAAAAACTTTAGAAGGATTAATCTTGAATGTAAATAATATAGCTTTGGGAGCCGAATTTTATGTTGCATTTAGAACAAGTGGTTGTGCTGATAGAAATTATGGGTGGATTCGTATGGAAAAAATATTGACAGGTGATTGCGAACAAATCATTATTCATGATATGGCTTATAACAGTGATTTCAATCAAGGTTTATATGTCAATACATTTGATAAACCTACCTTAACTTTTGAAAGCAATATTATACAAGAAACACTACCTGAAAGTGAAACATATAGCAGTATAACAGCTACCATTAAAGGTTCTTTTAATGGATATTTTGTCAATAATCTGGATATTAACGATTTTGAAATATCTCCTGTATCTTCTTATTTTCCTGATGCAAATGAATTTAATAAAAGTAATGTTACAGTTACAAAAGTTAATAGCAAGACAGTAATAATTACAGCAAATGTGCCAGAAGATTTAACAAAAGATTTTGAATTTATGATTAGATTTAATAATTCTGCATTTGTTGGATTCGATTCAGATGATTTGGCTTATGCACAAAACGATTTGATTTATGTTGACATTTTAGATCCACTTACTTTATATCCTGAAGATGCTAATAACATAATGTTGAATGATATTGGACAATTACAGGAATTGCCTATGAGGTTGAACAAAACACAAGTTAATATCGGATTTATACAACTAACTGATGGTTATGAGGTGTACAATCCACTAACTTATAACAATTATGATATAGAAATTGCTTGTAAGAATCCGTCCAGTGATTCAAGACAAATTCAACTTTTTGAACACATGGAAACTATAGATGATTATAATTCTGTATTTAAATCATTACATCTTGGAATTATAGGAGATAGTAGCAATGATATTGGAGACAATACCTACATCACATTACAAGATGCTAATTCATTTATAGATAAGGAAACGTTTATATTGTGTCGATTAAAAAGATCTTGTGGTGTAAATCTTTATTTTTGGGTTCATTTAGACTTTGAGACAGGAGGCATGAACGTAATTAATTATGCAATTAGTGCTATTCCCAATACAAGTCTTTTTGCAGGGGAATATCCCCCTTGTGAAGCTTATGCTACCAACAATAATATATTCCTATACATTGAAGATATAACCATAGGTAATTTTCAAAATACAACGGATTATGGGGGAGGTTATGTAGATTATTCAAACCTTATTGCAGATCTCAATATAGGAACATCTTATCCGATTGAACTCATACAAGCAAACCCTCCTAATTATAGTGTACAAGATGAGGTTAATTGGTATGTTTTAATAGATTGGAATAACGATAATCATTTTGAAGCATCAGAAAATATTGCTTATTACGAAAATAGTTCTGTATTGAACGAAAGTCTTTTTATCCCAACAGATGCACCTCTTGGATTACATAAGATGAGAATTATATTAAGTTTACATTCTTTGTACGAACTTTGTGGAGACTTTCAATATGGAGAAGTGGAAGATTATACGATCAATATCATTGATCCAAATTACGTCAATCCTTGTCCTTCGAATGGACTTAATACCTCTTTTACATATATTGATGAAGTGACGATTGGAGATATGAATAATATAACAGGTAATGAAAATATAGGATATGTCGATTATAGTAGTATTGTGGCTAATCTTAATATTGGTTTTAATCCATTAGAATTAGTACAGGGCAATCCTTCTAGTACAACATATGATTTAGAATGGTATCTTTTTATTGATTGGAATAGTGATGATGTTTTTGATATTTCTGAATCAGTTGGTTTCTATCAAAACAGCCAAAGTGTGAATGGAACTTTAGAAATACCAAGTGATGTTCCCTTGGGACTTTATAGAATGCGAATAATTCAAAGTTTACATGATATTAGTGATTTTTGTGGAGACTTTCAATATGGACAAGTAGAAGATTATACCGTCAACATTTCTGAGGATTTTTGTTTAGAGGATGTTAATTATTACTATACTGATGATATTCCAGCCAATACACATTCTTCTAATTATATCAAGATGAAAGGAAGTGAGATTACTAGTGGTGAAAATGTAATATTCAAAGCAGGAGATTACATAGAAATACTCCCTTCTGAAAACAATGATTATGTTACCTTAATTGGATATGGTTCTGAATTTGAAGCATCTATTGAAGACTGTTCGACATCAGCTAAAACAGAGGAAAAAGCAACAGATGATGCCTTATCTCTTTTTGATAAAGAGTCAACAGGTTTGAAAGTATACCCTAATCCTTTTTCAGATGTATTTATTATTGAATATAACATTGGTCAAGAAACTCCTGTTAGTATTGAAATTTATAGTATGACAGGACGTCTAGAACAGGTTGTTATGGAAGATGCTTGGCACTATATGGGTAATTATTCAGTTGATTTAGATGGTAGCCATTTGAGCAAAGGTATTTATATCGTTAATATTAGAAGCAGTGAGAAACAATTTACACAAAAATTGGTGAAACTATAAATATTTTTTTCTGTTTATAATTTTAATAGAAGAGGTTGTCTAAAAAAGGCAGCCTCTAATATTATCGTGAATATTAGAACTAGTGAGGAACAACTTACACAAAAATTGGTGAAACTGTAAATATTTTGTTCTGTTTATAATTTTAATAGAAGAGGCTGTCTAAAAACATCACCTAATGCTTTTGAAGCACTTTGTTATCCAAATAGTAATGAAGTAATGATATTTTAGTTGCTGGTGATTATGTATTATTAACGCCCAATTCTTTCGTGAATTATGGTTCTACTTTTGAAGCCTACATTGACGACTGTGGTGTACCTGCTCAGAAAAAAGAAACGGAGGAAAATTCATTTATAGGAGAAAAGTTCATAGAAATGAACATTTATCCCAATCCTTGTTCAAGCGAATTTAAGATTGCTTATACCATCGAAGAGGAAACACCTGTTACGCTCGAAATTTATAATAGTACAGGACGTGTCGTACAAAAGATTATGGATGAAAAAATGCACAATGCAGGACGTTATACAGAATTGATTGATGGAAGCGGATTAATGGACGGAATCTATGTTGTCAAAATTATTACGCAAGATAAACATCTATCCCAAAAACTAATCAAAATACAATAATTTCGCTTTAATAACTTTTTTTTGTAAACCGAATTCACTTCTTGTGGGTTCGGTTTTTTGTTTTATAGCAACCTGAATTTGGTTCAGGAATTTTATTTCACGCAAAGAGCGCAAAGAATTTCTACATAAATAAACGTAAAGCTCGACAGCAACCAATCTCTTTGCGACCTTTGTGAAAACCCTTTGATTTTTGGAGGAAAAAAACTTTTTCCATTTTCAAATAGGACTGCTATATTACATAAGGAGAGAACGGTGGATTGCTTCGTCGTGATGCTCGGTCCTGCTATCCGCTACTATAGCCAAGCAATCTGTCAAGGACAGAACCTCAACGACTTAAACAACTAAAACCACCGAAACGACTTAAACGAAAGGAAGGCTATAACGCTACTATCAGGTCTATTTTGGATGGCTTCAACTACTATCAGCTTTTAGCAAAAAATAAAAATCCTTCACACAAAAATTGTAGAAGGATTTTTTAGTGAAACATTATATTGGTCTTTAAATTCAAAGTCCCAACAAGCTCTAAGCTACTTGTTTTTGCTTTCTCTTTTTAGCCTCTTCGTCTCTCGCCTTTGTTCCTTTCGTTTTTCTCTCGCTTGTTTTTTTTGATATTTATTGTGAAACGCTAATAATTTTTCATTTAAGATTATAACAGAATCCTTATATTCATGATGCTCAGTTGTAATTACTTTAAAAGGAAAAGGTTTTTGTAATTGTATGTAATCTTTATCTAAAACGATCAAAGCAGGAAAAGTCTTTGTACCACCTAAAGAATGCCTTGCATTGTTTTGATTCTCAGAAACAAACTGTTCTGAATATAATTTATCGAAAGTAGCAACTAAATAACCTTTTTTCAAAAAAGTAGGATTTTTGATTTTTTGATTATTACAATCTGTTAAAATGATTGATTCATATTGTTGTTTCCTGAGTTTTTTTGCATCAGCAGACTCTACAAAATATACCTTGCAAAAATCAAAATGTGTTTTAAAGGATTGTTTGATTTCCTTATTCTCTTCCTCTATTTTTTTAGCGATGGCATTGGCTTCTTCTATTTCATTTGTAGATTTTAAAAATGCAATTTTTTTATGTGCTGAGTTGAGTTGTACGACCAAAACTTGCTCTTTGAGCATATTTATCTCGCTAAAACATTGGTTACGTAGAATTTTGACGTTTTTACAACTTGAAAATCCCACAGACAATAGTATAGCAAATAAAAGATAAAGCGATAATTGTTTTTGTTGTTTCATTGTTTGTTTATTGTGAATAAGGTGCTACAAAAAAATATATGGGCAAAGACAGTAAATACATTGCTTTCTGTTGAGCTTTGTACTTTTTTGTGTGAAATGATTTTGTATTTATCATTTTTCCGTAGCGTCATGAATAAATTAACCTCAAATTAAAGGGGCAGTACCAGTCATTTTTTATCTCTTTTCAGTACGCTCCTTTTGTGAAATAGATATATAAATGTATATATTTTTGAAGATACTACAGTTTTCTGCAATAATCTAATTATGAAAAGTTAAAATATTATTTTATATTGATAATCAAGGATTTAAGGTGTGTGGGATTTTTTTTCTTAGGAAGGAGACAAAAAAACTCCTTAAATAGCAAAAAACTATTTAAGGAGTTAGTGGTTCAAATCATAAATTCTTGATAGCCCAAGTCTTGTCTTTTTGAGCAACTACTTCGTTATCTTTCGGTCACGTAGCTAAGGCTATGCTTTCTCAAGATGCCTTATACTTGCTCTAAAATCCTGCGACTTAACTATCAGATACTTATGAATTAAACCATTAGCTTATTAATTTCAATCCAAATAAATAATTGATAATCAATGTTTTGATTAAAGAATTGCATCATCTATCTATCTGTGTTTTATTTGTTTTGCAAAAATGTTTTTGGCATGATAATTTCTTTGACTTCTCCCATTTTAAAGGGAATATATTCTTGAAAAATGAATCTACTCTCCAATATGGATTATCAATAATAAAACCCTTACTTTTGTGAATTAATTAATATCAATATAAACATGATTGAAAAAAAAGATATAAAAGGCACATTAATCCCAATAGGTGGCAATGAGGATAAAGGAGCAAAAACTTCAGAAATGCACACTTTAGATTTTGTCGAAGACGGGATACTCTCGCATGTCGTAAAGGAAAGTGGTGGATTGGATTCCTTGATTGTGGTTATCCCAACAGCTTCAAGTATTCCTGATGAAGTGGGCGAAAACTATATGAATGCTTTTAGAAAGTTGGGGTGCGAAAATGTAAAAGTACTCAAGCTGACAAAAAGAGAGCAGGCAGATGATCCAGAATTTCTAAAATGGGTAGAAAAGGCAGATTGTGTAATGTTTTCTGGTGGAAATCAGTCTAAAATTGTAGATAAAATCGGACAAACCAAAATGCACGAAATTTTGCAGCAACGATATCTCCATGAGGATTTTGTGATAGCAGGAACGAGTGCTGGCGCAATGGCAATGTCCACAGAAATGATAGCAGGAGGAACAGGAACAGACGCTTTTTTCAAAGGTGCAGTGGACATGAGAAAAGGCATGGGATTTTTTCCAGAATTAATTATTGATTCCCACTTTATTCAACGTGGACGGTTTGGACGACTGGCAGAAGCTGTAGCTACCTTTCCGAAGTTAATAGGCGTTGGTCTTGCCGAAGATACTGCGATAGTCATTAAGAAATGTAACGATTTTAAAATCATTGGTTCCGGAATGGTTATTATTTTTGACCCTTCTCAACTCACCCATAATGCCCGTGAACTTTTAGCCGAAGGCACTCCAATGTCTATGTCAAATTTAACAGTTCATGTACTTTCAAATAGCGATTTGTTTTATGTGGATGAAAGAAGGGTAAAGGTCTTACCGATTCATGCGCCCTTTGAGTGAATCAATGAGTGAATGAATAATGCGATAATGATGCAATCTAAGTAATGAAAAAATAATAACTTCCGCATTTTAGCTGGGTCGCCAGTCCGATTCGATATTTTCCGATATACTTCGTTA
>ENA-ORXM01005008-ORXM01005008.1-marine-metagenome-genome-assembly--contig:-NODE-5008-length-11008-cov-4.489068_pt1 | contig 11008 bp, 12 predicted proteins | sample MGYA00237867_ERZ511480 | MGnify/ENA primary metagenome ERZ511480 (study PRJEB26309, sample SAMN06266103) | marine metagenome | isolation source: Algal blade | place: United Kingdom:Sidmouth, United... | reverse complement strand
TTGTAATGGGCCGTGCGGGTTCGCCAAAATAAGGTACTAAAATCTCGAGGGCCTTTTCGGCGTCCGCGGCGAGTTCTTGGGCAAACCCCTCTAAATAAGGCGCTTCATAAAGCACGCGCACCCTGGGGCTGACGACTTTGTCGGTGGCCCAGGCAAAGGATAAAAGGCTAAAAAAGAGCAGTAAGAAAAGGCGCATTCCTGCAAGCCTTACATATTTCGCGCAGAAAGAACGTGAATAAGCTCTAAGGCTCATGTTCAGCGTAGATGAAATTGGGTTAGAGGTTAGGGCTAAAGGTCAAGCGCAGCAGGAAAAAGGAAAAAGGAAAAAGTGGAAAGACTTTCTCCTTTTTCCTTTTCACCTTCTCCTAGCTCTTCTTCACTCATTCTGAACATGAGCCAAACTCTAAAGACTGTGGAAGTGGTAAAGACGTTGACTCGAGGAAAAAGGTGTCACTAGCCTTCACCTGATATTCATGAAGCGCCGCTATCTAAAGTTATGACACTTGCATGACACGGCGTCGCTACGATTCTTCTTGGAGGCAACATGAAAACACTAACCATTCTATTTGCAAGTTTAAGTTTGATGCTAGCTGCCGCATTCGCGCAAGACGTAACGATTGACGGCTCCTCAACCGTTTACCCCATCACCCTGTCGATGGCGGAAGAGTTCAATATCGAAAATCCTGACTACAGCGTTAGCGTCGCCTTTTCAGGTACAGGCGGCGGCTTTGAAAAGTTCTGCGCGGGCGAGACCCAAATCAGCAACGCGAGCCGTCCTATTAAAGAGGAAGAAGCCCAGCTCTGCGCTGACGCGGGTATCGAAGTTGTCGAGGTTCCCGTTGCTTACGACGCATTGACTGTTGTGGTAAACCCAGAAAATGACTGGGCGCAGTGCATGACCGTTGATGAGCTTAATATGGTTTGGCAGCCTGAGAGCGCCGTTACCATGTGGAGCGATGTTCGCGCTGACTGGCCCGCTGAAGAAATGGTGCTTTACGCGCCCGGGGTTGACAGTGGTACGTTCGACTACTTCACCGAAGCTATTAATGGCGACGGTGGTTTAAGCCGCTCTGACTTTTTCCCCAGTGAAGACGACACCGTACTTGTGCAAGGCGTCGAAGGTGACGCAAACGCGATGGGTTACTTCGGCTTTGCTTACTATTTAGAAGAAGGTCAAAAGCTCAAGGCTGTCGAAGTTGATAATGGTAACGGCTGTGTTGCACCAAGTGCTGAAGCCGTTGAAGATGGCACTTACGCACCGCTATCACGCCCGCTATTCATCTACGTAAACAAAACCGCGATGGCTGAAAACGAAGCCGTTGCCGCGTTCATGGACTTTTACTTAGCTGAAGAGAACCGCGAGTTTATCTCAGACACGGGTTACGTTCTTCTCGAGGACGCCATGTACGAAGAAGCGATGATGGAGCTTGGTCAGTAAGTTTTAGTCTAAGTTTTAAGATTGACAGCGCTCTCGAAAGAGGGCGCTTTTTGTTTTGGGAAGGGGAGCGGGGAGTAAGAGTTTTCGCTGCGATACATGGTAAATTTTAGGCATAGTAGAATTTGTGAAACGATTTCAACCTAAGACGAATATATTGACAACTACCCTATTTTTAGCTTTGCTTTTGCTCGGGGCGTGTGCTCCAGCTGCTTCTGAAAGTAATTTAAATGAGTCAGGAAATGTTATCCATATTGACTCAGAGATTGAAGTTCCCTCTTCGTTAGTAAAAGTTTCGAACCGCTATTGTGAAAAAAGGATAGAGGTGCTCAAAGCAGTTGCAAATGCAATGAAATCAAAGCGGAAGCAAACCCACTTTTGTTTTGAGGGTATTGGTGATCGAGATGTGATTATGGAGCAGTTTGAGCGCAATGCAAAGGCTGCTGGATATAGCGCTGATCCAGTCCTTACAATTAATGCAGGGGGTTTACAGCAATTCATAGATAGTGAGAGTAAAACCAAACTTTTGCAAATAAGCTATCAGATGGAAGCTGATAAACTTTATGTTTTGGTCAGTCATTCACGCCCTATTTGAGAGCATAGAGACAGCCTTTCAATTGTCGCATAAGAAATGGCGTGTCCGCTCCTGACACCCTCAAAGCAGATCAAAAGAGGTTTTAAGTTTTTCTACTCTGTCCAATTTCAGTCACATTGGTCGCGAATACTGACTAAAAACTGCGTGAGCCACTTTTCAAAGTGGATTATTAAATCGCTTTCAAATCAATTCATCTGAACTACGGTTTTTCAAGAGGTATCAGCGTAGGCTGACCTATGGAAATCTCTATTGACAATTTAAGTTTGCAAGAGCGTTACAAGCTTATGACGGGCGCGATTGTGCCGCGTCCAATTGCCTGGGTCTCGAGCCTATCCAAAGACGGCAAACCCAACCTCGCACCCTTTTCTTATTTCAATGCGGTGAGCGCTAACCCGCCCGTCTTAATGTTCAGCTCTGGTATGCACTCAGATGACCGACCCAAAGATACAATGGTTAATATAGAGGCAACCGAAGAATTTGTGGTCAACATTGTCACTGAGGCTGTCGTAGACGCCATGAATGCAAGCGCCGTTGTTGCGCCCCACGGCGTCAGTGAGTTTGACTTTGCGGGCGTGACCGAAGCGCCGTCACAAACGGTAAAAGCGCCGCGTGTTTTAGAAAGCCCTGTACAGTTCGAGTGCAGCCTGATGGATATTTACCGCGTGGGTAATAACAGTGTGGTGTTCGGGCGCATTGGGCACATTCACGTCTCGGATGAAGTCTTGCTCGAGTCCTACAAAATTGACCCCGAGGCGTTGCGACCTGTAGGGCGTTTGGCGGGAACGACGTACTCGAGGGTTCGTGACTTGTTCGACCTGCAAAGACCCAAATACGACGTGGAGTAGAAATGATTACGACCAAAGTCTGATAGATATCTTCAAGCGCTAAGCTAGACTGAACCCTATGAGCTTTGAAAGAGCGAACGCCGTACCAACTAATAAATCTCGTTGTTATTTGGTTTATGCACTGGCTCCTGAAGGTGTACGCGCCGCCGAAGCAAATCGCATCATCAACGAAATGACTGCGGATGAAGGCTTACCGCTCGCCCTGTGGCATGACCATTTTATAGGTCAAGCAGGGGGCAGCATTATTTTCTACGTCGAAAACCAAAGCGAGCAAAAAGCCCTGTTTGAAAATGAGCATCTTGATGGTTGGCAAGTGGATTATCGGCCTCTCGTTTTTTCGTTTAGCCCCTCTGCTTTTGATGCCCAAACGGGGTTTACGCTGAAACAATACCGAGCAACTGACTGGGGGAAGCTTCGCACGAAAGAGCGTCCCAATTACGGTGAACGCAATGTAAGCCAGGAAGCCGAAACAGGTGAGGAGGCTTAGGATTCATCGACTCCTATCTCATCCCGCTGCTACCGCCGCCGCCACTACTACCACCGCCGCTAAAGCCGCCACCGCCCCCACTGAATCCTCCGCCACCACCGCTAAAACCACCACCCGTACTGGACTTGGGTGACAGGGCACCTTGCAAATTACCCAGATTCGTTTCAATTTGAGAGAGGGTGTTTAAGCTACGCGTTAAGCCTTCGATATCGCCAGGGATAGATGCGGGAATATGCCCACCACGCGGGTAGCCGTAGCGTGAACGACCCAACCACGGGGCAGGCGCAAACTGGTCGGGGGCTTCGCTCATCAGGCGCTGCAAGTTTTTGAGGTACTTTCTGCTTACCCCAAGTGCCGTGGCGTAGACAAAGTGATAGTCCCAAAGTTTGTAATGGTCCGCAGGCGATTCGCGCATCATGGAGAAGTCATATAGGAACTTTCGGTAGGCTTCCCAACGTTTGGCGTTGAGGAGTTTGTCGGCTTGCCAGCGGCGTAGACTTGCGCCCGCGACAACGCCCAAAATAGCGCAGACGAGCGCCGCAGCGAACAGGTGAACGCCTAAAATCACGCTATTGGCTGCCAGGTAAAAAGCGGTAAAGCCACCTACACCCGCTGCTGCAAAGCACAGCATTGAAGTCATCCAGGCTTGTTGGCTCGAGCCTTTATCTAACAAATCGCCAAATGTTTTTTCGTACCACTGACGCGGCGTTGCCGCCCAACTCTGCCCGAAGTTGGGGTGACGCTCAAAGTAGTCGCGCAGGTCGTCCGCGTCGAAGCCTCGTTCGCCGCCGCCTCGAGCGGCACCTTCAAAGGCTTGCCACAGCTTGGCTTCAAAAGGGGTCAGGTCACTGGGGTCGGTCTCGAGGCTATAAAAAACATCCTCTTTGCGTCCTAAGCCCAAAAAGCCCTCCTTTTCAACGGTTTGAATAGATAAAAACCCGCGCCGCGCAAAGTCAAGTAAGGTTGCGGCAATCGCAGGTCCAGCGGCTTTTAACCCAGGTGCAGATTGGGTGAGTAAAAAAGGCACGGCTGCCGGAGGGATTTCTTCGGCAGGTTCACGGTAATAGGGGCCGACCTCGGGAATGCGGGGTTCGCGTCCGTGGATGCTGAAAGCCCTGAATACCCACGCGCCCAGACCTGCTACCGCCGCCCAAATAGCAGCGAACCATACGGAGGGTACAGACCCGCGGCCTGCGTCGCGCAAAATGTTCTCGGATTCACGTCGGAACCCTTCGGTTTGGTCACTTAGGTCGCCGAGCCATTCGTCTTCCATTGGTTCTTCAATCGTTTGAAAGTCAAAAAGCTGGGCGTCTAAAAGAACATCGCTGCGCAAGGGCTCGTTTTCGTAAAGCGCAGAAAGTTCGATAGTTGCCCTATCAAAGTTTGACGTGAACTCTAAGGTGCCAATGCGCCCGGAGCCGTTGAAAATAAACACTTTGAACTGCTCGGGACTGGGTGCGGGTGGGTGAATAATAAGTGTGTAGCCGTCAATGCGAACATGCTTGGGTTCTAAAACCTGACGGTTAAAGCGGGCGATATCAGTAGCGACGTCTAATTCATTCGTGAGTGTATAACTAAACTTAAAACGCCGCGTTTCAAACGCGCCCCGCACAGGCCAGGAGATTTCGTTACCTCTAAACTGGGCTTCGGTAGGCGTACCGTCATCTAAAACCTCAAAGCTATCAAAGTTGACCTCGCCGCCCCGTTCTGGGTCGATATTGATGAAGTAAGTGTTTTCTGTAAAGTCATCGTCCAGAACAATCGAGCGTGTGTCTTCGACAAGAACACGCCCGTTCTCCTCTATGAAGACCTCTTGCACAACGTCCTTTAGATAAAAGTTCTGTGCCAGAGAAAAGCTGCTTGAGACAATAATTAAGAGCCAGAGAACTCGAGCCATGTCTACAGTTTACGCCCTACGTACAAAGCTTGCCTCCTTCTTTAGACGGGAAGGGCTTAAAGGCGATTGAAGATTGAAGATTGGAAAATTAAATTCTGATCTCGGAACTCGTCAGGCGAATTTTGTTGTTTCGCCAAGGCTAATGTGCAAAACTCTAAAGGGAGGTAACTATGCTCACGGGTGACGACATCTTAGTCTTCGGCGGTTCCGGTAGCCAAAACTTGACCTTCAGCATTTGTAAAGAGCTTGGTTTGTCGCCTGGTCTGGGTGAGACGGTGCGGTTTTCTGAAGGCACTCTGTTTGTAAGGATTCTCGAGAACGTGCGGGGTCGGCGCGTCTACTTAGTTCAGTCCACCGCTTTTCCCGCTAACGATAATTTCATGGAACTCCTCTTTTGGATTGACGCTTTCAAACGCGCCAGCGCGGAGAGCGTGACGGTGGTTATGCCGTATTTTAGCTACGCCAAGGGCGATAAAAAAGATGAACCGCGCGTATCGATACGCGCTAGAGTTTGTGCCGATGCTATAGAAGGTGCTGGCGCAGACCGCGTTGTCACGATGGACCTGCACGCCCCGCAGATTCAGGGCTTTTTCAAGATTCCTGTTGATGACCTTTACGCTATGGGACCGCTTTGTGACGCTGTCACCGCGCAAAAGCTTGACAACCTTATGGTCGTGTCACCCGACGCGGGTTTTGTTAAAAAGGCCAGGCAGTATGCCAACCGCCTGGGCGCACCGCTTGCGATTGGTGACAAAGAACGCATAGGTCATGACGAGACGGCTAAAACGCTCGAGATTATCGGTGATGTTAAAGGTATGACGGCGCTACTCGTCGATGACATTATCCTGTCGGGGGGAACCCTGGTCAACATAGCCGACAAGCTGCTCAAAGAGGGCGCGACAGAGGTCTACGCCGCCGTGACCCATGCAGCTATGTCCGAGTTGACGCTGGAACGTCTAAAGGACAGCCCTATCAAACGCCTCTTTGTCACCGATACCATTGAAACGCAGCCTGTCGACCTTCCCGACATGGTTGAGGTCGTTACGGTTGCCCCACTTTTTGCCGAAGCCATTAAACGCGTTCACCTGCGCGAAAGTGTGAGTGTACTGTTCCAAGAATAGCCGCGTGGTAGCGTGATAATCCGTGGACTACGTATGTTTGGCGGCAGGTAAAGGCACGCGCTTTGGGCATTTGGGAGCGTATTTGCAAAAGTGCATGTACCCGGTGGGGCTGACACCTTTTTTAGAATTTTCGGTGCGCAATTTGCGGCGTAGCAAGCATCTAAATACTGAGCAAGACAGACTTTTTTTGGTTGTCGGGCATCACAGTGAACAGGTTGAAAATTACTTTGGGGATAGTTACGAGGGCTTAAGTGTTTCGTATCTCGAGCAGCCCAACCCTTTAGGCACAGGCCACGCCCTCCACCTTGCTTATAAATCTATTAAACCCAAGACGCCTATCATTGCCTGGCTTGCAGATGCTTATATATCTACTGGGCTTTTTGAAGCATTGCACGCTCACCCCGAGGCTAATGTGCAGACAGTTGGTCCCGGGTCTGAGGGTGAAAAAGATGACCTTAAAGTTACGACCAAGGACGGACTTGTCACGCAAGCTTGGAATGGTGTCGAACCCTTTTACGATACAGGCAGTTGGAAACTTTCACCGGAGGTCTTAGCCCTTATGACAACGCAGCGTCACGGTGAGTACCGCATGGTGCCTAATTTGCAATATGCACTTGACGAAGGTCACCGTTTAGGTTTTATCAAAATAGATGAATGGCTGCACTTAGGCGGCACGCTGCCTACACCAGCAGAAAACGTGTGGGCGGTAGCGCGGCGGGTACTCGAGTTAGAAAGCAACCCATGATTGTCTCAAAAACGCCTTTACGAATTCCTTTTGCAGGCGGGCTGACCGACCTAAAACACTACGCTGCTAAGTTCGGCGGCGTCACGGTGAGTGCGACGATTGATAAGTACGTTTACGTCGCCCTCAAAGAAAATTTGGGCGGCTACTTTCGGCTCAAATACACCGACGTGCAAGAAAAAGTTGGCGAGATGGAGCACATTAAACACGACTTGATTCGCGAAGCGGTGCGGTTGACAGGCTTACAAGATAAACCACTCGACTTAGTCGTTATGGCGGATTTAGCAGGGGAGAGCGGTCTCGGCACGTCGGGCGCCGTAACCGTGGGATTGCTACACGCCATGCACGCTTATAAAGGTGAGGCAGTAACGAGACAACAGCTTTTCGAGGAGGCGTCACATATAGAGGTCGAGGTATTGGGCGGCGCGTCGGGCTATCACGATCCGAGTATTTGTGCGCTCGGGGGGCTAAAGCTGCTCGAGTATCACGGCCCACAAGTCTCACCACGCGATATCAAATTGACGCCGGAAACCAAAGCGGCGTTTGAAACCTCTCTGCTATTTTTCTACGGAGGGCGCCACCACCGCAGTAAGCCCTCACTAGCACTACTCAGCAGTCACATGGAAGCGGCGCACGAAGAACTGCACGCGATTAGGCGACTAGGCTACGACCTAGAGGCCGCTTTTGGTGACGGCAACCTGCAACAAATTGCCGAGATTATCGGGGAGATGCAACGTCTTAAACAAAAGCTCCCCGGTAACTTTGAAGATGACTATGTACAAGATGTTGTGGCTCGAGTGCGCGAAACAGGCGCGTACGCGCAGTTACCTGGCGGCAAAATCAGCGCCTTTGTGATTGTCTGTTGTCCGAATGGGCAACAGGATGCCGTGCGCCAAGCGCTGAGCGAAGATCATAAAGAGGTCAGTTTGAAGCTCGAGACGGGCGGTACGGTTGTTACGGAAATTTAACGTTACTGAAACCTAAGGTTACTGAAATCTAAAACCGAGCTGTCCGGTAAACTGGCCTATGAATCAAACCGTAGGACTACTTCATCCTGGCAAAATGGGCGCTTCTGTGGGCGCCGCTGCCAAAGCGGCGGGGCACAAGGTTATCTGGGCGAGTGATGGGCGCTCTATCGAAAGTCAAACCAGAGCAGAGTCAGCAGGCCTCGAGGACATAGGGACGCTTGAGGCTCTCGCAGAAAAAAGCGATATCATTATTTCTGTCTGTCCACCCCATGTCGCTACAGATGTCGCTGCACAAGTCACTAACCTAAATTTTCAAGGTCACTATATTGATGCCAATGCTGTCTCCTCCGAGCGCGTTCAAGCCATCGCCGCCGTGGTTGAGGGGTCAGGCGCGACCTTTAGCGACGGTAGTATTATCGGGCCGCCAGCTTGGCAAGCCGATACGACCCGCTTATACGTTTCAGGCCCTCAGGCACGGACTATCCAAGCTCTTTTTGAAGGTTCTTACTTGGAGGCTCGAGTTGTCTCGGGTGACATAGGCGCGGCCTCCGCGCTCAAAATGGCGTTTGCTGCCTGGACAAAGGGAACGAGTGCGCTGCTCTTAGCTATTTGCGCCCTCGCTAAAGAGAGCGGGATTGAAGAGGCTCTTTTAGATGAGTGGGCCATTTCTATTCCTAACTTGCTTGAGCGCCGTGAGCGCGTCACGGTTAAGACGCCGCAAAAAGCCTGGCGCTTTAAAGGGGAGATGGAAGAGATCGCGGCTACGTTTAAAGCCGCAGGCTTGCCGGACGGGTTTCACTTAGCCGCGGCTGAAGTTTATGGGCGGCTCGAGTCTTTTAAAGGGGTTGAGGAGGCTGATAGCCAAGCGGTGCTAGAAAAGCTGCTGGAGAAAGCTTTAGCCTCATAATTGTCTGAACAAAGTTGGGTGTGGTTAAGTAAAGGTTTAGGTATCGACGCCATGACGCAGCCTCCCCCTACTCACCGTCGTTCGCCTCCCCCCTTTAGTAAGGGGGGGCAGGGGGGATTTGCTTCTATGAGGAAGTCTTCAAGGGTCTTTTTAACTTCAATTTTTCTGTTGAACCTAGATTATCTGATAAAACCTTTTTAGAACTCAGGTCCATAATGCAAGATGAAGCTTGCGTGAAGCCTAGCTGTTACAGATTCGTGACGCTTTGGTGAACAGTTTGCCCTACACTACACAAGGTGATACTTATGAAAAAGATTTTGATACTTGTTAGTTTATTCCTACTCTCCGCCGCGTTTGCGCAGGGCGAAACGCCCGGCGAATACGACGTTGCCTATTTCGCAGGTGGCTGCTTCTGGTGCGTCGAAGCTGACTTTGAAAAGCATGACGGCGTTTTCGACGTGATTTCAGGGTATATGGGCGGGGAGTTAGAGAACCCGACCTACAAACAAGTGGCGTCGGGTCAAACAAAACACCGCGAAATCGTTGAGGTTCGCTATGACGAGGACGTTATCAGCTATCAGGGACTGCTCGACATCTTCTGGCGTTTACACGACCCCTCAGATGATGGCGGCTCATTTGTTGATCGCGGCTTTCAGTACAGCTCAGCGATTTTTTATGCAAACGAAATGCAGCAACGCTTAGCTGAAGGCTCAAAATCGGCCCTAGAAGCTTCGGATAAGTTTGACGAAGTTGCTACCGAAATCGTGCCAGCAGGTGAGTTCTATATTGCTGAGGATTACCACCAGGACTATTACGTTAAAAGCTCGAGGCGCTATAAGCTTTACCGCGCAGGTTCAGGCCGTGACCGCTTCATTGACAAGGTCTGGAAGGGTGACGAGACGGTTTACCAGTTGCCCGAGAACTTAGCGAGCAACTAACGGTAACACCAAAGATGTTTCTAGAGAGGGTCGGTTCCCATGCCGATCCTCTCTTTCATTTTACATGTTTAAGATTACGGTGTCTCATCATCTCTAAAATTTTTATTCCCTATTCGCTAAAGCCTCTCGCAAACTCCTCAAGCTCCTTTGAGCCAGTGCGAGAGGTCTCGGCCTAGCAGCTGTTGTAAGAGCCGAATATCCTCTTTAAAATAGCCCCTTAATTCAGTGCGGAGCTTAGCGTCAATTGAGGACATTTCGGCTTGATGACTGTTCAAGTGCCTTAAAGTTGTCGCTAGTCCGAACGTTTGGTGTATTCCCAGACGTTGTTTCATCTTCACAGTAAAGCGGACCAGCTTAGCAAAACGTGCCGAAGTCGTGGCTTTTCGCGTGTTGTAAACGGGAAAGCTGGTTTTACTGATAGGCTCGAGGCCCAAAAAATCGGTGACCTTTTCATACTCAGCAGCTGGATTTTTGCGGATGTCATCTAGTATAAGCGTAAGAACACGCTCCTTGGAAACCTGGCTATAGAGCCTTTCCATAAGCCTTCCCAGGCGGCAGTAATCCGCGTAGTTCAGCAGCGTGGGGTCTTCTTTAGCGGTCATAGGGATGTAGCGTCCCGCAGCCCGGTCATCTTGCAGCTGCCAGGCACTACGAAAGTTTTTAACGTTCTCTTGCCCAGTCTATAAACGCTCTGAATGCAAGGAGGGTGCCATATCAACAGGGTTGCGAAGACAAACGATAAAGCGTGCATCTGGGTTATAAACGAGAATATTTGGCACAGCTACCTTAGAGAAAAGATAGTGGGTCGAGCCCTCGCCAACGGCTAAATGATGGGGTTTCGCATCTTCAAATAGCTTCTCGTACTGCTTCAAAGTTTTTACACCCGTATACCCGTCGGTGCAAAAAAAATGAGGTTCTTTGGTGTCTGAGAAGAAAACTCGAGGATGCTCAGTGAGCCAATTGGCGAGTGAGGTTGTGCCACACTTGGGCGCTCCAATGATGAAAAAATTGGGCTTTTTCATAGGTTAACCTGAGTTCGAAGTTAGAACATAACAGGAAAGCCAGAATCTAGT
>ENA-ORXM01005007-ORXM01005007.1-marine-metagenome-genome-assembly--contig:-NODE-5007-length-11010-cov-3.234794_pt1 | contig 11010 bp, 9 predicted proteins | sample MGYA00237867_ERZ511480 | MGnify/ENA primary metagenome ERZ511480 (study PRJEB26309, sample SAMN06266103) | marine metagenome | isolation source: Algal blade | place: United Kingdom:Sidmouth, United... | reverse complement strand
GGATCGCGACGTGGCGATGGTGTTCCAGAACTACGGGCTCTACCCGCACATGACGGTGGGGGAGAACATCGGCTACCCGCTGAAGGTGCGCGGCGTGCCCAAGGCCGACATCCCGGAACGCGTGCGGGCGGCGGCCGAGCAGGTGGAGCTGCTCGATTTCCTCGAGAGAAAGCCCAAGGCGCTGTCGGGCGGGCAGCGTCAGCGCGTCGCGCTCGCCCGCGCGCTCGCCCGCGACCCCGCCGTACTGCTCCTCGACGAGCCGTTCTCGGCCGTCGATCAGCAGACCCGGCGGCGGCTCTACCGCGAGCTCGCGCGGCTGCGCGCCTCGCTCGAGATCCCGATGATTCTGGTCACCCACGATCTCCAGGAGGTGCAGCAGCTCGCCGACACGCTCTCCGTCATCCATCACGGCACCACGCTGCAGCACGGCGTCGTCGACGATGTCGTGCGCCGGCCGCGCAACCGTACCGTCGCGCGGTTGCTCGGGCACCAGAACCTCTTTCGCGCCGAGGTGCTCGAGCATCGGCCGAGCGTCACGCGCTACCGGATCGGCACCACCACGCTCGAGGGGCCTCCCGACGCCCGCCCGCCGGGTACGGCCGTGACGCTGCTGGTGCCGCCGTCGGCGATCGAGCTCGACGCCACGGACCGCTCCAACCGTCTCGCGGCGCGCGTGATCGAGGTGGTCACGCTCGGCGACGAGCTCTCGCTCAGGCTGCGTCTCGAGCAGGTCGAGAAGTCGCTTCGGCTGCGGGTGCCGAGAGCCGCCTTCGCCGCCGCCGGACTCGCCCTCGGCGCGCCTCTGCACGCCGGCGTTCTCGCCGCGCGGGTGCACGTCATGGACCGGGACTGATCCGGACCGGAACCGATCCGCGGCTCCGCGCCCCGTGAGCGGCGGTCCATGCCGCCGACGCGCGAGCGAGCTGCGATCGATCGCGCCCTTCGAAGTCGGCTCGTCGACGGCGTCCGAGGCCGCACCGACCCGCTCGGCAGCGCGAGCCCGGCTCCGATATCCTCCGCGTCTCGGTACACGTCACGTCATCCGGACCCGTGTCAGCGGCCATTCGGACGGACGGGCGGCCGCGAGCGGGTCGGGGACCACCTCTCGGTCGCGCCGACGCCATGCCGCCCATCGCGAACCGGAGAAGACGATGACCACTGCCTCGACGATCGACGCGTGGCTGACCGACATGGACGGCGTCCTGGTCAGGGAGGGCGACGCGATCCCCGGCGCCGCCGAGTTCCTCGATCGACTCGTCCGCTCGGACCGCCCTTTCCTGGTACTGACCAACAACTCGATCTTCACCCGACGGGATCTCTCGGCCCGCCTGGCGCACGCCGGTCTCGAGGTGCCCGAGGAGCGGATCTGGACCTCGGCGGTCGCGACCGCGCAGTTCCTCAACGATCAGGTGCCCGACGCCTCCGCGTACGTGATCGGCGAATCCGGGCTGACCACGGCGCTGCACGAGGTCGGGTTCACGCTCACCAGCACCACCCCCGACTTCGTCGTGCTCGGCGAGACACGAACCTACTCGTTCGAGTCGATCACCACCGCCATTCGTCTGATCGAGAACGGCGCCCGCTTCATCGCCACCAACCCCGACGCCACCGGCCCTTCGGCCGAGGGGCCGTTGCCGGCCACCGGCGCCGTCGCCGCGCTCATCACCAAGGCCACGGGACGCACGCCCTACTTCGTCGGCAAGCCGAACCCGATCATGTTCCGAAGCGCCATGAACCGGATCGATGCCCACTCGGAGACGACCGCGATGATCGGGGATCGGATGGACACCGACGTGGTGGCCGGCATCGAGGCAGGGCTCGAGACCTTCCTGGTGCTGAGCGGCTCCACCCGACGCGCCGAGGTCGAGCGCTATCCCTACCGCCCCAGGCACATCGTCGACTCGATCGCCGATCTCGTCGAACGGATCTGAGCGTTCACGATATCCGCCACGGTGCCGCTAACCGGAGGAACACGGCTCCGAGGGTTCGCGCATGGCGCGCTACCGGCTCACCGTCTTCCCGTCGCCCACGCTCCCGCTCGCTCGTCGCACCCCGCCCCGGGCGGCTTCAACCGCCGACCGGCCGACGCTCACCACGTCCCGAGCACGACACCTCGGCCGATCGGCCGCCTCGCCCGGGGGCGATCTCACGCCGATCGCCCCCGCCCCCGCCCGGGCGCTCCGGCTCGCCGCTCCCGTTCTCGTCCTCGCCTCGTTGATCGCGTCGCTGTCGGTCACCGCGTCCCCGCCACTGCCCGCCTGCGATGCGCCGGCCGTGAACGCGCGGCTGCGCGAGGCCCTGGTGGACATCCCCGCCGTGGCCGCGCTGACCCCTGCCGCCGTCCGCCGCGCCGCGCTCGAACGCCCCCGTCCTCGCGGGCACCGTGGCGGCCGAACGATGCGCGCCTGCCACGGCTGGCTTCGCACCAGTGCCGGCGCCGGCACGCTGGAGTACTCGATCCGCCACGCGCCGAGCGAGCCGGACGGGATAGCGGTACGCGCCGAGCTCTTCCAAGGCGGGTGGCGGACGAGCTTCCTGTCCTCGAGCTCGCCGTAGAATGGCGCGATGCTCTCGCGCTTCATTCCCGCCCGCCGCCGCCCTTTCGACTCGCTCTCCGAGCAGGAAGTGCTTGCCCTCGCGATCTCCTCCGAGGAGGACGACATGCGCATCTACCGCGCCTACGCGGACGGGCTGCGCGAGAGCTTCCCGGCCTCGGCCACGGTCTTCGAGGCGATGGCCGAGGAGGAGAACGGGCACCGCGCCCGACTGATCGAGCTGCACAAGCGGCGATTCGGCGACGTGATTCCGCTGCTGCGCCGCGAGCACGTGCGCGGCTACTACGAGCGCAAGCCGGATTGGCTGGTGCGCCCCTTGCCGCTCGAGAAAACGCGTGCCATGGCGACCGCGATGGAGCGCCAGGCCGAGCGCTTCTACCGCGCCGCCGCGGCCCGCACGACCGATGCCGACACCCGCAAGCTGCTCGGCGATCTCGCCCACGCGGAGTCGGGCCACTCCGAGCTCGCCGAACGACTCGAGCGCGAGCACCTGCCCGATACCGTGCGCGACGAGGAGGCCGAGACCGAGCGCAAGCAGTTCCTCCTCACCTGGGTGCAGCCCGGTCTCGCGGGGCTGATGGACGGCTCGATCTCGACCCTCGCCCCGATCTTCGCCGCCGCCTTCGCCACCGGGGACACCTGGAACACGTTCCTGATCGGGCTCTCGGCCTCGATCGGCGCGGGCATCTCGATGGGCTTCACCGAGGCGGCCCACGACGACGGGGTCCTCAGCGGACGCGGCTCGCCGCTCAAGCGCGGGCTCGCCTCGGGGGTCATGACGACGGTCGGCGGGCTCGGGCACGCCCTCCCCTATCTCATCCCCGACTTCCGGATCGCCACGACGATCGCCATCGCCATCGTCTTCGTCGAGCTCTGGGCGATCACCTGGATCCAGCACCGGTTCATGGAGACATCGTGGCGCCGCGCGATGTTCCAGGTGCTGCTCGGCGGCTCGCTGGTGCTCGCCGCCGGGATCTTGATCGGGCAGGGCTGATTCAGATCCCCATCGCGGCGAGACGGGTCATGATGTCGTTGATCATCAGCGTCACCTGCGGGTAGCGCGCTTCGTAGACCTCGAGGATCTCCCGCGCGCCCTGATCGACCGGCCCCTGCTCGCGCCGCTCGAGGCGGAGCCGGAGCCGCTCGGCGAGTGTCTCGAGCCGGGCACGGCTGTCCGGATCGTCGTCATCGATCCGGGCGATCTCCTCGCGGAGGGCGGTGATCGCGTCGTCGATCTCTCGCTCGCTCATGACGGCGGCTCTCTACGGATGGGGGGGACCGCCCGAGTCTACCGCCCGAGTCCACCGCGCGCGCGGCCGCCGACCCGCACGCGCCCGGAGCGGCGCCGAGACCGGCCGCCGGGCGGCGTCGCCCCCCGCCGCCGACGGCGCTAGAATCGAGGTTCACCCCGCCCCGGGGACACCGGACCGGAGAGAGGCATGCCGACACGCAACGTGACCGCAGACTTCGAGGTTTTCGCCCGCGAAGGGGAATCGGCGATCGGCGCCGTGCGCGAGATCCATCCCGATCACCTGATCGTCTGGATCGAGAACCGCGGCGACACACGCATCGAGGCCGCGCACATCGCCCGCGCCCACGATGGCAAGGTCCTGCTCGAGAGCGAAGGGCTACCCGAGGAGCTGCTCGAGGCGATCGAGCACGCCCGTGACGCCGAGTCCCCGCCGCGCCCCGGTGCGATCGACGACGACTGACGAAGTCACCGACGCCGACGCTCGCTCGGCGAACGCCCGCGCGCTCAGGTGACCGCCGCGCGCTCGCGCAGCGCCGGGTCGTCCCACTCGCGCTCGCCGATCACCCGCTCGACGCGCTCGGCGGCGGCGATCACGTCGTCCATCGAGAGGTAGAGGGGCGTGAACGCGAAGCGCATCAGATCCGGCGCACGAAAGTCGCCGATCACGCCGTGTCGCCGGATCAGTGCCTGCATCGCGGCGTAGCCGTGTTCGAAGGCGAAGGAGACCTGGGAGCCACGCTCGTCGGGGTTGCGTGGGCTGGCGAGCTCGAGGGCCGGGCAGCGCGCCTCGATCTCGGCGACGAAGCGCTCGGAGAGCTCGATGGAGCGCGCGCGCACCGCGCTCATCTCCACCCCCTCCCAGACGTCGAGCGCCGCGTCGAGCGCCGCCATCGCCAGCACCGGCGGGGTGCCGACGCGCAGGCGCCCGACCCCGGGGGCCGGACGGTAGTCGCGCTCGAAGGCGAACGGAGCGGCGTGCCCGAGCCAGCCGGCGAGCACCGGCTCGATGCGCTCCTGCCAGCGCGGCGCGACGGCGATGAAGGCCGGCGAGCCGGGCCCGGCGTTGAGGTACTTGTAGGTGCAGCCGACGGCGAAATCGGCGTCGGCACCGGCCAGATCGACCTCGACCGCCCCGCTCGAGTGCGCCAGGTCCCAGACCACGGGGATGTCGAGCGCGTGCGCCGCACGGGTCAGCGCCGCCATGTCGTGCAGCCGACCGGTGCGGTAGTCGACATGGGTCAGCATCAGCGCCGCGACCGAATCGTCGAGGCGGTCGGCGACCGCCTCGGGCTCGACGAGCTCGAGTCGGCGACCGCCGCCGAGACGCCCGAGCAGTCCTTGGGCCATGTAGAGATCGGAGGGAAAGTTGCCGGTGTCCGAGAGCACCACCGGGCGCGACGGATGGCGCCCGAGCGCCGCGTCGAGCGCCTGGAAGAGCCGGATCGAGAGCGTGTCCCCGACCGTCACGCTCTGCTCCCAGGCACCGATCAGACGCCCGATCCGCGCACCGACCCGTTCGGGCTCGGCCATCCAGCCCGCCTCGTTCCAGCCGCGCACGAGGCTCTCGCCCCATTCGTCCGTGATCCGCCCGCCGACCCGCTCGGCGACGCCCGCGGGCGGCGGTCCGAGCGAGTTGCCGTCGAGGTAGAGCACCCCGTCGGGGAGACGGAAGCGTGCGCGCGTCCGGGCGAACGGATCGGCGACGGGCTCGGGGTCTCGGAGGGGCACGATCGGGGCGGTGGCACCGGCGGACGACGACGGAGTATCTTAGTGCCGAGCGACCCGCAGGGGGCGGACGATGTGCCGCGCCCGTCGATTTCCCGACCTCGAGAGCCAACGCCGATGTCCGTCGTCTCCGATAGCCTCGGCCGCGCGCCGACGGACAGCACCGAGCTCGACGCGCTCCGCGATCGCATCCGCGCCCAGTACGGACGCGAGGAGGCGGCGTTGGTGCGCGAGCTGCTCGGCACCGCCCCGCTCGACGAGCACGCCCGGGAGAGCGTGCGCCAGGACGCGATCGACATCGTCGAGACGCTCCGACGGGAGAGCTCCCCGACCATGATGGAGAGCTTTCTCGGGGAGTACGGGCTCTCGACACGGGAGGGTGTCGGGCTCATGTGCCTGGCCGAGGCGCTGCTGCGGGTACCCGACGCCGAGACCATCGACGAGTTGATCGCCGACAAGCTCGAGGACTCCGACTGGGCGGCCCATCTCGGGCGCTCGCGCTCGCCGCTGGTCAACGCCTCCACCTGGGGGCTGATGCTGACCGGACGGCTCCTCGACGACGGTGACGATCCGGTCAGCACCGTCCGTCCGCTGCTGCGCCGCCTCGGCGAACCGGTAGTGCGCCGGGCGGTGGCCCAGGCGATGAAGCTGCTCGGCAAGCAGTTCGTGCTCGGGCGCGACATCGAGGAGGCGGTCGACGAGGCGCGCGCGCTCGAGCGACGCGGCTACACCTACTCCTACGACATGCTCGGGGAGGCGGCGCGCACCGACGCGGACGCCCGGCGCTACCACGCGGCCTACGCGCACGCGATCGCACGGCTGGCGAAGGTCGGGGGCCAGGACGTACGCGATCGCCCCGGTATCTCGGTGAAGCTCTCGGCACTGCACCCGCGCTACGAACGCACCCACCGGCACCTGGTCATGACCGAGCTCCTGCCGCGCGCACGAGAGCTCGCCCTCGCCGCGGCCAAGGCCGGTATCGGCTTCAACATCGACGCCGAGGAGGCCGATCGGCTCGATCTCTCGCTCGACGTGATCGAGGCGCTGCTCACCGACCCCGAGCTCGCCGGCTGGGACGGCTTCGGCGTCGTCGTGCAGGCCTACGGACGGCGGGCGCTACCGGTGGTCGACTGGCTCGCCGCCCTCGCCCGCCGCGAAGAGCGGCGCGTCATGGTGCGGCTGGTCAAGGGGGCCTACTGGGACACCGAGGTCAAGGAGGCGCAGACGCTCGGACTGGCCTCCTTCCCGGTCTTCACCAGAAAGGCGAACACCGATCTGTCCTATCTCGTCTGCGCCCGCCACCTGCTCGACGCGCGCGACGTGATCTACCCGCAGTTCGCCACCCACAACGCCCACACCGTGGTCGCGATCCGTCACATGGCCGGAGCGGATGTGAGCGGCTACGAGTTCCAGCGTCTGCACGGCATGGGGGAGTCCCTGCACGAGACGGTGCGCGAGCGCCACGACACTCGCTGCCGCATCTATGCCCCGGTCGGCGCCCACCGCGATCTTCTCGCCTATCTGGTCCGGCGGCTGCTCGAGAACGGGGCCAACAGCTCCTTCGTCAATCAGATCGTCGACACCAGCGTGCCGGCCGCCGAGGTCGCCCGCGACCCGATCGCGACCGTCGCCGCCGAGCCCGATGCCGTGCACCCGGCGATCCGCCACCCGAGGGATCTGTTCGCCCCGAAGCGGGTCAACTCGCGTGGCTTCCGTCTGAACGATCCGGCCTCGGTCACGCCGCTGCTCGAGGCGCGAGAGGCCTTCGCCGATCGCCGCTGGCACGCGAGGCCACAGATCGTGGGCGAGTGGCAGGGGACGGAGTTGCAGGAGCGGCACTCCCCGGCCGATCCCGCACGCCTCGTCGGCGACTGCATCGAGGCGAGCGAGGCCGACGCGGAGCGCGCGATCGCCGCGGCTCGCGAGGGCTGGGCGGCGTGGCGCGACACACCGGTGAAGGAACGGGCCGCGGCCCTCCGCCGTGCCGCCGACGCCTACGAGGACAACGTCGCCGAGCTCGTCGCGCTCGATTGCCGCGAGGCCGGCAAGACCCTCGCCGACGGGATCTCCGAGGTGCGCGAGGCGGCCGACTTCCTGCGCTACTACGCGACCGAGGCCGAGCGTCTCGCCGGCGACGGCGCGCCGGGCTCGCCCAGCGACGGCGCGCTCGAGGCGCGCGGCGTGCTCGCCTGCATCAGTCCCTGGAACTTCCCGCTCGCGATCTTCACTGGCCAGATCGCCGGCGCCCTCGCCGCCGGCAATGCCGTGCTCGCCAAGCCGGCCGAGCAGACGCCGCTGATCGCCGCGCGCGGCACCGAGCTCCTGCACGCCGCCGGCATCCCCGCCACGGCGCTGCAGCTCCTGCCCGGGGACGGACGCATCGGCGCCCGCCTCGCCTCCGACCCCCGCATCGACGGCGTCTGCTTCACCGGCTCCACCGAGGTCGCCCGCCGCATCGAACGCGCGCTCGCCGCGCGCACGGCCGAGGACATCGCCCGCGGCGCCACGCCCGACCCGCTCTTGATCGCCGAGACCGGCGGACTTAACGCGATGATCGTCGACTCGACGGCGCTGACCGAGCAGGTCGTGCGCGATGTCGTCGTCTCCTCGTTCCAGAGCGCGGGTCAGAGGTGCTCGGCGCTCAGGATGCTCTACGTCCAGAAGGAGGCCGAGGAGCGCACCCTCGAGATGCTCCGCGGCGCGCTCGACGCGCTCGCGATCGGGGATCCCTGGCGGCTCTCGACCGATGTCGGCCCGGTCATCGACGATGAGGCGCGCTCGGGCATCGTCGACTGGGTCGAGGCACAGCGCACGGCCGGGCGGCTGTTGCATGAGGGCGAGGTGCCCGAGCGCGGACACTTCGTCGCCCCCGCGATCGTGCGCGTGCCGGGCATCGAGGCACTCGAGCGCGAGATCTTCGGTCCGGTGCTGCACGTGGCGACCTTCGAGGCGCGGGAGCTCGAGCAAGTGGTCGACCGGGTCAACGCCCGTGGCTACGGCCTGACCTTCGGGCTGCACACCCGCATCGACGATCGCGTCGCCCGCGTGGTCGAGCGCGTGCGGGTCGGCAACGTCTACGTCAACCGCAACCAGATCGGCGCGGTGGTCGGCTCGCAGCCGTTCGGAGGCGAAGGGCTGTCGGGGACCGGGCCCAAGGCGGGCGGGCCGTTGTACGTGCGTCGCTTCCTACGCGCGAGCGGTACGCGGTTCTCGAGCGCCGCCGGAGCGGACGACGGTACGCTCGGCGGCGCGAGCGCCGAGGCACCGCTCGCCGACGCCGCTCGGCTCGGCGCCGCCCTGGCCGCGCTGCCGCCGACAGGCCCCGTCGCCCGCGGTCACGGCATCGGCGCGGCCGGCCGCGTCATGCCCGGCCCGACCGGGGAGAGCAACCACCTGAGCGTGCACGCCCGCGGTCCGGTGCTCGTCGTCGGCGACGACGCCGCGCTCGCGTCGCGGCAGGTGACGGACGCGCGGGCGGCCGGTTGCCCGGTGGTGATCGCCTCGGCGACGGCGGCCGTGCACGATGCGCTCGAGGAGGAATGGCGGGGGGACGAGGGCATCGTTTCGCTGCGCACGGCGCTGGAGCCCGAGACGCTCACCGGGGTCGAGCCGCTGGCCGTGCTCGCCGTCGCCAGTACCGAACCGGCGACGATCATCGCCTGCCGACACGCCCTCGCCGCGCGGGAGGGGGCGATCGTGCCGCTCGTCACCGGCGTCGGCGATCTCTCGCGCTACGTACACGAGCGCCACGTCTGCATCGACACGACGGCGGCGGGCGGGAACGCCTCGCTGCTCGCCGCCTCCTCCGGCTGACGCACCGGCGGGGCGTTCTCCCTGCCGGTGCCGAAGCGCTTGGCCGCGTGCGCACACGGCTCGCCCTACGGCGTTCCCGCAAGCTCGGCGTCGAACGTGAACGCGCGCCCGGACATCCGTCGCGGGCGGCGGCAGCGCCCCCGATCAGGCAGCCGTTTCCTTGCGCCGCGGCAGCGTCCAGCCCGGCCTCGGGAAATGACAGGTGTAGCCGTGCGGGATGCGTTCGAGGTAGTCCTGGTGCTCCGGCTCGGCCTCCCAGAAGTCGCCCGCCGCCGAGACCTTCGTGACCACCTTGCCGGGCCAGAGACCCGAGGCATCGACATCGGCGATGGCCTGGAGCGCCTCCTCCCGCTGCGTCTCGTCGGTGTAGAAGATCTCCGAGCGATACGAACGACCGCGATCGTTGCCCTGCCGATCGAGCGTCGTCGGATCGTGGATCTGGAAGAAGAACTCCAACAGATCACGGTAGCTCGCGACGGTGTCGTCGTAGTCGACCTCGATCGCCTCGGCATGATCGCCGTGGTTGCGGTAGGTCGCGTTCGCCACCTCGCCGCCGGTGTAGCCCACGCGGGTGGAGAGCACGCCGGGACGCTTTCGGATCAGGTCCTGCATGCCCCAGAAGCAGCCGCCTGCCAGGATCGCTCGTCGGGTCGCCATGGTTGGTCTCGTCCTCGTTTCGTCGATACCGTCGCGCGGCGCGTCGCGCCGCCCGTTCTCGAGACATGGGTACGATCGGGCGACAGTTCCAGTGCCGCGACCGGCGACGACCGCGGCGCACCGACCGGGCCGGACCGGGGCGGCGGCACGCTCGGTGCCGCGGGACTCGCTCAAGCGTCGCGCGCGACGGTCCCGACCCGCGCTTCGGTCGCCACCCTTTCGGCCGCCGCCTTGAGCCCGGCCATCGTCCCGGGAAGCCCGCGTTTCACCGTCGGTCCGACCAGCCGACGGAAGATCGGCGCGAGCGGCCCCTCGAAACGCACCGCGTGCGTCACCCGGCAGCCCGCCGCCGGTGGCATCAGCGGCTCGAGACGGTGCTCGAACCGCATGCGGCACAGCGGCAGACGGGCAACGGCCGAGAAGCCGTGCGGCGGGCGAACGGCGTTCAGCTCGATCGCCGTGCGCGGAGCCCCGCGCGGCTTCAAGCTACCGCGACTGCCGTCGGCGAACGGCCCCTCGAGCGTCGCCTCCTCGAGATCGGGATCCCAACGTGGCCAGCCCGCCGCGTCGGCCCAGAGAGCGAATACGCGCTCGGGCGAGGCGGCGACATCGATGCTCGCGTGGAGGCTCACGGGCGAGCTCCGGGGAGCCCCTGTACGGTCACGTCGATCATGGCGGCATGGTAGCCCGACTCCGGCCGCCCGTCGGATGGCGATTCGTTCCGGCGCTTGACGCCGACGGGCACGGCGCGAGAGCATCGACCACCGCCGCGCGTGCGCCGTCGGGCGGTTGCGGACGCGGCGCCGACGGCGAGCGCGTAGCGGGCGCCGGTCGCGACCGCCTCGCCGAGCTCGGCGACCGGCATCGGCCGCTGCGGGTTCAGGAGCGAGAGCGCCGCGCAGATCACCAGCGTGATGGCCATGGGAGCGGCGAACCCGCCGTCGGAGAGCTTCCACAACACGAAGGCGGCGAACGCGATCGGCAGCGCCCACGACAGCGGGCGGTTCC
>ENA-ORXM01005006-ORXM01005006.1-marine-metagenome-genome-assembly--contig:-NODE-5006-length-11012-cov-3.720713_pt1 | contig 11012 bp, 9 predicted proteins | sample MGYA00237867_ERZ511480 | MGnify/ENA primary metagenome ERZ511480 (study PRJEB26309, sample SAMN06266103) | marine metagenome | isolation source: Algal blade | place: United Kingdom:Sidmouth, United... | reverse complement strand
AATATCGACCTGGCGCAGCTTAAAGGTTCCGGTAAATCCGTCCACCTCGACTTCGCTGACAGCAGCGCCGTAGGCGTAGTAGTAAAAGGGTTTGCCTGTGCCTTTAAGCTTGTTGTAATAGATATTGGGCGTGCGGTAGTAGCCTGTAGCAGACAAGCTAACCTGGTCGAAATAGGCTTGTTGTACGACAGCCTCGAATAAGACGCGGTCTTTGGGTTGTAAGGATGAGTAAATCCAATCGTCTTCGAAAACCAGGTCTTCGGGACCGTTCAGCTCGAGTAGCCGCGCGGCAACCTCAGCAAGACGAGCCTTGAGGGTTTCGCAGGCGTTCTTGACGGCTTGACCGTTCAAGTCCGAACCGCTACTCGCTGCTGTCGCTGAAGTGTTAGGGACTTTATCGGTAGCGGTGGGCATCATCCGAAAGCGCTCCATACTGACACCCAGCGTCTTGGCGGCAACCTGCAACATTTTGATGTGCAAACCCTGCCCCATCTCGGTACCGCCATGATTCAGTTGAATGCTGCCGTCGGTGTAGATAAGAATAAACGCGCCTGCCTGATTGAGAAAGGTCGTCGTGAATGAGATGCCGAATTTGACGGGCGTGATGGCAAGGCCGCGCTTTTTGTGGAGGTTGGCAGCGTTGAAATCTCTAAGTTCCTTCCTGCGAACTGAGAAGTTTGAACTCGTTTTGACCTCATCCCAAACGCGCTGCGTCCGCACATCGACGAGTTGCTGCGCGTAGTGTGTCTCGTCGCCCTCTTTATAAAAATTTCTCTCGCGCACGACTTCAGATGCTAAGTCCAAATGCCGCGCGACGCGGTCCATAATGTCTTCAATCACAATCATGCCCTGCGGGCCGCCGAAACCGCGGAAGGCCGTTTGCGAGGTCTTATTGGTTTTGCAGACCTTGCCACGCACTTCCATGTGGGGAATGAGGTAGGCGTTGTCGCTATGAAACATGGCGCGTTGCATCACCGCCAGAGACAGGTCAGCGCTCCAGCCGCCATCGGAATAGAGGTCTAAGTCAAGAGCAAGCAACTTACCCCTCTTATCAAAGCCAACTTTATAGCGCCCTAAAAAGTGGTGACGTTTACCCGAGAGCGTCATGTCTTGTTCACGTTTTAAACGCACTCTGGCGGGCCTGCCTGTTTTAAAGGCAGCGAGCGCGGCGACGGCGGCGTAGGGGTTGGCCTGCGTTTCCTTACCGCCAAAGCCCCCGCCCATACGCAAACTCGTAACGACAACACGGTTACTCGGTATGCCCAGGACTCGAGCCACAATCACCTGTGTCTCTGTCGGGTGCTGCGTCGAGGCGTAAACCTGAACGTTCCCTTCGGTGTCGGGGACGGCCCAGCTCGCGTGGGTCTCGAGGTAAAAATGGTCCTGCCCGTTCATGTAGACCTCGCCATTGAGTACGACCTCGGCTTTTCCGAGCGCCTCCTCCGGCTCTCCTCTGCTCATTTTTTGCGGCTGGTCGTGAAAGCTGTCACGCGCTATCGCCTCTTCGATAGTGAGGATGGGCTTAAGCTCTTCATACTCAGCAACAACTTGCGCTGCCCCTCGCCGTGCGGCATCTTCTGTCTCGGCAACGACCCAAGCGACGGGCTGACCCCAATAGAAAATTTCATCTGTTGGCAAGAAAACCTCGTCATGAAGCACGGGGCCAGTGTCGTTTTCGCCAAGAACATCTTTTGAAGTGAGGACGGTGACGACACCAGGGACTTTGAGGGCTGGGGCGGTCTCGAGCTTAAGTAGTTTTGCGTGCGCGTGAGGCGCACCTACAGGCCAGCACGTGAGCATGTCGGCAGGTGGTCTTTGGTCGTCGGTATAGGTAGCACTGCCTTTTACGTGATGTTCGGCGCTGTCGTGGGGTTTGGGCTTGCCGACGCTCATGGAGTCGTCCCCGAAAAAATCCCCCCTAGCCCCCCTTTATAAAAGGGGGGGACAAGCAGCCTTTTATAAAGGGGAATTGAGGGGAATTTATGCACTTTCACGCTGCGACCTCCTGCTGAGCGAACTCAACGAAGAATTTGTGAAACAAATTACCGACCAGTTTGTTTCGGTACGCGGCACTGCCTCTTAAATCGTCAAGGGGTTGGAAGGTTTTGTGAAGCTGCGCTTTGGCCTCGAGAACCGTCTTTTCACTCCAGATTTTTTCGGTTAGAAATGCCTCAACCTCTTTGGCCCGAACTGGCGTCGCCGCAACACCACCGTAGGCAAGACGCGCGTGGATAATTTTTTCAGAGGCATCTAATTCGATGGCGAATGCCGCCGCAACAATACTGATGTCATCGGTCCCGCGCTTACCGATTTTGTAGGAATAGCTGAGCCGACGCGACGCATCTTCACTGATAGCTTTAGGAATCTTGACGGATACGATGATTTCACCAGGCTGCAAAACGGTTTGGCGGTAGCCTGTAAAAAACTCAGATAAGGGAACGGTGCGCTCACCAGCATGACTTGCCAACTTCACACTTGCGTCAAGCGCTAACAGCACAGGGGGCAAGTCGCCAATCGGTGAGGCCGTCCCGATATTCCCACCGAGCGTCGCGCGGTTACGAATCTGCCGCGCGGCGAACCAATGAATCATTTCATCTAGTGTTGGAAAAATACCGCGACACTTCTTTTCGATGTGGGTTAGGGGCACCCCTGCACCTAGCTCGAGTCTCTTCTCACGGTCATCAATAAAGTTCAGTTCTTCAACATTCTCAACAGAAATCAAAACTGGAAACTCACGGGTTTTGTGCGAAAGCTCGAGGCCGAGGTCGGTCCCACCTGCAATCAGCGTCGCCTCGGGCTGTTCCTGCCAAATATTAAAGAGTTCCGAAAGATTATTAGGGCGAAAAAAACCTGCCGGATGAGCACCTCGTAGGGGCGCAAGGCCTTGCGCCCCTACGAGGTGCTTGACAAACGGGTCATCTGCGTCCGGCTTTCCGAGCGAACGCGCCGCCTTACGAATCGGCAAATACCCCGTACAGCGGCACAAGTTCCCCTCAACCGTGATGTCATCCAAATGTCCATCGTAATAGCCTGCGAACAAGCTCATAACAAACCCCGGCGTACAGTAACCGCACTGCGAACCGCCCGTCTCGACCATTGCTTTTTGAACGGGATGCAACGCGCCATTCGCAACGCCCTCGACCGTAACAACTTCTTTACCTAGCACCGAACCGAGCGGCACAAGACAACTGTTGACAGCCTGATACTTAGGTTCACCCTCCGCGTTTTTTCCGATAATGGCAACCGTACACGCGCCGCAGTCACCGTCGCCACAACCCTCTTTAGTGCCAATATGTCCCTTTTGGCGGAGGTACTCGAGCAGCGTCACCGTTGGTTTTGTGTCAACAAGGGTTTCTCGAGCGTTTAAAACAAACGTACTTTCATCCGACATCTACCGAGTTTAGCACGGACTTTTTAGAGGCTTTCCCTTCCTTCACCTCTTGCTATAATACTTAGCAAAAGGTAAACTAAGCTGACTAAGTCAGGAGCTTGTATGTCAACGGTTGTCAATGTACACGAAGCTAAAACCCACCTCTCGCGCTTGCTCGAGCGGGTCAAAGGGGGAGAGGAAATTATCCTCGCCAAGGGCGGTGTACCCTACGCTCGACTTATGCCTTTAGCGGGTCAAGTACGTGAGCTTGGCTTCGTGGAAGGAACAGTGCCGGAAAGCTTCTTCGAACCCCTACCCGAAGACGAACTCGACGCGTGGCAGTAACCGTACTGCTTGACACCAACGCGCTACTGTGGAGCCTTTTGGAACCCGACAAATTGAGTGAAAGCGCTCTAGCAGTGATCAAAGACTCTGAAACTGTTTTGTTAGTGAGCAGCGCCAGTGCCTGGGAACTTTCTATCAAACATAAGCTTGGCAAACTGACGAGTGCCAGCGGCGTATTAGCCGATTTCTCTGGTCACTTGAAACGCTTACAAGCCAATGTCCTCACCATAACGCCGGACCATGCGCTTGTAGCAGGCGGGCTTCCGCTTCATCACCGCGACCCATTTGACCGGATGCTCATAGCTCAAGCGCAAGCTGAGGGGGTTGCGGTCGTCACGAATGACCAGATGTTTACCAATTACGAGGTCGATATAGTTTGGTGAGCCGTTCAGGACCACCACTTTTTAGGCTTCATCCGCTCACCGAAGCCAAGTTTTTTATCTAACCAAAGCATAAAGTTGCGCAGCGGCGTACCCGCTAGCGTGCGCCCGACACGGTGCCAAACCTTACTGTAATCCTTGTTATACGGGCACACCCGAATACAAATTGAACAATCACTGTTTTGCGCAGCCCAGTACGAAAAACACTTCTCGCCGTCCACGCTCCACTTTTTTATACCTTTAATGTTGGACTGGTTGTGCCTGTGGGTTGAGGGTTCACCGGAGGGGATGGCTTTTACAGGGCAGGCACTCGAGCAGCGCCGGCACTCTTCACAAAATTCTTTGACCCCAAAACTGATGGGCTTATCAGGCTGAAGCGGCATATCGGTGAAAATCTTGCCAAGCCGCACTCGAGGTCCAAAATCTTTGGTGATAAGTAGCCCCAAGCGCCCGTATTCACCCAAACCCGCTTTTATAGCAAGGGGAATCGCCAGCGCCGTGTCGTTCATGCTGGCAACAGCGTTATAGCCGAGATTACGAATATACTGCGCAATGGATAAAACGACCATTGCATCATGCGAGTAACCGAGTCCTGTTGCCGCACCCGAAAGCGCCGAGGGTACGGTGCGAATAAGGTCGTAGTCCATCGCCTGTGCCACAACGATTACATTATTCAGACCCTCTGAGATTTCTTGCGGTTTTTCGGTCAAACTCATATCGCTGAACTTGTTGACGTACATCCAGCGTTCGTCATAATCCGTAATACCCACCATGTCCGCGCCGAAAGCTTTAGCCACACGCTTGACCTCGCTAGCGGCCTCTTGGGGTGTGCCAATCTCGAGCTTTTCCTCAGCCACATCACGGTAGAGCGTGAACTCATCGGAGAAACCTTCGCGGCGGTCCTGGGTTTCTTTGAGTTCGGTGAAAATATCGCTTACGTGCCAGGCCGCATTACGAAAGGCGTAATCTTTCTGGGTAAAGCCGTCGGCCTTGCGCCAGGTTTTTAGCGGCTCGCGGTAAGTTTCGTAAAAGAGTTTTGTTTTTTCGCTGCGAATGGACGGGTCCCACCAGGAGCGGCGGAATACGTCATCGCGCTGGTTGAAGCGCTCGAAGTCGGGTTGTACGTCAATACCTGCTGCTTTGTCGTTGGCAGAGTGCAAGGGCAGGGGGATGGGGTCTGACACGGTGGGTTTATCGTACCTGAAAGACGATATCCTAAGTTAACGCTGTAAAAACTCGAGCGCCCTTTCCAGAGTAGCGTCCCTACCGCCTATGAAAAATTCAGGCGTTTGGGTTACGACGATGTCCGGCTGAACACCGTTACCGTCGTAAAGCTCGCCCGAGGGTTGAAATGAGGCCATCGAAGCGAGTCGAACGCTCAAGCCACTGTTGGGCAGCTTAAAGGATTGCGACCTAGCGCTACCGCCCCCACTTGGCTCACCCATCAGGGTGACATTAGACTGGCCTTGAAGCGCGCCCAAAAAGATATCGGTAGCGCTGAACGCTTTGGGGTCGCTCAAGACAACGGCAGACTTATCGTAAAAATAGCTTTGCTCACTATCAGAAAGCACAAGGTAATGCCAGTCGTGAAACTTGTCTTCGGGCGGCGTCCATTCCGGACTAAAGTCGGGGCGAAAGGCTTCAATAGCCCGCTGCTCGTCCTCGGTCCAACCGGACCAGTCAGCGCGGTACATGTAGCGAGCGTCCAGATGGTCCTCAGCAAAGTCGTCAAAGCGTCGGTAAGTTGCGACGTTGGCAACGTGGGGCGGGTCGTTCGGACGCATCAGATACGGGAAAAAGGCTAACAGCGCGTCCCGCGAGCCACCACCGTTGCCGCGCACATCAACGATAAGCCCATCAGTATCTGCGAACTGTTGCATTTGACGGTGAACCTCTGCTACAGCGTTTTCGTCCATACGCTCGAGTCGCAAGTAGCCAATGTTCCCATCCAAAAGCCCTGAGCTATTTCGGGGCCAGGTTCCGTAAAGGGGAGAATCTTGCGCTACGGGAAGCGTTTGCATAACCTGGCTCTGAGCGTTTTCGTCTGTAAGGGTAAGGCTGAGCGTATCTGATAAGGGTAAGCCCAATTCTGAGCGCAGCAGTTGTATGTTCCGTAAAAGACGCAAGCTGTGTCTCTCGACATACTGAGGCGACCCTCTCGCAACAAAGGTCGAAGCCGCCCCGAGCCATTCAGCCAGCGGGCGTTCATCAATGTGGGTCAGGTAAGGATGTTCAGCGTCGAGAAAATGCTTTCGGTTCGGCTCAAAAGCAACGTACCTCTCGGCAACAGGTTCGACCAAAAAGGGAGTAAACCCTTCTAGTGTTTCGGCTGAGACTCCGGCGTGACCATCTATAAAAAGGGCGATGATTTTTTGTAAGTCGAGGGCAAAGTTGTTGACAGAAGCGCTGTCCACCCCTGTTAGTTTTTGGCGAATCTCGCTCAGTGCAGCATGATAATTGGCCCCGTTTGCCTCGAGGTAAGCAAAACGTGCTACTAAAGCCTGCTCGAAAACGTCCAGGTCCTCTTGTAACGCCTGAGAGGATAAGCGAGCCAGACGGACTTCCTCAACCTCTTCATGCACCCGCTTAATGTCGGCGCGATTCGCCTCTGTCATGGGTGTATCTAAACTAAGCTGCGTTCCGTCAGCCGTCTCTAAAACGAGCAAGACCGTTTGCCCTGGTGGACGCTCCAGTTGCGTAAGGACAGCGACTAGGTCTTCAGCAAGGCGTTTTTGCCAATCGTCTTGATAAACGGTTTTGGCAAAGTCGACCAGGTCGGCTTCGGACAGGTTTTCAATGCTGACAAGAGTGTACCAGCTACCGTCCAGGTACACCTCGGTAACGTTAGCGTCCCAACGGATATTTTGCCAGGGGGCCTGCTTGGCATAACCGCTCCTGACATCTTCGGCTAAACGCTTTATCTGTTCGGGTGTTAGGTCGAAAACAGTTTGCGCCAAACCAAGCGCGAGAAGGAATAAAGCTGTCAAAACGCTTAAACGAATACCTCCTCGAAGACAATGTGCCGAGGTTGCTTGCCTATTCATTCTCATCCCCCTTCACGCGCTCAAGCTTCTGCCGAAAGGATTTTGTTACTATGCCAATTCGGCCTGCTCCTTCTTGAAGTCCTCGAGTACAAGTCGCATACCCTCATCAAAATTCACTTCGGGCTCCCAGCCGAGCACGCGCTTGGCTTTCGAGTAGTCCGCCACCTTGCGTAACTCTTCAAGCTCGCCGCGTGGGTTGGGGATGATGTGTTTTACATCGTCGCTGATTTTTGCCGCGACCTCATTGACAGAGGTCTCCTGTCCGGTGCCGATATTGAGGATGGTATTCTGGTTGGACTCGAGCTGCGCCTCCGCCGCCATCAGGTTGGCGCGTACCACGTCACCGACATAGGTATAGGCCCTGGTTTGCTCGCCGTCGCCGTAAATGGTCAAGCCCTCACCTTGCGATGCCTGGCGTAAAAATTTGCCAATGACGAGTGCGTACGCACCCTCGACCAGCTGTCGCGGGCCGTAGACATTAAAGTAGCGCAGCGAAACAATATCCATTTCGTAAATGCGGGCGAACAGGGTGGCGTACTGCTCACCGATAAGCTTATGCAGCGCGTAGGGCGATTTCGGAGCCGTCGACATGTCCTCGCGCATAATGTGGGTGTCCTGGTCACCATTGACCGACGAGGACGAGGAGTAAATAATCCGCTTTACCCCGCACTCTTTCGCAGCCCAAAACACGTTCAGCGTGCCGTTGACATTGACATTATGCGTGCCGATAGGGTCTTCAACTGAGCGCACCACACGCGCCCAAGCCGCCGGATGAAAAACCCAGTCGACGCCCTGAAAAGCTTCTTTGACAGCTTCAAAGTCGGTAATTGACTTTTTAATATGCTTCGCTTTGGGGTTTAAGTTTTCTAAAAAGCCAGTAGACAGGTCATCTAAAACAGTAACCTCGTGCCCAGCCGCTAGCAGCGCGTCTACGATATGCGAACCAATAAAGCCGCAACCACCTGTTACACAACAGTTCATACGTCACATCCTATCCCTAATAGCTTAAGAGAAAGCGCCCCGGCGCGGCGTCAAGTTACTCACTTAGGGAACTTCGAAACCCCCGTGACTTTCCGACTTGTAATAGGTATCGATTTCTTCGGGAATGCTCGAGATATCATCTAAGACTTTGAACAAGTGCAAGTCATTCTCGCCAATCGTGCCCATGCGCTGCAAGGTGCCCTGCAACCACTGCACAAGACCCTGCCAAAAATCCACACCGATTAAATAAACCGGAAACGGCTTAATCTTTTTGGTTTGAATGAGCGTTAAAGCTTCGAACATTTCATCCAGGGTGCCGAAGCCGCCCGGAAAAATAATAAAGGCCGTCGAGTATTTCACCAACATGACTTTGCGAATGAAAAAGTAATCAAAATTGACTTTGTCCGTTTGGTAGGGGTTGGGGTCTTGTTCGTGGGGCAGGGTAATATTCAAACCCACCGAGCGCCCACCTGCTTCAAAAGCACCCTTGTTACCCGCGTCCATAATACCAGGACCACCGCCCGTGAGCACAGCGTAACCGCAATCGGCTAAATCTTTAGCGAGGGCTTCGGCCTTTTCGTAGTAGGGGTTGTCCGGCTTGAACCGCGCCGAGCCGAAAATAGTCACGGCCTTGCCGACATCGGCCATTTCTTCAAAGCCCTGCACAAACTCGCCCATAATGCGGAACATGCGCCAGGAGTCTTCGGCGAGCGCGTCGATAACGTACTGCTTTTCAACGTAGTGTTTTTGCGCGTACTCTTTCTCGAGGTTTTCCATAGCGCATAGTAACGCGTTTTCTCTGTGAGTATCTGTCAAGTAGCTGGCTTTCATGGTAGTTCCAATAGCCGCGTGGTGTGACATTTTTGCCAGCTAACCTAGGACTAATCGCTATACTATAGGCTACTTCGCGCAGTAAAACATAGCTGCTCGAGGTTTGCACATAAAGTGAATCTCTGAGCTAAAATATCAATCTGCGCTAGATTTGAATCAACACATGGAGGACATCATGAAGATGCCAAGACTTGCATTCCTTCTCCTACTGGTATCTACATTTTTTTTAACGGCCTGTCCCGCGCCGAGTGAACCCGTACCTGAGACGAAGATCAGAGTCTTTATAGCTAACCCATCCACTATCACTGCGGGTGAAGAAACGACGTTGACCTGGGCAGTTGCGGGTGAAGACGTTACGCTCACGATTGATAATGGTGTGGGCGCTGTATCGGGCACGTCGGTGAACATTGCCCCTGACGCTACAAGCGCCTATACTCTAAGCGCAATCGGCACGAACGGAACTGATTCGGAAACCGTTACTGTAACTGTCAACCCTAAACTCGAGCCGCCGACAATCACGAGCTTTGAAGCTACACCCAGCACCATTTTCTCAGGCGAGCAAAGTACCCTGTCCTGGACGCTGACGGGCGACGCCGCTACGCTTACCATTGACAACCGTGTAGGTGAGGTCACAGGTACTGAAATTGAGGTATCGCCTACCAAAACGACCGAGTACACCCTAACAGCAAGCAATAACGCCGGTAGCAACAGCGCCACGCTCACCGTAACGGTAGACCCGCCACTCTTTATCGAGAGCACCTTTGACGGCACCAACAAGGATGGCTGGGCGGTCAACAGCGCCACGCTCGAGAACCCTGGCGAAGGCGGTAGCGGCGGCGGTGACGGCAACGGCTATATCAAAATCCCCCCCTTGCCGTCCAACAGCGTAGCGAGCTACTATGTTGCCCCCCTAAAATACCGCACCGAGTGGCTAAACTACGACCAGCTCAGCTTCGACCTGTTTAGTTCGGGTGGCGACTATTTTACGGGCGAAAGTCCTAACCGCGGTGACGTATTTCTGGCGAACGGTTCTTTAACCGCGCAGCGCCTTTTCACAGACCGACCTGCCGCCGAGTGGGAAAGCTTTGTTATTCCCCTTAGTGATGATGGCGGTTGGATACTGGGCGGCGGCGCGACCTCTCTCGAGCAGGTTCTAAGGCGCGTAACAAACTTCCAAATTCGCGCTGAATACGGCATGGGTGCAGATACGTCTGGTTTAGATAATGTCAGGTTGGTTTCAAACGACTGAGTTCAAACTGTTTCATAAAATTTGAAGTAGTATTGAGCAGTAAAACGCTTTCGCAAACATCTAGCTGTATGGACAGGGGTTTGCTATCTTGTTCGTACCGAAAGCCGCTTAACTCTCTCTAGCGAGGGTTTTGAGGTCATCTGGACCGAAGTCGAACCCTGCCTCCGAACGGAAGGTGGGCAGCTCAACCGGGCCGACGTGCACAGGTGGCTGCTTGAGACGCAGCTCGAGTGCCTCTTCAATAAAACGCGTCAGAGTGAGCCCCTTCCGTGCGGCCTCGGCTTTAGCCTCGCGGTAAAGGTGGTCATCGATTCGGAGGGTAGTCTGCATCTGTCAAATATAGCATGTGACAGAAATATGTCATTACAGAAAATGCCTTGTTAAAAATTAGAATGCGGCAAGCATTCAATCACGCACTACAATATTGGAATAAGGTTCGGAGGTAGTCAGAGGCAACCTGTTGATACTAGCCTTTAGAATCTAAATCTTTTAGGCAATACTGTGAAGATGCCAAAGTTCGTATTGATTCTCTTAGCCCTATCTATATCTGTTTTGGACGACGTACCCAATGGATAATGCACTCCGTAGTGCCTAGGTACTAGTCAAGCTCGAGTCTCCTCCTGTTACACTCCCCTTATGAAAATCGCCCTTTTTAGTGACGTTCACGGCAACCGCTTTGCCCTCGAGGCTGTTCTAAAAGACATAAAAGCCGCTCAGCCTGACCAAATCGCTAATTTAGGCGACCAGGTTTGGGGTGCAGCGGACCCCGCAGGCGCTTGGGCGTTGCAACAGGGTTTAGACGCAGTCCAGGT
>ENA-ORXM01005004-ORXM01005004.1-marine-metagenome-genome-assembly--contig:-NODE-5004-length-11013-cov-4.552304_pt1 | contig 11013 bp, 10 predicted proteins | sample MGYA00237867_ERZ511480 | MGnify/ENA primary metagenome ERZ511480 (study PRJEB26309, sample SAMN06266103) | marine metagenome | isolation source: Algal blade | place: United Kingdom:Sidmouth, United... | reverse complement strand
CGATCCCTAACCAATTCTGTATGAATAGATTCATAACGCTTTTTTAAGCACTTTATATCCTCTTTTATATCTAAATATTTTTTTTTGGCATATTACAAGATAAAAATTATTATCCCGAATTCAAAGTTAAAATGGTATTAGTATTTATTGAGTAACAAACAATAATACTTCAGAATTTTAGGCATTAAAAAACCTCTCTAAATAATTTCCTTTTAGAGAGGTCTTAATATAATTTATGCCATGTATTTATAGCTTAAGGGATACTCCAAACGTAATCTGCGAAGGTCTAGAATCTACTTTACCACTATCTAGATTAGGAATTTTTTCATTTACAAAAGAAGCCTCATTTTCAGAGAATCCTCTTTCGTACCTAACATCTAAACCAATACATCCAAGACTTACGCCAACACCAACGTTTAAGCCTACAGTAAATTTATTTTTAACGTCTTCTATCTTTAAACCTTTAAGTTTGTTATTTACAGTGTATTGAAATGCAGGTCCGGCAAAAATACTCAGAGGTCCAATTAACTTGTATCCAACTACTACAGGTAAATCTATTCTAGAAATATCATAATCACTAGAGCTGTTGTTAATAGAATAGTTACTTTTAGTTTTGGTGTAAACTAATTCTGGTTTTACATATATTTTTGGTAAATCTATTTTGCCAAAAAAACCAATGTGAAAGCCAACCTTGCCATCAGCGCCAGATACAATATTTTCTCCCGTGTTACTAACTTGGGTATAATTTAAATCTCCGTTCTGATTGTAATTAAGACCAGCTTTAATACCAAAGCCAGACCCTGTTTGTGCAAACGCAGAAATGCTTAATAAAGCAAAAGTTGCTACTAAAATTGTTTTTTTCATAAGTGTTTGTTTTTAACAATAATAGGCATCAAATATAATGCTTAATTATTTTCTTTTAACCACTTTTAAAACGGCACTTTCTATTGCTTTATTATTTAATTTGTATTTATCCATTAATTGTGCTGGAGTTCCACTTTCTCCAAAAGTATCGTTTGTTGCAACAAATTCTTGCGGTGTTGGAAATTCTCTAGATAAATAACCGGAGATGCTTTCTCCTAAACCTCCTAAGAAGTTATGTTCTTCTGCACTTACAATACAACCAGTTTTCTTAACAGATTTTAATATCATTTCCGTGTCCAAAGGTTTTATGGTGTGTATGTTGATTACTTCCGCAGAAACACCTTGCTTTTCTAAGTTTTCGGCTGCAAGTAATGCTTGCCATACTAAATGCCCTGTAGCTACAATAGTAACATCTGTACCTTCACTTAATAAAATACCTTTACCAATTTCAAACTTTTGATCAGCAGGCGTAAAGTTAGGTACTACAGGTCTACCAAATCTAAGGTAAACAGGTCCGTCATAATCAGCAATTGCGATTGTCGCAGCTTTTGTTTGGTTAAAATCACAAGGATTAATTACCACCATTCCTGGTAACATTTTCATTAACCCAATATCTTCTAATATTTGGTGTGTTGCACCATCTTCACCAAGTGTTAAACCTGCATGCGAAGCACATATTTTAACATTCTTTCCAGAATAAGCAACAGACTGTCTAATTTGATCATAAACTCTACCTGTAGAGAAGTTTGCAAAAGTACCCGTAAAAGGTATTTTACCACCAATTGTTAAACCAGCTGCAATACCAATCATATTAGCTTCTGCAATTCCTATTTGAAAGAAACGCTCTGGATTTTCATCAATAAACGTTTGTATTTTTAAAGAACCTATTAAATCTGCACATAAAGCAACAACTTTAGGGTTGGTTCTTCCTAATTCTGTCATTCCTGCACCAAATCCACTTCGTGTGTCTTTACTACCTTGATCTGTATATTTTTTCATTTTTAATTTTCTTTTGTAATGGGGCTATTAATAATCTCCTAAAGTTTCTGGGTTTTGTACAAATGCAGTAGCTAATTGCTCATCATTAGGAGCTTTACCATGCCAAGCATGTGTGTGCATCATAAAATCTACACCATTACCCATCATTGTGTATAATAAAACACAAACAGGTTTTCCTTTTCCTGTTCTGCTTTTTGCATCTTTATAACCGTTAATAATAGCTTCAAGGTTGTTACCTTCTTTTACTTCAAGAACATCCCAGCCAAAAGCTTCGAACTTAGCTTTTATATCTCCCATGTTTAAAACAGTATCAGTAGAACCATCTATCTGTTGTCCGTTTAAATCAATAGTAGAAATTAAGTTGTCTACTTTTTTTGCAGATGCATACATGATAGCCTCCCAGTTTTGTCCTTCCTGTAATTCGCCATCACCATGTAAAGAGTAAACTAATTTATTGTCGTTATTTAATTTTTTTGCTTGCGCTGCACCAAGTGCAACAGACATTCCTTGTCCTAATGAACCAGACGCTATCCGTACGCCAGGCAAGCCTTCATGTGTTGTAGGGTGTCCTTGTAAGCGAGAGTCTAAAAGTCTAAAAGTGTTTAATTCATCTATAGGGAAATAACCTTTTCTTGCTAATACGCTATAAAAAACAGGAGATATATGTCCGTTAGATAAAAAGAAAAGATCTTCATCTTTTCCATCCATATCAAACTCACCATCTTTTAGCTCCATAATTTCGTTGTAAAGGCTTACTAAAAACTCTGTACAGCCTAAAGATCCACCTGGGTGTCCAGAGTTTACTTTGTGAACCATTCGCAAAATATCTCTACGAACTTGTGTTGTTAAATCCTGTAATTCTTGCAGTTTTGGCATTTTTATCGTGTTATTGTGTAAGCCACAAATTTAACTGCAATCTTTTGCCTATACAAGGCAATTTTGTTATATTTTATCTCATTTTAGGGCAATTTTGTACAACTTTATTTTTTCCTTAAGTATAATATGCTGAGGAGTTGATTATATTTGCGCACATATATTTACGATTTTGAAATTTACCATAAAACAAAAAGACCCTAATAGTAAAGCCCGTGCCTGTGAATTAATTACAGATCATGGGAAAATTGAAACTCCAATTTTTATGCCCGTAGGTACTGTGGCGTCTGTTAAAGGAGTGCACCAGCGTGAGTTAAAAGAAGAAATAAACCCAGATATTATTCTAGGGAATACATACCACCTTTACTTGCGCCCTAAGACTAAAATTTTAGAAGAAGCTGGGGGACTTCATAAATTTATGGGATGGGACCGTAATATATTAACAGATAGTGGTGGTTACCAAGTGTATTCATTATCTGGAAGAAGAAAAATAAAAGAAGAAGGTGTAAAATTTAAGTCGCACATAGATGGTTCTTATCATATGTTTACACCAGAAAATGTAATGGAAATTCAGCGTGTTATAGGTGCAGATATAATTATGGCTTTTGATGAATGTACACCGTATCCCTGCGATTATAATTATGCAAAACGTTCTATGCATATGACGCATAGGTGGTTAAATAGATGTATAAATCATTTAGAAAAAACACCTTTGAAGTATGATTACTCACAAACATTTTTTCCTATAGTACAAGGGTCTACTTATAAAGATTTGAGAAAACAATCTGCTGAGTATATTGCTGGAGTAGGAGCGGAAGGGAATGCTATTGGAGGATTATCGGTAGGAGAGCCAGCAGAAGAATTATATGCAATGACAGAGATTGTGTGTGATATTCTTCCAGAAGATAAACCTAGATACCTAATGGGAGTTGGTACACCTATTAATATATTGGAAAATATTGCTTTAGGGGTTGATATGTTTGATTGTGTAATGCCTACAAGAAATGCGCGTAACGGAATGTTATTTACAGCGCATGGTACTATAAATATAAAAAATAAGAAATGGGAGAACGATTTTTCTCCTGTGGATGAGATGGGTATAACTTTTGTAGATACAGAGTACTCTAAGGCGTATTTAAGGCATTTGTTTGCGGCAAATGAATATTTAGGAAAACAAATAGCAACCATACATAATCTTGGATTTTATTTGTGGTTGGTTCGTGAAGCAAGAAAGCATATTTTAGCAGGAGATTTTTACGATTGGAAAAATATAATGGTAAAACAAATGGATAAAAGATTGTAATGCTAACCATTTTAGATAGATACATATTAAAAAGATATTTAGCCACATTTGGTGTTATGCTACTGCTGTTTGTTCCTATTGGAATATTAGCAAATTTAGCAGAGCAAGTGTCCAAGATGATAGATAATGAAGCGCCACTAAACGAAATCATTATTTATTATTCCAATTTTGTTATTTATTTAGGGAGTTTGCTATTTCCTATTTTCTTGTTTCTATCAGTAATATTTTTCACCTCTAAATTAGCGAACAACACAGAAATTGTTGCCATATTAAGTTCTGGAGTTTCTTATGGTAGGTTTTTAAGACCGTATCTTATTGGAGCTACGATTGTTGCTGTACTTATGTTTTTTATGGGGATGTTTATAGTTCCCTACGCAAGCATCGGTTACAATCAATTTCAATATAAATATTTAAAGAAAGACAGGAAAACTATTGAGACCAATAATATATTTAATCAATTAAATGAAAATGATTTTTTATACGTAAGTACTTTTAATCCTGCTAGGAAAGTTGGAAATAATTTTACATTAGAACATTTTAATAAAGCTAATAAATTGGAATACAAAATTTCTGCAGCAAGCATACGTTGGGTAGAAAAAGATTCTGTTTACAAATTAACTAACTACGAAAAGTATACTTTAATTAACGATGTAGAGCATGTTGAAATTAAGCAGAGCTTGGATACTATTTTTAATTTTAAAATTGATGAGCTATCAGAAGTCTCCTATGTTGCAGAAACAAAAAATCTTTTTGAGTTAAACGAGTTTATAGATAAACAACGAAAAAAGGGTGCATCCAATATAAATACTTATGTTTTGGTAAAATACAAAAGGTGGGCATTACCAATTACAGCATTTATACTCACGATTATAGCAGTAGCAGTTTCGGCTCAAAAACGCAGAGGGGGTATGGGATTAAATTTAGCATTTGGTATTCTGGTAGCCTTCGTGTACATATTTTTTGATAAAGTGTTTAGCACACTAGCAGAACAATCTGGGTTTTCTCCATTATTGGCAGTAATTATACCTAACATTATTTTTGGTATTGTAGGGTTCTATTTACTTCAAAATGCAAAACGCTAAGCTAAAAAACTACCTGCATTTACATTTTATAGTTTTCGTATGGGGTTTTACAGCTGTTTTAGGAAAAATAATAACAATAAGTGCGCTGCCATTAGTATGGTATCGCATGCTCATAGCAACCGTTGTTATTCTACTTTTTATAGGCTTAAAGAAAATTTCTTTAAAAGTTAATCGTAAAACAGTATTATCACTATTTTTTGCAGGCGTGTTAATAGCATTGCATTGGGTTACTTTTTTTATGGCAATAAAAGTATCTAATGTATCTATAGCCTTAGCAACTATGTCTACAGGAACATTCTTTACAGCGATATTAGAACCTATTTGGTATGGTAGGAAAATGATTTGGTATGAGGTTGTTTTTGGACTTATAGTAATTTTTGGTTTATACCTCATTTTTAGTGTGGAGGCAGTATATTTTAAAGGGATTATTATAGCATTAATATCCGCTTTTTTAGTGACTTTATTTTCGCTAATAAATGGTAAATTAGCGCATCAATTAAAACCTTCGGTAATTTCTTTTTACGAATTAGGAAGTGGTGTCTTGTTTTTGTCCATATATTTATTGTTTAGCAGAGGTTTTACAGCAGAATTCTTTCAGTTGTCAATAAATGATTTTCTTTTTATATTTATTTTAGCGTCCATCTGTACAGCGTATGCATTTATAGCATCAGTAAAAATAATGCAGTATTTAAGCCCGTATACCGTAATGTTAACCATTAATTTAGAGCCTATATATGGAATTATGTTGGCTTTTCTTTTTATAGGAGAAAGCGAAAAAATGAGCCCATTGTTCTATGGTGGAGCGCTGCTTATATTAGGTATGGTAGTTGCAAATGGAGTTTTAAAAAATAAAACCTTATTAAAAAAACGAAGAAGGGCTTAGTGTTCCTTGTTTAAAGTTTTATATTTGTCTGTTAATACAAATTAAATTGATTAATTCATGGAGTATTTGGATTTTGAACTTCCTATCAAAGAGCTAGAAGAGCAATTAAATAAATGTGCCATCATTGGTGAGGAAAGTGATGTAGATGTTTCTGAAACCTGCAAACAAATTGAGGGAAAATTAGCTGTAGCACGCAAAGATATATATAAGAACCTTACCGCTTGGCAACGAGTTCAACTCTCTAGGCATCCTAATAGGCCTTATACGCTAGATTATATAAATGGTATGTGTGACGGTACATTTTTAGAACTCTTTGGAGATAGAAATGTAAAGGATGATAAAGCAATGATTGGTGGTCTAGGAAAAATAGGAGACCAAAGCTTTATGTTTGTTGGTCAACAAAAAGGATACAATACAAAAACAAGACAGTACCGTAATTTTGGAATGGCGAATCCAGAAGGCTACAGAAAGGCACTTCGACTGATGAAGCTAGCGGAGAAATTTGACAAACCAGTAGTTTGTTTAATTGATACTCCAGGAGCTTTCCCGGGGCTTGAAGCTGAAGAAAGAGGTCAAGCAGAAGCTATAGCTAAAAACTTGATCGAAATGGCTCAATTGAAAGTGCCCATTATTTGCTACATCATCGGCGAAGGTGCCTCTGGGGGAGCTATCGGAATTGGATTGGGTGATCGCGTATTCATGCTAGAGAATACCTGGTACTCGGTGATCTCACCTGAGTCCTGCTCTTCTATATTATGGCGTAGCTGGGATTATAAAGAACAAGCTGCTGAAGCGCTTAAACTGACCGCAGAACATATGCTCGATTTTGGTCTCATCGATGATATCATCAAGGAACCAACCGGTGGTGCTCATACGCATCCCGAAGAAATGGCGAAGCTACTCAAACGTCATATCAAAAAAGAAATCGCTGAGCAAATGGAATTGACGACAGAAAAGAGAATCAAAATGCGGATCAAAAAATATAGTAGCATGGGTAATTTTGTTACTAAAAAACAAGTGGTAGAAGAGACGCAAAAAAAACAAGCTTAAACGAATCAGAGGAAAACTTTTCTAAAACGAAAGCCGCACCCTAACAGTTTCTTCCGATAAACCAATCTACTTTCATTCCCATGACCGAGCTTTTTTGCTTTTGCAAAAAGAATACACAATCTATAACCTTATTTGCAAACTTAAGTACTATGAGAATCGGAAAAAATTGGCTGGATCAATTGTATGACCGAAGTTTAAGAAAACAACTCAAACTCCAATCGCGACAACAAGCACCAGTTGGATACCAACAAGCTACATCTATAGGTATACTCACGGATACTCAGGACTTGGAAACTCTTGAAACTGTCAAGAAATTTGTGCACGCTCAAAAAAAGCGACAAGTAAAAGTACTCGCATATTTCAACGACAAAGAAGCGCATCCCAATTTTCCTTTTGCCTATTTTGGCAACAGAGATGTCAACCTCATCTCCAAACCAAAGGGCTCCGAGGTCGAACAATTTATGGCACAACCATTTGATATTCTATTTAATCTTTGCCTGGAGGAAAACCTGATGCTGGGATACATTGCCGCGCTATCCAATGCGAAAATGCGCATCGGCCCTTATCAGGAAAAAACAGATTATTACGACCTCATGATCGATATCCCAAAAGGGAAAGGCATCAAATATTTTATTGAACAAGCTGAACAAATACTCGCTAACATCAACAGTGAAAATGAAGTATCCACAATTTAGAGGTACCGGAGTTGCATTAGTCACTCCTTTTAAAAACGGCGAGATCGATTGGGCCGGATTAGAAAGTGTCATCGAACATGTCATCAAAGGCGGTTGTGATTTTTTGGTTTCACTGGGATCTACTGGTGAGACGGCAACACTTAACCCCGAAGAGTCGCGCCAAATTGTTGACTTTACTATCAAGGTTAATAAAGGTCGATTGCCCATCGTCGTAGGTATGTTTGGCCTCAACGATACCAAACGACTAGTGGCTAACTTAAAAGCCTTTGACCTCAAGGATGTGGATGCGCTTCTTTGCAGCAATCCATCCTACAACAAACCAACTCAGGAAGGGATTTACCAACACTACATGCAAGTAGTTGATGCTTGTCCTCTCCCCATCATCTTGTATAACGTACCTAGTCGTACCGGCTCCAACATGCTGCCAGAAACAGTGGTTCGACTTGCAAAAGAAAACCCCAAATTCATTGGCATAAAAGAGGCTACTGGCGACATCTCTCAAAATACTCAAATCATTAAAGATACACCCGAAGACTTTCTCGTACTTTCAGGCGACGACCCTACAGCACTTGCTGGCGTTGGCTGTGGAGCCGATGGCGTCATCTCGGTACTTGCTAATGCGCTCCCTTTTCAATGGACATCTATGATGAGGGCTGGCCTTGATGGCGATTTTGCAAAAGCACAACAACTCAATATGCAACTCTTCGATCTGCATCATTGGATGTATGTAGAAGGTAATCCTGCCGGCGTGAAAGGTGCACTTCAACTCCAAGGGATTACCGAAACCAGAGATGTCCGACTCCCATTAGTCAACCTTTCTGAAAAGTCTCTAACCAACCTTAAAAAGGAAATTGAAAAGTGCCTGCAACCTAGCTAGGTTTTAGATTAGTTTTTTGTAACTATTCAGCCTAAAAGCGAAGCTATGCTTTTTTGCCTTTAGGGAAAAGACATCCGAAGTTTTGGAAACTTCGGATGTCTCGCCAAACTTAGAATTCAGCTCTTAAAGTAAAGGCCTCTGAACAGCTACAGTTTTTTTACGTAACAAGAGGACTTCTCTTCAGGGATCGAAGAGCAAATTCTGAATTGAAGTAGTTTATAAAACAAATAGCTACCCGCACATATACTAAACTTAGTACACTGTAATCTAAGTTGCTTGATATTTTGAATAGGTTATTTTTTGTGAGTATGAACCAATTTTTTTGAGAATAGCCTTAGCTATTTGAAGAAAAATTGGTGAAGTAATCGCGAAAAAGAAGCATTCAAAATGTCAATGAATTTATATTACAGTGTATTTAATATCCTGACTATTTACTTTGATGTACGAAAGAGTTTACGAAAGATTGGCAAAAATGTTTTAAAGAAAACAACTAGACAATCTACTTTAAGAATACGGTTGCTTTGGAAGGGTAAGCGGAGGTTTTGATTTATGCAATGACATCTTGTTCATATGAATTGAAATAAACCAAGATGCTGTCTGATAAGTAAGAGGAAAGCCCTGATGTCAAAATAATATTTGGAATAAAAACGAATAGGAATCCGGTTATGGGTTTCTGGTATCAGGCAAGTGTGAATGCTACCGTGCTTACATTCGCCTGATACCGGAAACCGTAATACCGAAAAATTGCACTACTTCAAAGCAATGTTTAACCCAAACTGGGCATTAAAATTCTGGTTGTCATAAGGCTTGAACATCGACATAATGTTGTCGGTCAACGCCATTAGCTGAACTGGGCCAAGTTTGACCATCAAATGAGCTCCCAGACTATTCGTTTTATAAACAGATGACCAGGTCAATCCCAAATTAAGCATCTGAGAGACGTGCATGCTTCCATTTAAAGCAAAGCCACCATAGCCCTTGCCTCTAAAATTTTCATAATAAACGACACCACCAGCACTAAATAGTTTACTGATTTTGTAGTTACCACTTATATAGCTTTTAGCCGGAAGCCAGGTCGTATAGTCATTGCTGGTTTCAGTAAAGTTGAAAATTTGTTTTAAGGTATCAACCGTTTCATCAAATGATAGCTCGTCATCATTGACCATATCTCTTACATCCACACCTTCATAGGTGTAATCACCTTCGCTGTGATAATTGTAGGCATTTTTCCATTTGATTTTTCCAATGTCGATAATTGAAGCGGCTACAGTTAGTTTGTCATCCAACAAATGCACACTTGCTCCAAGGTCAAGGCCAATGCTCATGTCGTTGAATAAATCACTCATTGAAAATTCATCGGTATCGAAATCCAAATCAAAATTACCAAAGTTGTCTAAATTTTGAACATCAACCAATCCTGCTGCATTGATTCGATAGTCAGTGGCAATATCTAGTTGATAGTATTCTTCGTCAGTAGTTACGGTAGCACTGGTTCTGTCGGTAGATACATTGGCAATACCGCTAAACAACTTAACCTTTGCACCAGCATTGATTTTACCGAGTTTGATCATAAATCCAAAAGCAGTTTCACTATACATGTTTAATTGCAAGTCAGGTGCAATCTCAAATGTCTCGCCAATTGCTGCAGCATTTCCATTGACGGCCAGACTAATCAGGTCACGAGGTAGGTTGACATAAGAGTCAAATTTGATCGCATGACTCATAGAAACGCGCCATGTTTTTTTACCGTAGACCGTATGAAAGGTGTGCATGTCGAAACCACCTCGGACGTAATTATTATCCGACATATTGTTGAGTAGGATTGTACCATTTAGTACATTCACACCTTCAGCATTTGTCGTTACTAAATCATTATAAGGCGCTATTGAATTATGGTATCCTCCAATCAAACCTGGTAAAGCATAAACTACTTTTTGCTTCGGAACAAAAGCTGGATTTAGCTGGTTACTTTGTACGACTCCATCGAGGAAGTACAAACCCAATTGCTGTGCATTAATAGTTAGTAAGGAAATTAGGCAAAAATAAACACTTAGTAATATCTTCTTTTTCATTGGAATGAAATTTTTTTAAAAATTGAAATAGTTTTTTTTGGAGCACTTGTCAGGGGCGTTACTCCTCTACACCTACTTTCAAACCGACCTTCAAGTTCAGTTCGTGGTTCGTCAAAATCTTGACAGGGGTGCTACCATTGTTTGCTGTTGAAAAAGTAGCGGCAACTATTAAACTGTTGCTTTGCTTAATGTTTTCCATCCGATCAGCGGATACCTCTATGAAGGTTACTTTTTCTGTAGAGCTAATGACGTTTCCACCACCATCTACCGTAGCCGCTTCTGTTAGGTTTTCAAACCCGGAGTAAAGCGAATCTA
>ENA-ORXM01005003-ORXM01005003.1-marine-metagenome-genome-assembly--contig:-NODE-5003-length-11014-cov-3.704581_pt1 | contig 11014 bp, 11 predicted proteins | sample MGYA00237867_ERZ511480 | MGnify/ENA primary metagenome ERZ511480 (study PRJEB26309, sample SAMN06266103) | marine metagenome | isolation source: Algal blade | place: United Kingdom:Sidmouth, United... | reverse complement strand
CGGGATTGAAATTAGCGATGAAGAAGCTGAAAACATTCGCACCGTAGGTGACGCCGTAAGTTTTATTTCTAAGCAGGCTTAATATTGATCTGATACTGCGCTGCCTATAAGCTCAGGTTGCATAAGAACCTGGCTTGCAAGGTAGGATAAGGTCATGAAACGAGTCGTCGTTACAGGCGTTGGTCCCGTCACCCCCATTGGGGTAGGGGCCGACGCCTTTCTACATGCACAGCACCAGGCTAAAAACGGTATTCGCACAATCACCCTGTTCGACTCTTCGGAGTTGAGCGTTCACATTGCGGGTGAAACCGATATCGACTTTTCGGACTATATTGAGAAAAAAGAAGCAAAACGCCTTGACCGCTTTGTTAAACATGCGCTCGTCGCTTCCGCCCTCGCGCTACAAGACGCAGGTTTGAGTGAAGACGACGTTGCAGGTGAGCAAACTGGCACCTGCATCGGTACAGGCATCGGTGGGGTCGATACCTGGGAGGAGCAGTCTGAGGTTTACTTTAAGCGCTCCCCTATGCGTATGAGTCCCTTCTTTATCCCAACACTCATATCTAACATGGCTTCGGGGCATGTGGCGATGCGCTATGGTCTTTTAGGCCCTAGCAGTACGGTGGTCACCGCCTGTGCAACAGGGTCAGGTGCGGTGGGTGACGCTTTCAGAATGATTCAGCGTGACGAGGCTAAGCTAATGCTGACAGGCGGTACTGAAGCCAGCATCACGCCGATGGCGTTGGGCGGATTTGCCGTTATGCGCGCCCTATCGACCCGTAACGATAGCCCTGAAACGGCGAGTCGCCCCTTTACAGCGTCGCGGGATGGTTTCGTTGCAGGTGAGGGCTCGGGCATTTTGGTTCTGGAGGAACTCGAGCACGCCCAAAAACGAGGCGCACGCATTTACGCTGAAATCATCGGTTACGCCACAAGCGCCGACGCGCACCACATTACCGCCCCAGCCCCAGGCGGTGAAGGCGCTGTGCGAGCTGTTAAATGGGCGCTCAAGTCGGCTGGCATCGACCCGTCCGAGGTGGGTTATATCAATGCACATGGTACGAGCACACCGGCGAACGACCTGAATGAAACCGTTGCTTACAAAACGGTCTTTGGCGACAAGGACCGCGTGCCGCCTGTATCTTCAACCAAGTCGATGACAGGTCACCTTTTGGGTGCCGCAGGCGGTATAGAGGCGATTGCCACCGCGCAAGCGCTTTACACAAGTGTTTTACCCCCGACGCGCAATTACCTCGAGCCTGACCCCGAACTAGACCTCGATTACATTCCCAATGAGCCTAGAGAAAAACAGGTGGACTATGCGCTGTCGACGAACTTTGCCTTTGGCGGCCAGAATGCAGCGCTTGTCTTTAGGCGGTTCGCTTAAAGCTTCATGGTTTGCTGAGGTAAGGACCTCTCGAGCTGTTTTGAGTGCTGTCATTTCGACTCTTGTTAGCGCAAAGAGCAATCCTTGACAGTACGCTGGAATCGAATTTCTCACGTTCACCTGAAATAACGGTGTTACCTTAGCTAACTTTCTGGAATGATGTGCTCTCTAACAGAGTCAAGTAAAGCGACAAAACTGAGAAGGGTTTAAATCTACAAGCCTGTAACCCCTAAACCGAGCGCGTAATACCGCCGTCCACCCGAATATTTTGTCCCGTAATATAGCCCGCACCCTCCGAAGCTAAAAAGGCAATCACCTCAGAAATTTCTTCGGTTTTACCGTAGCGCTCCATCGGAATGCGCTCACGGAATTCCTCTTTTTCGGGTAGGCTGTCAATAAAACCTGGCAGTACATTATTCATACGAATATTTTCAGCGGCGTAAGCGTCAGCAAATAATTTTGTATAGGCCGCCAAGCCCGCTCTAAATACGCCCGAGGTTGGAAAAACAGGGTCAGGTTCAAAGGCAGCAAAGGTCGAAATGTTGATAATAACGCCTGACTTTTGTTCTTGCATAATGGGCGTGACCAGTCTGGTGGGGCGAACAACATTTAAAAAATATACGTCCATGCCTGTGTGCCAGTCATCATCAGATAAGTCTAAAAGGGGTGCCCGTGGCCCGTGTCCGGCACTATTAACAAGAACATCAATACGGCCCCACTTTTTAACAGTTTTGTCTACTAAACTTTGGAGGTCATCGTTCGATTGATTTGAACCTGTAACGCCTATGCCCCCCAATTCTTCTGCAAGGGCTTCTCCTTTACCAGAAGAGGAGAGAACGGCTACGTGAAACCCGTCTGATGCAAGTTTGCGCGCTGCGCCTGCGCCCATGCCGCTGCCACCTGCGGTGATAATAGCTACTTTGTCTGGCATATGTGACCTCCATTGCTGCTGTCAACAGAGTTTATACTAAACGTCGACCCTGCACTGTTCAGGTTTTTTCGACTTCATGCATTCCCACGAGTCTCGAGAGTAAGACAACCGTATAAACAACGCCGATAATCGCCTCGAATGATGCGAACGCTTGGGCGTAAAATTTTGCGGGCGTTATATCGCCGTAACCCAGCGAGGTAAGGGTAATGTAACTGAAATATAAAAAGCTCTGCCATTCAACGGCCCCACCTGACGAGGCAACAAACGAGCCCGGCTCTAACCATTCAATCAGTCCAAAAATGGCTGTGAAGATAGAACCTATAACAAGGTAAAGCGATACGGCTGCTAAAATCACCTCGGTTAACACACGCTTTGCTAGGAAGATATAGCGACTGAGTACCACAATCATAACGAGGTGATACATAATCACCGATATATAAAGTGCAAGCAGCGCAGCACTGTTAGATGCGTAGGAATTAATAACACCTGTAATAAATACCAGCGCGCCAGATAGAGCAATGAGAGTGCGGTCTAAAGACCTATCACTCATCAAAAATACTGCCACAACGAACATGGCAGCAAAAACGGTGTAGAAGATAAGCGGCTGAATCCCGCCTGCCGTTGACATAGGATAAGTCAGATTATGAATGATAAGGATAACGAGGAGGTAGAGCGCCTTATCCCTCTCCGTTTTGAACAGCTGTTGTAACATTAAGTTTGAGCATTAATAGACTGAGAGCTATGTTCTTTGGTTGCGGCGATAAGTCCAAGTAGTATCGCAAAGACCCCGACACCGAGCACTAAACCCGAAACGTGTAAGAGTGCGGCTACTACACCCCAAACGGCAAGGGTCGCTATTGCTAGTAAATAGCGTAGGGGAACCTGACCTGTTAATGAGCGGTAGAAAAGCACGCTTCCTAAAAGGTAGATAATAGGTCCGAGGGTTGTGACGATAACCACTGGGAGATGAACAGCACTGTCAGGATGCGCGATGATTTGTTCTATCGCCACCGCGACGATAATTGCGCCACACACCATAACGCCGTGCGAATACGCTAAGCCGGAACGTGCTAGCTCTGTATGGTCACCTTCTTGTTCAAAAACTTCCTCGCCTGCTGACGTTGTTCGCACGAAGTAAAGCCACCACAGTAGTACGATACTGCCGAAGCCAAACGCAGCTGCAAGACCCACGGTAAAGCTTATCGTCGTGCCTACCAGGGTGCCGCCTAACAGTAAGATAGATTCGCCCAGCGCGATGATAAAAACCTGTTGATTGCGCTCGAGCAGGTGTAAACCTGACAGAGGCCAGCTATCCATCGAGGTAGCTCCTAAGCTAGGCAGCCAGAAGCCTGTAAAGGGTGCAGTGTAATCAATTAAGACAGCAATTAACCACAAGACGGTGCGGCTTTCAGGAAAGACGGCACCTGCTATCCAAAAAATAGCGGCGATGGCACTCCAGGTGAAAAGCTGCGCGTAGTTTTGCCCCATCTGCTGACCGCGAAACAGTAGCGCCATGTAGCCTGCTCTAAATAAGCCCATCACGATATAAGCGCCGACAAATAGTGTGGCAGTTTCAGAGTAAGCGTAAGGCATAGCAATTGCCATGAGCAGAGCGCACGCCATCAGCACCACCATGAACAAGCGCCCCGCCTTATGGTCAGGGTTCAACCAGTTTGTCGCCCAGGCCGTGTAGTTCCAGGCCCACCAGACAGCAGCAAACAATATAGCGAACTGAAGTGCGCCAAGCCAGCTTTGATGCTCTAAAAGATAATGGGAAAGTTGGATAATCGTAAAGACGTACACCAAATCGAAGAACAGTTCCATATTGGTGACGTTTGGTGTTTCATCCGCTTTAAGTTGGCGTAGAGCGCTGGTGGGTGCGAGGCGTGACAGGGGTGAAGTTGACATGATTTAGGTCCTATTCAAGATGGCGTAACTGCACCGTTAATTTAACAAACATTTAGGGACGGTTACGCCAAACCGTCTGGCGGTCAGTTTAAGATTGTCCGATGTCTAGTCGTTTGACTTTATGATCGTCGGTTAGCTGAAATTTGAAATAGGTCTTAAAGTCACCCCACTGGTCCGAGTGAAAGTTGCCGTAAACGTCGCGCCCTTCGTTGTCAACCTTGTCGATGCTGGTAAAGCGCTCGCTGCCGATTGCAGTTGCTGAAAACTTTTCGAGGTCGCGCGGCTTGCCGTCGTCATAAAGGTCTGCGTCGTCGGTGAATAGGCTCTTCCAGGCTTCTATGTTGCCCTGCTGGAGTGCTTCTATCGCTGCTTTTACCGTAGGATTCGTTAATGCGTCTAGGTTTATGCCGGGTGTGCTCATAAATTTTCCTTCCCCCTATTTGCTTTGAATTAGCGTGTCGTATACCCACCGTTAGCGAAGATAGTTTGTCCGGTAATCCACCAGCCTTCTGTTGCTAAGAACTTGACAATGGGGGCAATATCCTCGATTTTGGTAAGTTGACCGTTCATCGCTTGCGACTTGTGAAACTCGATTGCCTCGTTGGACTCCGCTGGATAAAAGAACGGGGTATCCATCGGTCCAGGTGCGACGTTCGTTACCGATATACCGCGCTCACCAAGTTCTTTTGCGGCTGCCCGGGTAAAGTGGTCAACAGGCGCTTTGCTGCCTGCATAGGTGGAGTACAGCCCTGTGAAAGCGCCGAGTAGTGACGTGACAATAGTGATGATTTTGCCATTATCGTTGATACGCTGCCCCGCCTCTTTGATAAAGAAATAAGCAGCCTTCGTATTGATGTCAAACATTTCATCATATTCCACTTCGGTCGTTTCGGCGATAGGCTTTTTGATGACCTTACCTACAGTATTGACAGCAACGTCGAAGCCGCCAAAACGCTTGCTAACTTCCTCAAACAGGATTACACAGTCAGCGACTTTCGTAAGATCGCCCTGAATGGCAAAGCCGTCGGCACCTGCCGCCTTGACAGCACTTACCGTTTGGTCGGCGTCATCTTTTGAACTGTCACTGTGATAGTGAACGACGATGTTTGCGCCCTCTTTTGCCAGTGTCCGACTAATGAGTCCACCTAAGTTATTTGCACCGCCGCTTACAATAGCGACTTTGTCTTTGAGATCGAGTTTAGCCATGCTTCTTATTCTCCCTTAATTTTCTTGCTGCTTAAAATCTTGTTACGTTGCCCTCGAAATGAGAGTTGCCGACAGCGCAGCAAAGCCTCCTTAGGATGACGAACACTGTAAGGGATTGTCCAATACTATTTTTTGGGGCGTTATAGAATTTCTCTATAATGAGATTGATAGTGTTGGAGAGGGATCAAAATGAAACTACGTCAACTTCGTTGCTTTGTCGCTGTTGCTGAAGAGCTTAACTTTACCCGCGCTGCCGCACGGGTGAATCTTGCGCAGCCTTCTTTAAGTCGTCATATCAAGATGCTCGAGGAGGAGCTAGGTATAGAGCTCGTGCGCCGTGACCGACAAAGCGTCGAGCTTACCGGTGCTGGACAACAATTCTTAAGCACCGCGCGTCACGCGCTTGCGACCCTTGAAGCAGGTGTCCAGGCTATCAAGCAACCTGCGGACGCTTTGCAAACATTGCGGGTTGCTTTCCCAGAATATGCCAACTTTGGGGAAACCCCGAAGTTTTTAGACAGCTTTCAAGAACGTTTTCCAGAGGTCAAACTCGAGCGCCTTGAGTTGCACACGGGACCGCTGCTTGACGCCCTACAAGAAGAACGTGCCGATGTAGGGTTCAACCTTGCTCACCAGCCCCATGATGTACTGGCTGCTGAGCCCGCGGAAGTGCAAGAGGTTATGCTTGTCCTGCCAGAAAACCACAGATTGGCGGAGCGCTCGCATGTTTCATTTAAAGATCTCGAGGATGAGTTGTTGCTTTTTTACAAACGGGCGTTGAGCCCTGGCTTTTATGATGCGCTGCACTACTGGTGCGAGCGAGCAGGTTTCGAACCGACTTTAAACGTTCCAACAAAAGAGCGCGTTTATTCCCTATCCACGATGTTGCGCATGGTTGCAGCAGATGAAGGGCTGCACCCACTCATAGCTTCAAAAGTTTCGCATTTGCAACAGGCTCCGTCGCCGAATAATCCCATGACGGGGCTGGTAGTGCGCCCTTTTCTCGAGCCTTATACTAGGTTGAACTTTTCAGCCGTGTGGCGTAAGGCTGACAATCGCCCTGTAGTAAAGAATTTTTTAGGCCTTGTCCGCGAGCTACGAGGACATGCGGTCATAATTCCTTGAGGTAATTAGGAGGTAGCTAGCTCCCGTTATCTCCTACGCGCTTTGTGGCGCTCCCACTGCCTCTCCTCGCTCAATCTCGAGGGCGCGTTCCCCGATTTTTTGCAACATGCGCGGGAATATGACGAGGTGAAACGGATAGACTGCCCACCAGTAAAGATAGCCAAATAACCCTTTGGGTTCGTAATAAGCAACCTGTTTAATCTCAGTTGTGCCGTCGTCACACGGAGAGAGGTCGTAGCGTAGCCACCCCTGACCCGGCAATTTCATTTCAGCATGGAGTTGCAGGTGTTTATTTTCCTCGACAGTTTCCACACGCCAAAAGTCCAGCACATCGCCTGCGACGAGGGCTTCCGGGTCGCGGCGTCCGCGCCGCATGCCGATACCGCCGAACAGTCTGTCGATAAGCCCGCGCAGTTCCCAGAGCCAGGTGAAGGTGTACCAGCCCTCCTCACCGCCAATGCGCGTAATGGCTTTGAAAGCACTTTCAGGTGTCACCTTAAACTGGCGCACGCGCTTGTCGAAGAGCAGGCCTTCGGTGTCACCCAGCGTGTTTTCTGAAGCACCTGGTTCATAATAAGACTGACTCCAGAGGGTTTCGACGGCCCCTTGCTGAGCGCGGTTAAGAGCAAATTCAACGGCTTGTTTGTAGGGGATAGGGTCAACGTCAAACGCCTGCGCCGCCTCGGGATGGTTGACAATGACCTCTGAAGTCAAGCCTTCGACAAGAGGGGTAGCAATTGCGCTCGGAATGGGGGTAACGAGGTTGACCCAGTAGCTCGAGAGCCTCGGGCTGAGCACCGGCACCGGAAGCATGCTGCGTTTCAGCCCACGAACCTCGGCGTATTTCATCATCAAGTCTTTGTAGGTCAAAACTTCGGGTCCGCCGATTTCGACCACCTGGTGGCCTTCGGCCTGTCTATTTCTGGCCTCGAGCAAATAGGTGAGCACGTCACGAATAGCAATCGGTTGCACCCTGGTATCGACCCATTTGGGCGTAACCATGACGGGTAAGCGCTCGGTCAGGTAGCGAATCATTTCAAACGAAATGCTGCCCGAGCCCACGATAATCGCGGCGCGAAACTCGGTTACGGGTACGCCCGCCTCGGCTAAGGTCGCGCCTGTTTCTTGCCTCGAGCGCAAGTGTTTGGACATTGTTTTATCCGTATCACCCAGACCACCCAAGTAAATGATGTGCTTGACGCCCGCCCCTTTGGCGGCTTGCGCAAAATTGTCTGCGGCTTGTCGGTCACGGTCTTCAAAGCCCTTTTCGGATGACGACATTGAATGGATAAGGTAATACGCCGTGTCGATACCTTCTAAAACAGGGGCGAGTGTTTCAGTCTCCAAAACGTTGCCCTCGACAACCTCAACATCATCAACCCAAGCTTTATCGGCAGCGTGAAAAGCGTCGCGGACAAGACAGCGTAAACTCTCACCTTCAGCGAGCAAACGCGGGATCAAGCGCCCGCCGATATAGCCCGTCGCACCAGTAACCAAAATTTTTCCCATAGCTATAGTGTGCGCCAAAGATGCCGTAGAAACTTTAGGCTAGCGTGCATTGGGGAATAAAAATCGAAAGTCCAAAGTTGAAAATCTAAAAGTTTTGACTCATGTTTGGTGTGATTAGACATAGGGACGAGGATTGGAAAGAGAAAGTAGAAATGTAAAAGCCGAACCCTATCCATTTCTTCCACGCTTACGACTTATGCGTTCTGAACATCACTCAAAACATAACGGGTGCAAGTCACAAAATAAGTCGGTGTGAGATTTACCACAGCTCAATAAGCATATAGCTCATAACATATATATATTTAAACTAATACTTAGGAGGCAATGCAATGAATGTACAGCTTTTATCACGTAAGGGATTCGAGGAAAAGCTCGAGGGCCTGGAGGACAAGCAACTCAGTGTCGCTATGCTCGACCTGGACCACTTTAAGGCAATCAACGACGATTTTGGACACACCGCAGGAGATGAGGTATTACGTAGTTTGGAGGGGGTGCTGACCGGAAGCTTACCGCAAGAGGCGATTATTGGGCGGCTTGGCGGCGATGAATATGCGGTTGCCTTAACAGATACACCTGCTGAGGGTGCGCTGATTTTACTCGAGGAAATACGCAGCCACTTCTCGAGCCGTCCCCCCACACCAAGCGTGCCGCGCAAGGTCTTTTTATCAGCAGGTATCGCCAGTCGCCCGCCCCACGCCGAGAGTGTAACTGACCTCTTACGCGCCGCCGACGAAGCGCTGTACCGCGCCAAAAGCGAGGGCAAAAGCCGCGTGGCGATTTACCAGGAATCCAAAATGACGCTCAAGAGCAATTATTATCCCAAGGCAGCCTTAGAGCGCCTGAGTAAACTTTCAACCGCGCTCAACCGTACTGAGGCGAGTTTGTTGCGTGAAGCGTTAGATAAGCTGTTTATAGAGTACAAGCAAGAATTATGACGCGGGAGCCCTTACAACTAACGTTGCTACGCCACGGACGCTCTTTAGCTGATGACGAAGAGGTTTGTGAAGGTCGTTATGACAGTCCTTTGACTGAGGACGGTAGGGCGCAAGCACGAAAACTCGCCCTCTACTGGCAAGCTCACCCGCCCGAATTCGAGCACGTCGTTTGTAGTTCATTGCAACGTGCTCATGAAACGGCGAACATCATTGGAGAAGCGCTTAATTTAACACCAAAGATAGATGACAACTGGATGGAATTTGATAACGGTCCTGTTGCGGGTCTCCCATTTGAGAAGGCTAAGAAGCGTTACCCAGTACCTGCATTTCGAGGACGTTATGAAGCGTTTGCCAAAGATGGTGGCGAATCAACGGTGAGTTTTTTGCGCCGCGCCCAAAGGGGTCTCGAGACCCTCTTACAGAGTAATTTTACAAATGTCCTCGTCGTGGCTCACGGCGGTATTCTCAACATGGTCTTGCGCGACCTGCTCGGGGCGACGCGGGGCAGGTTTGCCTTTGGTGACACGGCGTTTGCTCGAGTGCTTGTTTACCGTGACAGGGACGAAGCTGTTTTGACGGGCGTCAATTTGCAACCGCATCTAGCGAAAGATTGATGTACACCTCGCTATCAGAACCTTGGCGGCGCTGTATCGACTTGGCTTGGGAAGCTTATTGCGCTGGCTCATTGCCGATTGCAGCCGTTATAACGGATAGTCAGGGCAAGGTCTTATCGGTTGGGCGTAACCGCACGCGCGAGGTTGCGGCGAAAACCCCTTACATTTCAGCCTCGAGACTTGCCCACGCCGAGGTTAATGCGCTTTTGGCTCTGGACGAGACGAAGGTAAACCGGCGCGAGTGTATTTTATACACCACAACGGAGCCGTGCCCCCTTTGCATGGGTGCAGCCCGCATGATGTCTATGGGCGAAATTCGCTACGCCTCGCATGACCCGTGGGCCGGCTGTAAAGATATGACACAGCAAGTGCCCTATTTTGCGCATAAACCTATAAAGATGTCTTTTCTCGGGGACGCTCGGCTCGAGCACTGCCTTACCGCTCTACAATATGACCGTCTACTCAGAGAGGGCGAACGTTTAGTTGACTTATTTACAGCTTGGGAAGAAAGTTTGCCTGTGGGTACACAGTTGGGCAAAGAGCTTTTTGAGACGGGAACCTTGGCAGCCTTAGCAGAGCAAAACGTAAGTGCTCGAGAAGTTCTTGAACTTATCTCGCAAAGGCTTTAGGTAATCGACGGTTAAGCTATTTTGATTCCCGAGGTCTCAACTTCATTTGACTTAGCGTTCATTAATCCTATTTTCATACGACCCCTTGACAACATAGACCACGCTAGACTGGCGTAGATCAAAGGGGAAAAGGGGTTAAATGATGATAAAGCGGTTCCGCACTTTCTCTATGCTTGTAATTTCACTTTCCTTTTTAACGGCCTGTAGTATTCCTATCAGCGTCAATTTACTAGAGGCATTTCCGGGTGCAGCCACGGGCAGTTTTGACTTGCCCCTGCCAGACGGCACAATCAATTTGCTACCTCGCATCACCCAACCTGCCGATAGCATCGACCTTCCGCAAAGTACGCCTGTGCCTGTGACAGGTATATCGTTTCCTGAACTGGCGGTGGGGGTGCCTATCGACCTGGGTGATGAAGAGGTGCCGACGCTTGTCGCGGCGACGCTCAGCTATTCGGTAGATGTTGCGGCGACGGGTCCGATTAGTGGCGTGGTACGTGTGCAGCCCTACCTTGCTCCTGGAAGCGCGCCGCAGGCGGCTGCCGGTGGTTATCTACTCGGTGAAGCGCAACGTATTCAACTGTCGCCAGATTTTCAAACGCTTCAGGCGAGCGTGGTGCTCAACGAAGCGCAGCTCAAGGCCATTAGCGATAAATCTGTGCAGCTTGCGCTAGGGGTAGCGGGTGAAAGCATCAATTTGAGCCCTGGTCAGGCGGGGGTGAGCTACGCGTTTAAAACTCTCGAGCTTGACATCGAGCGGGTACGCGCCG
>ENA-ORXM01005002-ORXM01005002.1-marine-metagenome-genome-assembly--contig:-NODE-5002-length-11018-cov-4.729915_pt1 | contig 11018 bp, 5 predicted proteins | sample MGYA00237867_ERZ511480 | MGnify/ENA primary metagenome ERZ511480 (study PRJEB26309, sample SAMN06266103) | marine metagenome | isolation source: Algal blade | place: United Kingdom:Sidmouth, United... | reverse complement strand
ATTACAAAGGAAAATATTTGTTAAGCGGAGCGGTTAGAAGAGATGGGTCTTCTCGTTTTAAAGAAGAGCCTTGGGGTGTGTTTCCTTCCGTTTCCGTAGGGTGGAATGTATCGGACGAAAACTTTTGGAACCCATTAAAGAATTCGGTTTCTTCATTTAAGTTAAGGGCAAGTAGGGGAACTACAGGTAACCAAGGTATTGCTGATTATTCGTATACGCCAACCATTACATTGGATAATGATTACGTATTGGGCACGGGAACCAATCAAACCTTGCTTTTAGGAGCTAGCCAAACAGGTTTTGCCAATCCAAAAGTACGTTGGGAAACTTCGGTGTCCTTGAATGCCGGTTTTGATATGGGCTTCTTCGATAATAGGTTGACACTTTCGGGAGATATATACGAAACCAAGAAAGAAGATATGTTATTTCCTGTTTTATTACCTCCAACTGCTGGGGGAGGGAATAACGCGGAAGTAGTTTTAAATGTAGGCGATATGACCAATAAGGGCGTAGAGTTTGCAATGAACTATCGCCACTCTGGTAAATTATCTTGGAATGCAGGTTTAACCTATACTAGAAATGATAACGTTATTACCAAAATGAGCGGTAGCAACAAAATTATATATTTTGATGATAGTAGTATTTCTGGGCATGATAATGACAATGATTATGTTTCAGCCTTGGCAGAAGGTTATGAAGGTGGTGCTTTCTTTCTTGTAAAGACAGATGGAACCATTAAAACAGAGGAAGAATTGGCCACGTACCAAGCTATTGTTCCAGATGCAAAAATTGGCGATTTAAAGTATGTTGATTTTGATAAAAATGGAACTATAGATATTGGAGACCGTCAGTATATGGGTAGTGGTACTCCCGATTTTGAAATGGGTTTTAACTTTTCCGCCTATTACAAAGCACTTGATTTCTCTATGCAGTGGTACGGATCCTTCGGTGCTGAGATCATTAACGGTAATAAAGCCTTGGCTTATAAGGTGGGTAACCACCAAGACTTGGTATACCAATGGACACCACAAAACAACACGTCAGACATTCCCGTAAACAGAAATGCAACCCATAACAACTTTAGGGGACAGACGGATTATTGGTTGGACGATGGCACTTTCGTAAGGTTACGTAATATTTCCTTAGGGTATACGGTTCCAAGAGATTATACAGAAAAATTGGGGGTCACAAAATTTAGAATTTATGTGGCAGCTCAAAATCCACTTACCATAACCAAGTATGATGGTTATGATCCAGAAGTTGGTAACAACGGGCTTAGTACCCGTGGTATTGATCAGGGTACGTATCCGGTAAGTTCACAGATACGAACCGGACTTCAAATTGAATTTTAATGAAATTTAAAATGAAGATGAACAATTCCGATAAAAAAAATGAAAAAATGATAGTTATGAAAACAACGATAACAAAACGGCTACTTTTTATACTGGTACCTATGTTGGCAATTTTGGGCTGTTCAGATGATTTTCTGGAACAGACCAATCCAAATCAAATTTCTACAGAAACTTTTTGGAAGGATAATAAAGATTTAGAGCAAGGCCTTATTGCTACGTACAAAGGTTTTGCCAATTCCAATACAATAAATTTAGTAGGCGAACTAGCAAGAACGGATTTAGCATGGTCCAGTGGATACCAACGCCCCAATAATACAAACGAGTATTACCTACAGGTTTTTAATGATGCATCATCTGTGCCCAATAACAAGTGGAGTGCAAACTATACGGCCATTTTTAGAGCTAATCAAGTTATTGAAGCAGCAGCTGCTTTAGAAGAAACCTATACCACGGAAAAAGAGAAAGAAGATGGGCTGATTATTCTGGCGCAAGCAAGGTTCTTAAGAGGGTACATGTATTTTAATCTCTACAATTCTTATAATGGGGGGGCAGTGCCAATTTATGATTTTGTACCTATAGAAGAAAGTGAGTTTTATCAATCGGTATCACCGGCTGAAGATGTTAAGAAATTTTATTTAGAAGATTTATTGTTTGCTGCAAATAATTTACCTAAAAAATGGGAAGGTAATGATCAAGGAAGGGTAACTGCAGGTGCTGCTATTGCAGTCCTGGGACAGTCCTCTCTATATGAAGGGAACTATGAAGAAGCCTCTGTACTTTTTAAAAATTTGATAGATAATTTTGGATATTCTCTAACCCCGAACATCGGGAGTAATTTCACTACCATGGACGAGTTCAATGAAGAATCTATTCTAGAAGTAGGTTATTCTTTAGAATTTAAGAATGAATTAGGCCCTTGGGACGGTAGAGACGTTGCAAATGCAGCATACGTTAGACAATTTACCGGTGGAGACGGTAAATGGTTTGGAGCGGTAGTTGCCAACTGGTTGATCTTAAAATATAGAAATGAGCCATTAGATTTCTCGGATCCTAGAAATATGGTGATTGATGCAGAAGGAAATGAAAGTTTTAGAAAGTTCAGTTTAAGAACATCATGGTCCGTTGCATTGGTAGATGATAAGGAAATGGGGTATTATCTTAGAGATGAAACCGGGCAGGCCTCAAATTTTAATGTGCGTATGACTGCTTTTTGGAGAAAACACACCAATTGGGATATTACGCGGTCCGAAGAAGAATTATCTCCTGGTAAGGTTAGGTCAGGTGTTAACGAGCGTTTAATTCGTTTAGCTGAAATTTATCTGCAGTACGCAGAATGCCAGATAAAACTGGGTAATATAGACGAAGCCCTGGTCTATATTAATAAAGTACGAAGAAGATCGGGTGTTCAGCTCTTAGGTTTGAATGGTACGGGTGAATTCCCGACCAATGACCATGACAATAAGATGTACGATGAACAAACGTTAATGGAACATTTAATGTATACAGAGTTGCCATTGGAGCTTTCGGCAGAAGGAGATGGTAATCGTAATATTGACCTCAGAAGGTGGGGGGTAAAAGCGCAACGCTTTCAAGAGCTTGCTCAAAAAAGGTACGCTGCCGATCATTATGAACTGTTGGATGAAAAGGGAGAAAAAGTAACCAGATGGGCTTCAATAGTAAAAGAACTTCCCGCAGGAGACCCAGATATTGATGAGAATTGGAACGAATTTCAAGAAGCAGCTGCGAACTACAATCCCGCATTGCATGCCTATTGGCCTTTGCCTAATACAGAAATTATATCAAATCCGCAATTGGGTAATTAATATATAATTCTGATTAAAGCTCACAAATAAAATGCAAAAACAAGAAATTTAAAAAGCATAAAATGAAAAACGTAATAAGAATATTAGCTGTCTTGGCCCTCCTGTTCGTAGGGTGTGACGATAATGAATACGAGGCTCCTTTTCCTTTTTCGGACGTAGGGTTTTATACGAGCAAGGGTACAGCAGATGATCTTCAGATTAATTTAGACGATTATTTGTCTTTCACGGATCTTTCTCAAGGTGAGGAGTCCCATTCATGGAAAATAGAGAGTACAGATGTCTTTCTTGAAGGACCAATTGATAGAACAGATTCTATATTAGACCGTTTTATAATTGAACCTAGAGTAACTTCTTCTTTTGAAAAAACCGTGCATGTACTTTTCCAGACCTCAGGAATGAAAAAAGTTAGGCTGTATAATACCTTTAATGAGATGGTGACTTTTAAAGGAAATCGCGCAGGAGAAGATTACGAAATGGCTGCGGTCAAAAAAGGAGACCTCTATGTCATTGACACGACCTTTACTGTTAAAGTATATCCAAAGCTAGTACCTAAGATAAAGGTTAGAAATGGAGAGGTAACGGTAAACCATGAAGCAAATGATACTATTTATATTGAAGCTGGTAATACTTTGGAATTTACGGATTTATCTACTATTGGTGAGCCAACTGGGCGTTCATGGAATATAGTTAAGGCTTTAAAACCCGGTGAAGAAGTTGCTGACAATCCTATTGTAAATAGCAGTGGTGATTCTCTAGCCAATATAGCTTTTAACAAATTGGGGAGTTTTAGAGCGTCTATGAACCTTTCTCGTTCGGGACAGAACATTCCGGGAGATTTTGCCAACTATGCTATTAATGCACCAATAAGAGTTATACCATCTTCTAAACCTTTTGAACTGACAGGAGATATAAGAGAACAGGAAGATGAGACCATTCAAGTACCATACAATGGAGAGTTTACCACCTTTGGTGGCCAAGAAGAGTTCTTTACGGTTATGGTGAACGGAGAAGCTTTTGAAATAGCTTCAGTAGGAGTAAATACTGATGATGCCACAAAGCTTGATATTAAGTTAACGGAACCGATCTACAGGCCAGATGTAATTACAGTTTCGTACGCAGGTGGAACTATAGAATCTACGGATACTAGGGAAGCCCTACCATTTACGGATGAACCTGTTATTATGAGCACGGTAAACCTGATCCCTGAGGCAATAGCAGGATTGGAAACTGGGGCAGATAGTTGGGTACCTTTCTGGAGTAACAAGGGAGTTGCGGAATATTCTACAGAGCAAGCTGCTACGGGAGCCTATAGTTTAAAATTGCAAATTGCTGCAGGTCAAGATAATGCCGAAGCCGGTGCGCCATTTGAAAATCCGATCATTTTTGAAGCTGAGAAAACATATGTCATTTCTTATGATATGTATATTGCACCTGGTGCTGTTGATTCTGATGGAGCTACTTCAGGCCTGTTTTTATTACAAAATTGGGGTTTCCAATTTTGGAATAATTTTGCACATCCAGTTGGTGAGTGGACAACTCACACTGCAGACTATCAGAGTACCACTCCTTTATCTCAATTCTATCTCAGAATTTTGACTAATGCCGCAAAGACTACTGATATGACTGTTTACTATGACAATTTTTCCATTGTAGAGAAAGAGGTAAGACCGTAATCCCCACAGTAATGTTTGTTTAAGTTTAAGGGAGAATTGAAAGATTCTCCCTTTTTATTCAATATCCTTTTATTAATATCAAAGATTAAATATATGTACTTAAGCCACTTTAAGTTGGTCCTATGTTGTGCCTTGTTTTATAGTTGTGGTACTAATTCAAAATTTGACAATTCAACAGAATTACCTGTAGAGACTGAGCAGAACGAAGAAACGGAAGAACAGGAAAGGGAGCCAGAAAACTCACAAGAAGTGACCCAAGAAGTTGACTGGAAAGAAATTCCTGTGCCTGCAAATGCCGGAACGGATATGATTTGGGAGTTTCAAGAAATGTCCGATAATTTTGAATATCAATCTCCGGCCGATAACAAAGGAGATAATTTTTTTGAAAAATGGGATGATTTTTTTCATAACCAATGGGGCGGACCCGGTCTTACGGAATGGAAAAGAGAGCATTCTCAGGTACTAGATGGGCAATTACAAATGTGGGCCACAAGAAAACCAGGTTCGGATAAAATTAATATGGGGTGTATAACCTCAAAAAACCGTGTAATTTATCCTGTTTATATAGAAGCTAAAGCAAAGGTTATGAATTCTACTTTAGCATCAGACGTCTGGTTATTGAGTCCAGATGACACTCAGGAGATAGATATTCTGGAGGCATATGGGGCGGACTATTCAGATAGTGCTCAAAAAGAACAGTCTTATTTTGCAGAAAGAGTACACATTAGTCATCATGTTTTTATAAGGGAACCGTTTCAAGATTATCAGCCCAAAGATGCGGGTACATGGTTTCATGATGGTACGGTTTGGAACAAAGCTTTCCACACCTATGGCGTGTATTGGAAGAACCCATGGTATTTAGAATATTACATAGATGGGGTTTTAGTACGAACAGTATCTGGGAAAGATACTATTGATCCCGAATTTTTTACGAACACGACAGACCCTGGCAATAAGGATTTAGATACCCGGACGGGTCTCAGTAAAGAAATGGATATCATTATTAATACCGAAGACCAAACATGGCGGTCTACGCCCTTATCTGGTTTGCAATCTGAAACCTATACACCTACAGATAAGGAATTGGAACATATTGAAAATAATACGTTTAAGGTAGATTGGATTAGGATTTATAAACCTGTAGAAAAATAATTTAGTTTCTGTTCTTGTTTAAATCGCATTTATAAGGTTGTACAAAACACTTCTTTTATTAACCTTAAACCATGGGTGGTGCTATAAACGTTCAAACTACTGGCCTATGTTTTTTTTTGTGTATTATTTTTAAAAAATGACCGTAATCATGTGTTCTTATTTATATTTTTTATCAACCAAAAACAATCTTCAAAAGGCTTGACCTAGCGCTGATTTTTAGTTAATTTCATAGTGTGATTAGCGTCATTCTTTAAATTGATATAAAGATGGATTATATAGATTATTATAAGGTTTTGGGTATAACCAAAAGTGCTAGTGAAAAAGATATTAAAAAAGCTTACAGGAAAATGGCACGAAAGTATCATCCTGATGTGAACCCTAACGATGCTACCGCAGAAAAAAAGTTCAAGGAAATTAATGAAGCCAATGAGGTTTTAGGAGATCCCGAAAAACGCAAAAAGTATGACCAATACGGAAAAGACTGGATGCATGCCGAGCAGTTTGAAAAAGCAAAAGCGCAACAGAGGAGCTCCAGAGGAAGTACAGGGCAAGGCGCTCGTCAAGATTTTGGTGGAGGTGATTTTTCTGATTTTTTTGAATCCATGTTTGGGGGTAGTGGGGGATTTTCACAAGGCGGTTATTCCGCGGGAGGGGGAAGGCAAACTAGGTTTAGAGGCCAGGACCTTAACGCAGAACTGCGCTTAAACCTACGTGACGCTTATAAAACTCAAAAACAAACGCTAACCGTTAACGGTAAGAATATTAGACTAACCATACCGGCAGGAATCGAAAATGGACAGACCATAAAAATTCCCGGTCATGGTGGTGTTGGTCGTAACGGTGGCCCTAAAGGAGATTTGTATTTGAAATTTATCATAGATAATAATACCTCTTTTAAAAGAGATGGTAACAACTTGTATAAGGACGTAGAAGTAGATTTGTATACTGCAATTCTAGGTGGTGAAATTACCGTGGATACCTTTGACGGTAAAGCAAAACTTAAAATTAAGCCAGAAACCCAAACAGGCACCAAGGTTAAATTAAAAGGTAAAGGTTTTCCTATTTATAAAAAGGAAGGCCAGTACGGAGACCTTTATATAACTTATAACATTCAAACCCCCACCAATCTGTCGGATAAGGAGAAAGAACTATTCAAACAATTAGCATCCTTTAAAAACTAAGATTATGCAACAAGAAGAATATGTATCGGTAACGGAGTTCTGCAATGGTCATAGTATTTCTACAACGGTCATAACTCAACTGAACGAATTTGGCCTTGTTCATATTATTGAACGCAGCAACAGTTTGTACCTTCCTATGGAAGAGCTCCCTAAAACCGAAAAAATGCTCAGACTGCATACTGACCTTAATATAAATTTAGAGGGAGTAGAGGTCATTACGCGTTTATTGGAGCGTATAGAGGAAGCCAATAACGAAATGATCAAACTAAAGAATAAACTAAGTTTGTACGAGTAGATAAAAGTCATCTTTAAAATCTATATTAAAGAAAACATATCAGTTAAATTACAATAGAGATTCATTTGCAGGTTTAATGGTTTTGCGTCTTGCTGCTTGGTATTCTTTTGGAAGCTCTCCATAGACTTTTTTAAAGCATTTTGTGAAGTAGGAAGCAGTGTTAAAACCGGACATATAAAGAATTTCTTTTACGGTAAGATCCGTAGATTCCAATAACTGTTTAGCTCTTTTTAATCTAAAACGTCTAATAAACTCGCCAGTAGAAAGACCGGTAAACTCTTTAAATTTATTATAAACTGCACTACGGCTCATAGCAAGTGCAGCGGTAAGAGATTCTGCATTGAACTCCGCATCCATAATATTCATTTCCAATAACTCAATAACCCGGTTTAAAAATTCTTGGTCTGGTGAAGTAATTTTAATTTCACTGGGAGAAATCGAAACTTCCCGCTGTATATAATTTCTCAAATCTTTACGGTAGCGCATGATGTTATTCAGCTTCACTTCCAAATGTTCTAAATTGAAAGGCTTAGTGAGGTAATCGTCAACACCTATCTTAAGGCCTTGCAATTGGGTGTCATCATCTGTTTTGGCAGTTAGAAAAACAATGGGAATATGATTATACTCTACTTGCTTTTTTACTTCTCTGGCAAACGATATCCCATCCATAGTAGGCATCATTATATCACTTATTATAATATTCGGAGTATGTACTTTTAAAATATCAAGCCCTTGTTGGCCATTTTCGGCTTCCAATATTTCGTATTTTTTATAAAGTCCACTTTTAATAAAGGTCCTTAAATCAGCATTATCTTCTACCACCAAAAGAATTGGTTTCTCATTTGTTGTTATAATTTCATCTTCATCTTCTGTTTTGAAATTCACTTCTTTCAAGTGGTCTAAATTAGGATGTACCATTGCTTTGGTAGATTCAGCCCCAATAATCTTATCGTCTTTATAAAAATCGAATTTTTTGGGAATGAAGAAAATGAAATTGGCTCCTTTCTTAGTTCCCTTTTCAACTATAATCTCGCCATGATGCCGTTGTACCAAGCTTTTTGTGAGTGCAAGACCAATACCCATACCATAGGTATTTCTGTTTTCTGCACTGTCATCATTAAAAAACCGGTCAAATATTTTTTCTAGACTTGCGGAAGAAATACCGTTACCATTATCACGGACTTCGATTTTAACGAATTCTTCTTTTTGATTATTTATCTCTTTGGATATGTTGCTGATAACCACAGATATCTCACCACCATCTGGTGTAAATTTAAAGGCATTGGAAAGCAAGTTGTTCATGACTTTTTCCAAAGCATCGGGGCTGAACCAGGTAATGAGTTCATCTTCTTCACAATTCAATGAAAATTGAATAGAGCGGTTTTTGGCCAAGAAATCAAAAGATTCTTTAATTTCTTTTATGTTTTTTAGAATGTTAAAATAACCCACTTCAAGAACCATTTTTTTCTGTTCTATTTTCTGAAAATCCAGCAATTGGTTAACAAGACGTAATAGCAAAGAAGAGTTCTTTTGCATTAGCCTATATTGGTTTAGGCGCTCTTTGGGCTCAATAATATCATTGTTTTTTTCTAAAAATTGTAGTGGTCCATTTAGTAATGATAGTGGTGTTCTAAACTCATGTGAAACATTGGTGAAAAACTCCATTTTCATTTTGTTGAGCTCATCGGCCTTTTGTTTGGTAAGATGGTCCATCTTTAGCTGATGTTTCTCCTCAATTCTAATTAAGGTAAACTTGCCAAATGTATACAGTAACAAAATTGCCAAGAGCACGTATATGGCATATGCCCAAATTGTTTTCCAAAAAGGAGGGGCAATAATTATTTGCAACCTATCGGGTTGTAAGTTCCAAAATCCATCACTATTGGCGGCTTTAACTTCAAAACTATAAGTACCGGGCTCTAAATTGGTATATGTAACTAAATTTCTATTGACCGGAGCTTCTATCCAATCATCTTGAAAACCTTTTAATCTATACTGAGATTGGTTTTTGTTAGGCGACGAAAAATGTAGTGCAGAGAACCCCAAAGAAATGTTATTCTCATTGTAATTAAGGTTTATCTCCTCAGAAGTTAAAATGGTATGATCTATAATTTCTTTACCATCAATTTTTCTGTTGGGTGAAACCAGTTTATTGTTGAGCAAAAAACGATCTATATGAATCTCAGGAGGTATCGTGTTTTCTTTTATAGTTCGGGGGTAAAAAGCATTAAAACCGTTTACGCCACCAAAAATGAGTTCACCGTCAGATTTTTTCAGGGAGGTCAACTCTTCAAATTCATTACTCTGTAAACCATCTTCAACATCGTAATTTTTAAACGTTTCATTTAAAGGATTAAATTTGGAAATGCCGCTGTTGGTAGATATCCACAGATTTCCCTCATTATCTTCCTCAATACTTTTAATTACGTTGTTGGGTAATCCATCTGCCTCGGTATAGGCCTTAAAGTATTCTTTACCAGTGGTCTTATCGTCAATGAATTTATTTAGGCCACCACCCAATGTTCCTATCCAGATGGTGCCTTTTGAACTTTCAAATATAGGTAAGATGTAATTGTTGCTTATGCTGGTTGAATCATTTTCAATAACAGCATAATATTTAAACTCCGGGTGTTCGTCTTGGAGTTGATCGGCAGAAAGTTTATTCAAGCCCTTTCCTGTACCTACCCAAAGATTCCCTTTGCTATCCTCAATTATAGTGCGGATAATTTTGCTGGAAAAATTGAAGCTATCAGCAAAATTATCCAATTTTTCATATGGAGCTTCTCTGGAACGAAAGAGGCCTTTACTATATGTACCGTACCATACTTGCCCAAATCTATCCGTACACATGCTAAAAACGGTAGAGTTGGTTTTACCGCTAAACTTTATCTTAGGTTTTTTAGAAGGGGCAGTAATGTCTATTTGATATACGCCCTGCGAGCCCGAGTTGCCCAGTTCCAATATTTTTCGATCATCTATTTCAATCTCATTCATACAAAAGGCGGAGTTTACCTTTTCTATGGCCCTAAAATGGGTAAAAGTACCATCGCTTTCTTCTTTTAGCAACATGCCTAATCCGCCTCTGGTTCCAAACCAAAGCGTACCATTGCTATCCTCATAAATGGATTTAACAATATTATGGCCCAATGTTCCTGTACGTAAATCACCCACATAATGGTTAAACTGCTTACCGTTTAAGTCCAACTTATTTATTCCGGTTCCAAAGGTGCCAACCCATAAAATTCCGGTTTTATCTATGAGTAATGATCTTATATAATTAGAGCTTAAGCTTGCTTTATTTTCAAAACTGGTATCGTGGTGTTCTTTTAGAATTAAAGTATCCGGTTTTAATCGGTATTGGTCCAAACCGTTTTTTGTGCCGCTCCAAAGTCTATTTTTAGAGTCGATAGCCATTTTTAGAATAGCTTGTTCTGCTATTTTTTTAAGTTGTAAATCTTCAGGTTTGTTAGATTTAACTTTGGTATAAATACCATTGGAGGTTGCAAAAACCATTTGACCGTTGGTGTTTTGAGCAATCTCTC
>ENA-ORXM01004999-ORXM01004999.1-marine-metagenome-genome-assembly--contig:-NODE-4999-length-11023-cov-3.742006_pt1 | contig 11023 bp, 11 predicted proteins | sample MGYA00237867_ERZ511480 | MGnify/ENA primary metagenome ERZ511480 (study PRJEB26309, sample SAMN06266103) | marine metagenome | isolation source: Algal blade | place: United Kingdom:Sidmouth, United... | reverse complement strand
TCAAATGACATACGTTTTGTCGGTAAGCGTGGTCAAGGTTGTGATACATAGCTGTCTCCTTTAGCGCTCCTCTTTTCAGAGAGGGTGGGCTCGAGGCGCTCGGCAAGCCATCTGAGGATGTTCGCGGCGGCGTGTCTCAGGCGGGGGGCGGTGTGGTTTCTTTTTGCAGCTTCCTGATGAAGGCGTGCAATGCGGTCTTGGGTAAATACCCGTATAAACTCTTCGTTACAAAACATTTTTTAAACTCCTCTGTGAGTTTGCTGGGTGGGTTAAGACCGCTTTAGCCTGGCAGCTATGCTCAGCTTTAAGGGTTTAGCGGTTGACCCAGTGCTTAGGGTGTCTCGGACGCCGTTCACGGTCAGGGTAAGCGCTTAGTGTGCGCTGCTTATTTGAACGTTTCAGGTCGTTCGCGCGGTCATAGGCAAAACGTATAGTCATATACATCTTTGCCTCCTTTCCAAATAAAAACCCCGGCGATTTTCGCGCCGGGGACAAGTCCTTTTAAGGGAAATAACTACTCAAGTCGTTAGTGACCATCCTAGTTCTTTGTCCTGGCGCAGCACGAAAATAAGCAGTCCACTGCCACATACGTGCACCATGTCGATTACCTGCTCTGTTAGGTAAATAGCCGTCGTCATTATCGTACCTGCCTTTCTGCCCGGGTTGGGCGAAGCTTGATAGTAGCAGAAGTTTACAGAATATTCAAGTGTATATAACGTAACCGAATGTTTCTGGTCCTTCTTCTGCTGAACTGAGTATGCCAGAGGGGGTCTGACCAAACCCTGAACGCTAACCAACGTGATTGAAGATTGAAGAAGAAAGATTGTGCTTTGAATGATTACATTAAGAACATACCCTTTTAGCACTTGAAGGGTTGTTTTTACTGTGAACTAATTCTGCTTGGGTACTCAAAAAAATTAGCTTCAAGTCATTGCTGAATAACCGGTTCTATCTCTTCGATAGATTCAGCTACAGGCGTTCGCATAGCGTGCCAAAGGCCCCAGTCAAGCTGACCGTTGAGCCAAAATTCAGGGGTCGTGCCAAAAAGCTTTGCAAGTCTTAGCGCCGTATCAGGTGTGACGCCCCGTTTCCCGTGGACGAGTTCATTGACACGAGGGTAGGAAATACGTGCGCGTTCAGCGAGTTCTTTTTGTGTCATGGATAAAGGAATAAGAAATTCATGTAAAAGCATTTCCCCTGGATGGGTGGGGGGACGGTTTTCAGGTAATCGCATATACTTAGTCTATGACAAACCGCTGTGGCTGGGTAACTGGTGACCCTCTTTATATTGATTATCACGACACCGAGTGGGGCGTGCCCGTTCACAACGACCAGAAGCTGTTCGAGTTTTTGATTCTCGAGACTTTTCAAGCGGGCCTAAGTTGGTTGACGGTTTTGAAAAAGCGCGAGAACTTCCGCGCCGCGTTTGACGACTTTGACCCGAACAAGGTTGCAAACTACGGTGAGGCGAAAATGGCTGCTTTGCTAGAAGACAAAGGCATTATCCGCAACAAATTAAAAGTTCGCTCGGCAGTCAGTAACGCGCAAGCGTTTCTAGCTATTCAAGAAGAGTTTGGCTCGTTTGACGCTTATAGTTGGGCGTTTGTCAGGGGTAAGCCTCTTATCAACCACTGGACTAATTTGAGCGACGTTCCAGCTACCACAGACGCGTCGGATACCTTTGGTAAAGACCTCAAAAAGCGCGGCTTTAAGTTCGTCGGCTCTACAGTTGTCTATGCTCACATGCAGGCCACGGGCATGGTGATGGACCATACGACGGACTGCTTCAGATATAAAGACCTGAGTGCTTAAAGAAAGATGCTTACATAAGCGTCAATTCGTAAGAGATTAGCTAGAGCAAAACAGAATCTCTCGAGCGAATTTGAATAAGTTTATGGATGGGGAGTTTGAATAGGCTCGATTTGAGTGGGCTTATGAGGTATCGTTTAGCTCGTGTCACGCTACATTGCCGCCCTTGACGACTCTGGGGGTATTGAACCACTGCTAGACTGGAATGGCAATTTCATTGAGGGCGCCCATCCGATAACGAGTCTTAGTGCTCTGATTATCAAAGAATCAGCAAGAGCAGAATTTGACCGTAAGTGGAATCGTCTTAGACTAAAGATTCAGCGTCAGCTGGGTTGTGAGGTTTTACCACCAATCCACCTTAGGATTATGTACGGACGTACGCTTCCTAAGCGCTATAGAGGACGAGACAATCCATATCTTAATGCAGATTTTGAAAATATTTTAGGATGGATCGAGGATGCTTATCGCCTAATTTGGACATTTGGTCGTAAAACTGAAACACTTGTTTGGAGGACCAAATCTAGGACGCGCCGCCAACTTGCGGATATGATTGTTGGTGTCCATGAAAACCCTCAATACAAAGCTGAACTTCAATTTCTGAAAGAAAATAGTAAGTCGAAAAGGACGAAGAATATGGGGTTAAGGTACTACAAAAGAACTGTAAGCCCGCTAATCCTGATTATGCTCGAAATGTTTCTCAATATTAGTGAAATTGTGTCTGAAGTGAAAGGCAAGGTCGTCAATTTCATTATAGACCCTTTTGAAGATGCACACGGAGTAGATACAGGAGAGATCATCGATGTTTTCCGCTCAACAGATGGCATAGACAACATTGGGACCGTTACTCGAGCTGACAACGCTGATGAGGTGCCCCTAGTCCAAGCGGCTGATTTGATAGGCTTCATGATGTTTCGTAAAAGCTTATTTGAGTTTCGAGGTGAAGAGCTAGACCCATTACTAGATAACATCTACCGAAAATACGAATTTTCACTACCTGATTTAGCGAAAGTCGACAGGAAAATTGAACGAAAATTCAAACACGTCATGGAAAGGTTTCAGGTTGTACGTTACCTCTTAGCCAAACAGCAAATTGACAAAGTAGCTCCTAAATTTTCTGAAAAATACATGATTGATGCTGATGAGGCGTACAGACGAATGAAACAGGCGCGTTCAGATACTAATGCAAAGGGCATTCTCATTTTGAAAGACCAATCTGTATGTTCACATCTTGTGAAGGCTAACCCTAAATAATGGCGAAGACCCCGGATAAACCGGGGCCCCGATGGGTTAATTATAGCTTACCCTAGCTATTTGTCAAGGCTATTATCTAACTGAAGTGAAAGCCCTTTGTGGGCACGATAAGTGGCTGCCTTAACTCGAATATTGAGGTTGCCTATCCTTTTTTGCTTTTCTCTTTATCTTCACTTACCTTCATTTCACTCAGATGACGCCTGACAGTACCAAGCTCGAGCCTACTACTTATCGGCGCGCGGGACTCTTTCAGGACCTGTAAACGCCTCTATTTCTCGAGCCTTTACTAGCGTAAGGGAGGATTAAGTACAAGCTCAGTCGTCGAAAACAGCTGTAACAGCTAAGTCTTGCGTCACAGTGAGGCTACACAGCAGTCCGACAGCTTCAGGACAATTTTCCCAGCGCTCGAAGTCACCCCTCACAACGCCTAAGTTGACTTCGGTTCCCTCTATAAAAATAGCGCTACAACGTGTAGAATTTCTGCCACAATTGATACCAGAAGGCACACTCACAACGCGCCCACCTCTTTGGGGTGTCACAATGACACTCAGTTCATACGCGGCCTGAACCGTTACTTTGACCCTTGCCTCGGCTATTCCAAAACGGTTAGTTGCGGTGAGTTTGTAATTCGTGGTTCTAGTAGGTTCGCGGATAATACTTGTATCGTCTGAAACGTCAACGTTCCCAGGGGTCAAACGAAGCGTGACGGGCGCGTCACCGCTTACACTCCAACTGAGCAAGGTACTGTCGCCGCTCAGTATCGTCGCAGGTTCTGCCGTAAAGGCTGCTATGGCGGGTGCGTCGCCTACGGTTACGCTCACCTGGGCAGTCGTCGTACCGTATTGAGAACGGGCCGTAAGTGTATAGTTCGTTGTTTGTGTCGGTGAGATAGTGGCGCTTTGTTGACCGCTAACATCGCCTACACCACGGTTTATAGAAAGCGTAATATCACCCTGCCCCATTACCGTCCAATTGAGTGTGGTACTTTCGCCGCGGGCTAAGAGAGGCTGCGCGACGCTAAAGCTCTCGATAACGGGTGCCACAAAAGTAAAGTCGGCGCTTACTGTTTGATCAGCATTAAGCGTGACGCGGCAGTTCGCCGTGCCCGAGCAGTCAGCGCCCTGCCAACCCGTAAAGCGCGAGCCTGCGTCGGCACTGGCCCTCAGGGAATCCACCGTACCTTCTATAAACGCCTCGCTACAGTCGTCTCCGCAGCTAATACCCGCAGGGCTAACGCTCGTGACCTCGCCCCCACCGGGTCCCGTTTTTTCTACAGAGAGGGTGTACCTTCTTTGCTCAAAGGTTGCCGTGACCGTCTTAGAATCGTCGAGCGTCAGCGTGCAGTTTTCGCCCGAGCAGGCACCCGACCAACCTGCAAACGCTGATTTTTCGGCAGGCGAAGCCGTTAAGGTAACGGCTGTACCCGCGATGAATTGGGCGCTACAGTTTAGACCGTCGGGTTTGCACTCGATGCCTGCGGGGTCACTTGTGACAGTGCCACTGCCCTGACCCGCACGTAAAACGGTTAAGGTCTCGAGCCCCTGCAAATTCACAGTGACCTGAGCAGAATCGTTCAGAACAAGCTTGCACGCCCCCGCACCTTCACACGCACCGCCCCAACCTGTAAAGCTCGAGCTAGCAGCAGGGTTCAAATTCAAACTCACTTCGGTGCCGAGGTCAAAGTTTGCAGAGCACGCCTCACCCGCTTGGCAGTTAAGGCCCGCGGGGTCACTTGTTAAGCGGCCCTCGCCGCCACCCTGCCAAACGATGCTCAGTGTGGCTTCGGGCGTTTCAGGTACAGCCGGGGTCGACTCTTCAGAAAGGGCGCTTTCCCCGTCCTGTCCCCTAGCAGAGACCGCGTAAACATAGGGCTGACCCGGCTCGACCTCCGTATCGACAAAGGTCGTCAGGTCCGTTTCGGTTTCAGCGCGAAGCTCTAAGTTCGCTTCAGCTTCTTCAGTTACGGTGCGGCGGTAGACGATAAAACCATCTTCGGCGTCGCTGTTATCTTGCCAACTGACAGTTACCCTGTCTGGACCCGCGACAGCCTTTATGTCAGTGGGCGCACTTAGAACGCTCTGCGCTGAGTCACCACAGGCACTCAAAGCCAGCATGAGTAGGAGTGCTGTGAGCGTGTATTTTAGATAGCTAAGTCTCATGACGAAATTCTTGATGGCTCCCCTATCTTAAAGCTTACACCCTAATCGCTAAAATCTAAGCACTAATCACCAAAGTAGGCAATGATGCTTTTAGAGGCGTTCATGACAACGTCACATTCATCACCGCGAACCGCGTCACAGCCTGCCCCCCAGCGCTCAAACGGTGCATCATTCGTTGCTTTCAAGGTAATTTTCTGACCCTTCTTGTAGATATTGACACATACGTTGCCACAGTTGATACCGCTGCCAACGACTTTGCCGTTGTCGTTGCCGATGGTTGCCACCTCGAGTTCAAAAGCAGGTTCGACGGTGATGACGAGCGCCTCATTTGCTTCGCCTGAGGTATTTTTTGCCACCAGTTTATAGGTTGTAGTTTGTGAAGGCGTCACAAATTCGCTTGTGCGCCCTGTGACGTCGAGCGGGTCACCTGGGTCTGGCTCGAGGCTCACGGTCGTATCGGCTTCGGGCGTTACCGTCCAGGTGAGTTGCACCGACTCGCCGCGCAAAATCGTCGTGTCGTCTGCCTCAAATGATTCGATGGCTGGCGCAGCGACGCTTTCAAACGTCGCAGTGACTGTTTTGTCCTCGCTGAGCGTGACCGAGCAATTTTGGCCTGAGCAGGCGCCGCTCCAGCCTCTAAAAGCCGACCCATCCGCAGGCACTGCCTCTAAAGCGATGGTATTGCCAAGTACAAAGTCCGCTTCACAAACTTCACCACACTCGAGGCCGCTAATATTACTGCTTTTTACCGTTCCTGCACCGTCGCCCTCTTTTTCAACTCTGAGCGTGCGTTTAGCTTCACTGAGCGTCACTTCAACGCGCTTGGCTTCGTTCATCGTAAGTGTGCAGCTCGGCTCCATACCCTTACAGGCACCCCCCCAGCCCGCAAAGACTGACGAAGCATTGGGGTTGACACTTAAAACAATGTCTAAATCCGTTGCAATAGCAAAATTGCACTCGCCGTCCTGAGGTGTGCAGGCTACGCCCGCAGGCTCACTGGTTACTTCACCGCCCCCTGCGCCGCGCCAAGTCAGGGTCAGCTCTACCTTGGCAGGCTTGGGGGTCTGCGCCTCAGCCGTTTGGGCAAAGTCCGATTCTTGGCTGCCGACTTTCGCGCTCAAACGGTACAGGTAAGACGCTCCAAGCTCGACGTCTTTATCTTCGTACTTAATTAGGCCCGCTTCTAATTCAACGAGCAGTTCAAACTCGTTTGGTTCTTGCTCGGACTCGGCAAGACGTTGACGGTAGAGGCTATAGCCCTCGACATCGGGCGTTTCTTGCCAGCTTAGGACAATAGAGCCAGGGCCTGGCGTCGCGAACAGATCAAGGGGGGCGTCTGGTTTAAGCGGTGAGCAAGCCGCGAGCAACAGCAGACTTAAAATAACAAATCCTCTCATAGAAACTCCTTCGTTCATCCTTGCCGAATCATACTAATTTAGCGCTTAAAAGTGGGTGGCTGGCTCACGAAAAGGGGCTGTATTAAGGACAAGAGTGGGTTAAGGTCAAATAAGAGTTGTCGGTTATCAGTTTTCAGCTATCAGTAAAAGCCGTCAAACTAAAAGCTTATTTTCTTGCTCTAGACGTTTGTATTTTAGGCACTCTTCATATTTTGTCAAGGTAGACTAGGTTTATGTCATCTGAACAAAAACTCGAGACCCTAAAGGAACGCTTGCGCACTGTTGCCGATATCCGCGGGGCGGCGCATGTATTGGGGTGGGACCAGTCTACTTATATGCCTCCGGGCGGCGCGGAGGCCCGAGGCCGCCAGCTCGCTACCTTAGAAAGCTTAGCCCACGAAAAATTTATTGACCCCGAGGTCGGGCGTTTGCTCGACGCACTCGCCCCACTCGAGGCCGACCTGCCCTACGACTCTGACGACGCAAGCTTACTGCGCGTTGCGCGGCGCGACTTTGAAAAAGCAAGCAAAGTACCCAGTAAATTTTTAGCGACCTTTTCAGAGCACGTTGCAAAGTCTTACGGTCTATGGGCCGAAGCGCGGCCTGACAATGACTTTGCCAAGGTTAGCGCCGCCCTGCAAACCACGCTGGACTACAGCCGCGAACTGTCACAGTTTTTTCCAGGGTTCGATCACATTGCCGACCCCCTTATCGACAACGCAGACGAAGGCATGACCGTCGCGGCGCTTAGACCGCTCTTTGCCGACCTGCGCGCCGAGCTTGTGCCTATTGTCGAAAAAATAAGTGCACAGGGCGAGACGGACGAAAGCGTATTAAAAGGTCACTTTCCCGAAGCTGAGCAACTCGCTTTTGGTTTAAAACTAGCCAAGGCATTTGGTTATGACCTTAAGCGGGGACGTCAAGATAAAACGCTGCACCCTTTCGCAGTGAACTTTAGCGTGAACGACGTACGCATTACGACGCGCGTTAAAGAAGATGATGTGTCCGAATGCCTCTCGAGCACCCTGCACGAAGCGGGTCACGCCATGTACGAGCAAGGTATCAGCCAGAGTTTAGAGGGTACGCTCTTAGCCAACGGCACCTCGAGTGGTATTCACGAAAGCCAGTCACGCCTCTGGGAGAACCAGGTGGGGCGTAGCCGAGGCTTTTGGGAACATACCTTCCCCAAACTGCAAAAAACCTTTCCCGACTTAGAAAATGTCGCGCTTGACGACTTTTACCGCGCCATCAACAAAGTGTCGCGCTCGCTTATTAGAACCGACGCCGACGAGGTGACCTATAACCTGCACGTGATTATTCGCTTTGACTTGGAACTCGCACTGCTCGAGGGCAAGCTTGCGGTTAAAGACCTGCCCGAAGCCTGGCGCGAACGCTACCGCAGCGACCTGGGTATCGCCTCTGAAAATGATACGAACGGCGTCTTACAAGACGTTCACTGGTTCGCAGGCACGGTGGGCGGCGCGTTTCAAGGCTATACGCTGGGCAATATTTTGAGCGCCCAGTTTTATGAGGCTGCGCTCAGCGCCCACCCGAGCATCCCTAAAGAAGTTGGTGAAGGCAAATTTTCTACACTTCACGGCTGGCTCAAAGACAACATTTACAGCCACGGACGCAAGTTCACCTCGCCTGAGCTGATTGAGCGAGCGACGGGGCAGGGTATGACGATTCAGCCGTACGTTAACTATCTAAAAGCAAAATACGGCGAACTTTACAACCTCGGCTCGTGAAAACCCCTTCATGACAAAAGCAAAGTATGACGCCAACGCCGACTACTATAGTGATTTTGTAGCGTCTGCTTTTGCCTCGCCTACCTCTGTCTTGCGCGTCGTTAGCGAGCAAGTTATAGAAACGCTCGGCAACCCTGAGGGCTCAGACGTTTGTGACGTAGCTTGCGGCGAGGGACACCTAGCGCGGTATTTAGCGCAACGCGGAGCGTTAGTCACAGGTGTCGATATTTCTGAGCATTTGCTGGATAAAGCTCGAGCAAAAACCCCCCAAACTTTTGCAGTAACTTATCTTCAAGACGACGCGCAAAGCTTAACAAAACTCAAGTCCCAAAGCTTTGACGCTGTCACTATCAACATGGCACTTATGGATATTTCCAACCATAAGCGCACCTTTGAAAGCTGTCAGCGCATTCTAAAACCTGGGGGGCGCTTTATCTTTTCGATTCTTCACCCTTGCTTTGAATCACCCTTCGACACGGAAAATCCCCCGGTCGAAGTAAGCGAGTCGGATGACTTTGTCGCTTGCCGCGTCAGCCGTTATCTCGAGGAAGGTTCTTGGACCTCAGGCGGTGACGGTGTTAGAGGTAAAGTGGGCGCTTATCACCGGACTCTTTCGACTTATCTAAATGACCTGCTAGCGACAGGGTTTAGGCTCGAGGCTCTCTTTGAACCCTCTCTGCCCAAAAAAGATTATGGAACTATGGAAGAGCAGTGGTTTAGCAAAGTGCCTAGAGGCTTGGTTGTTAAAAGCGTCAAATGATAAACGGCGTCTGAAGCTTCACAGTTAGCCACTTAAAAATAAATACAGCGAACTCTATAAACTTTTACCAATGTTCTTATGATTTCTCTAAATGGTATTCTTTAGCCTAAGCTGAACCATTACTAGAGAGGGGTGATGCTTTTGCAGTTTAGAGGTGTAAAGAACCTAATACTGCTTAAAGTTGCTTTCAGTTTACTGATATTAGGATTTCTCAACTTTCAAGCAGCAAATGGGCAGAGGGAAACTCTGCCCGAGACCGTAACAAGACTTTCACAAGAGGTAGAAGAATTAAAAACTCGAGTACAGGTTCTTGAGAACCTGTTAAATCAATTTGGACTTGAGGAAACAGCAGAATCAGGTTCAAATCCAGCTTCCGGATCATCGGGAAGTGTAGAGAAAATATCTTTCAATGTGGAAGTTACTATAGCGCCACCGGAGGGATCTCTAGGCATAGATGGAGTGGTTAACCACATCGAATTTGACGGTAGTGAAATGCGAATGCTCATTACCCTTAATGGACCTTACTCTTCAAACACTTGGCCTACACCTAAACAACCAGAAGATATATATTTTCTCGATGAGAGAGCTAACCAATACCTATTTATCAAAACTACACTTCCAGCTAATGTCAATCCAATAAAAGATGTTACACCGCCTTATCAATTTTGGATTTATTTTGAACGTCCAGCAATAGAATCAGGAATCTACACATTCTATTATCTTGGTGGAACAGCTACATTCGCACTAACAAGTGAAAATAGGGTGGCTGACGGAAGTACCCAGTAAGCACGAGAGACGGAGGGGAAAGTTGAGAAAGGGTTTTTGGCCTGCTTTAGGGGCATTACTGCCATTACTCCTAGTTGGTCTGGGTATAGGGTGGTTAACAGGGTTATCTGTCTCGCCGGTAGCCTCGATTATTATCACAAGCGCTGTGGGAGCAGCAGCGGCTATTGTCGGTGCCCTGGGGGGTGCATCAAATGAAGAAGGACAAACCACAACTTCAACCTTTTCGGTCAACGTTAGCGCGTGGCCTTTAGCTTGGCTCGTTGCAGGTCTTGTCATCGGCTCCTCGCTAGGCGTAATCGCCAGAACCCATAACTTTTTAGGCCAAAATCCTTCCCTGCGCATTTGGTCAAATTATGGATTGGTTCCCAACGAAAATATAGCTGTTAAAAGAAGTCTCGAGAACGCGATAGTCGCAGAGATCGACTTTTGGAGTAGCAACGCGGTCGGGCTTGATAAAACACAGGTAGCGCAAAGGCTTCTTGACCTTCGCTACTCTGTTCCAGGTCAGTCTGGCGAGTCAAAAGGGGCGCAGGTTGGCGGCGACCCTGGCACACCTGGGCTATTTTTAACTACTACCCTTTCCAGGACCGAATGCGAAACGCTTGAGAATCAGTCGTCTACCGGAGACCTTCGTTTCGAAATGAAGCGACAGGGAGGAAACTTAAGGATGTTGAGTGAGGTTTTGACGGTGGATGAACCGGAGTTAAAAACGCTCATGGATGCAAAACTCGAGGAGGTCGTTAATTTATTATGCACACCAGAACCGTAAAGCTACTAGTACTGAGCGTCGTTATATTTCTATTTTCTTTTAACCAAGCGCAATTCGCAGCCAAAGATGAGTCTCCTTTTGTTTACCGATTGATAATAGAAAGCTGCGGTCAGCCACCAGCCGAGGCGAGGCAGCAGACTGGATTTCAAGTTGAGGGGGTCGAGGGCGTAGTGACCGCACTTCACGGGGTCTTGGACTGCGAGAAAATTGATGCGTACTCAGAGGTTAGTGATGTAAAACTTTTTGACATGGCGATTAGTGAAGTTGACGTATCAAGGGACCTAGCGGTTTTAGTGCCAAAGGAAACCAGTGAATCCTCTTTACCTGAAGGTGGTTTGGAAGAA
>ENA-ORXM01004998-ORXM01004998.1-marine-metagenome-genome-assembly--contig:-NODE-4998-length-11026-cov-3.796511_pt1 | contig 11026 bp, 7 predicted proteins | sample MGYA00237867_ERZ511480 | MGnify/ENA primary metagenome ERZ511480 (study PRJEB26309, sample SAMN06266103) | marine metagenome | isolation source: Algal blade | place: United Kingdom:Sidmouth, United... | reverse complement strand
TCTGCTTACCCTTGAACAGATTGACGGTCATATTTTTAAAGGTCAAAATTACCAGGCTCCTTGGGGTCGTGTCTTTGGAGGGCAGGTATTAGCACAATCGCTTCATGCGGCCTATAGAACTGTGCCAGAAGATCGAATCGCGCATTCAATGCATGGCTATTTTATTTTAGGCGGAAATCTTGATTTTCCTATAACCTATGAAGTAGATACGATTCGAAATGGTGGAAGTTTTACCACACGCAGAGTGGTTGCGAAACAAAATGGAAGTGCTATTTTCAATATGGCGGCCTCTTTTCAATTGAAACAAGAAGGAGTTGATCATCAATTTTCAATGCCTAATATTGTTTCTCCAGAAAACCTGTCCACAAGCTTAGAGCAAATCGAAGCCTTGAAAGATTTGGATCCAAAAATTTACCAAAGACTAAAAATGGTTTTGCCAGAAGTTTTTAGTTTTAAGATGGTAGATAAAATTATAAACAAGTTGTCAAAGAGCGGTAGTCCATTCAACAATATTTGGGTAAGAACATCGGAAGAAGTTGCAGCAGATGAACCAATGTGCCAACAGATACTAGCTTATATGTCAGATTATAATTTATTGAATACAGCTTCACTACCGCATCGCGAAACCTTAAACAAAAGCAATACCTTTTACGCAAGTTTAGATCATGCGCTTTGGTTTCATCGCGAAATCGATTTTAGTGATTGGCTGTTATATGCCATGGATAGTCCAAGCGCTTCAAATGCGAGAGGGTTTGCAAGAGGTAGTATATTCAACAAAAATGGTATATTAATAGCTTCGGTCGCCCAAGAAGGATTAATGCGTCAAGGAGATTCGAAGTAATTCAACTAGAAATCAGCTTAAAAAGTTTATAAATATTGATATGAAAAGATTAGAAGGACAGGTTGTTATTATTACGGGAGGAGCTAGAGGAATAGGTGAAGGTATATGCGAGATATTTTGTAAAGAGGGTGCTATAGTTGCCTTGTGGGATGTTATACAACTCGGACAAACTACCGCAGATAGAATTTCTGCAAGCGGCGGAAGCATATTTTTTCAGAAGGTAGATGTAACAGATCAAATTGAAGTGGACAAAGCAGTAGCAAAAATCATTGCAGATCATGGAAAAATTGATGTTTTGATAAATAATGCAGGAATTATTCGTGATCGATCTATTTTAAAAATGTGTCGTGATGAATGGGATCAGGTGATGCGTGTCAACGTTGATTCACTTTACATCACAGCAAAGGCAGTTATACCACATATGAAGACTGCAAATTATGGTAGAATTATATCGGCGTCATCTATTAACGCCTTTGCAGGCGCATTCGGTCAAACAAATTATTCGGCTAGTAAAGCCGCAATTGTTGGTTTTACACATGCACTATGTAAAGAAGTAGGTAAATATAATATTACCGTAAATGCAGTTGCGCCAGGGTTTATAAAATCTGAAATGTCTGACTCCATGCCTGATGAGGTGGTTGCAGCTGGTATAGCTATGATTCCAGTCAAACGAATTGGTACTCCTGAAGACATGGGTCATGCTTACTTATTTTTAGCTTCAAAGGAAGCAGGTTTTATAAGTGGCCATACACTCCATGCAAATGGAGGAGCGATGCCCATGTAGTTTAAATGATGTTTTAAGTTTTCTTAAAAATCTATGTAGCGATATTCAAACAGATATAAAATATAGAAACCCATGAAATTAAGATTTAACATAACACTAGTTGTACTTTTAGTATGCGCCTTGGTAAACGGACAAGAAACAGACAAAAGACCAAATATCTTGGTAATAATGTTTGACGATGCAGGTTTAGATATGAGTGCCTACGGAAGTTCTTATGTCAATACACCTGGCTTTGATGCCATTGCCGAAGAGGGAATCCTTTTCAATAAGGCGTATACGCCAAATGCAAAATGCGCACCTTCAAGGGCGGCACTCATGACCGGTAGAAATTCGTGGCAGCTAGATGCAGCCGCAAATCATGTTATTTATTTTCCGTCAAAGTTTAAAACCTATCAAGAAGTATTAGTTGAGTACGGTTACACAACTGGTCATACGGGAAAAGGCTACGCACCAGCACTAACTTTGACAGCGGATGGTTCAGAACGAGAGGTCATGGGTCCTGCCTTTAACAAGAAAACCTTAAAACCTGCAACTACGGGTATTGGTCCAAATGACTATAGTGCAAATTTTATTGATTTTTTAGATCAATCTCCAAAGAATGAACCCTGGAGTTTTTGGGTAGGTAGTGTTGAGCCGCACCGAGGCTACGAATATGGTAGTGGAGCAAGATTAGGTGGTAAAACCACCGATATGATTGATAACTTTCCGCCGTATTGGCCCGATAATGAAGTTACTAGAAATGACCTTCTAGACTATGCCTATGAAATTGAAGATACGGATAAGCACATACAAAAAATTCTCAAAACGCTGAAAGATAGAAGCTTGTTAGAGAATACTTTGGTGGTGGTTACATCAGATCACGGTATGCCATTTCCTAGAGTTAAAGGCAATCAATATGAAAATGCAAATCACGTGCCGATGGCAATGCTTTGGAAGGGGAAATCAAAAACGAAAATAGTTGATGATTATATCAGCTTTATTGATTTAGCACCAACCTTTTTAGAAGTAGCTGGTGTTGATTGGCGGTCTTCAGGAATGCATCCGGCGACAGGTAAAAGTTTGATGAATATTATAACTTCTGAAAATTCAGGACAGATCGACTCTGATCGTAATTATGTTTTGGTTGGTAAAGAGCGCCATGATACAGGCAGGCCAAATGACGTAGGATATCCCATTCGAGGCATTTACAAAGAGAGCATGTTGTATTTGAAAAACTATGAAATTACACGGTGGCCTTCGGGCAATCCAGAAACAGGATATTTGAACACAGATGGTAGTCCGACTAAGACAGAAATCTTGAATTTGCGTAGAAACGGAAAGAACAAGCATTTTTGGAGGCTAAATTTTGGTAAGCGTGTTTCAGAAGAATTATACAATATTGATAAAGATCCTTTTTGCATGGTTAATCTAGCTGACAATATCACATTTGAGGTATTAAAAGAACAACTGAAATCTGAGATGGAAGGCAAATTGTTAAAGCAAAACGACCTTCGAATGAAAAATTTCGGGCACCTTTATGAAGTATATCCCTTTACCCGAAACAAGAATTTTTATAATCGATTTATGGCAGGTGAAGAGACTTCTTCAGGCTGGGTAAACGATACTGATTTCGAATCTAATTTTATTGATAAGGAAGGTAACAACCTGAAAAAGGTTGAAATAGGCACTATGATCATGCCGAAAGATTAAATACTAAAAATGAAAATTCAAAGAATACTATTTTGGAGTTTAGTTGTTTTGATAAACCTGTTGAACAGCTGTCAGCGAACCACCGAAGAAAGTTCTTGGGATTATAAAATTGATTTTGGAGAAGACCTAGTTGAAGGAACCATGAAGCTTACGCAGACCGATGGAGCGACAAACCTTTCTCTGGTTTCACTAGATGATGGAACTTTCAATCTTGAAAGATTATCGCAGCATGAAGAAACGATATCGGGTCATTTCACTATGTATGAAAATGAAACCTTTTTAGAAGGTTATTTTATAGGAGATACGTTTTCTGGAAAACTCAAAATGGAAGAGGAGGAATTCCCTTTCACGGCAAAAAAACAATCCTCTGAAATTATTAAAATTGATCGCTCCCCAATCAAATACGTACTTTCTGTAAATAATTTAGCTGAAATAGAAAATGATATTGATCATGCCGGAATTATTTCTGCCGGTGATCGTGATGGATATAAACGTGGAGAACGTATCTACAGTTCTAATTGTATTAACTGCCACGGCAACGAAGAAGTTGAAGGTTCTATTCCGCTTTCTACAAAATTCTGGGAGCAAGAATTAAAAGCAGGTAGCGATGCGTATTCTATGTATCAAACTATAAGTAGAGGCTACGGTTCCATGCCTCCCCAACCCACCTTGACCCCACAAGAAAAGTATGATGTTATTTCTTATGTTCGTCATAAGTATATAAAAGAAAGAGAGAAGGAGGACTATGTAATTAGTACTCCAGGATATCTGGCCAGCTTACCAAAAGGAACTTCTAGGGGACCAGAATCAAAACCATATCAGCCTTGGGCGGATATGAACTATGGTAATTTTTTCATCAACACCTATGAATTGGTAGATGCCAAAACAGGTATTGAAAGATATCATTCTCCTGGGCCATCGCCATTTCCTGATGAGAACTATCTAAAAAATAATTTTGCTTATAAAGGCATCGCTGTTCGATTAGATAGAGGAGAAGGAGGTATATCAAAAGGTAAAGCTTGGATGATATTTGATCATGACCTCATGCGCATTGCTGGTGGATGGACTGGCAATGGTTTTATTGATTGGAATGGTATTCTTTTGAATGACAAACACGAAACCTATCCTAGAACAATTGGGAAACTTCATTTTGAAACTCCAGTTGGTCCAGGATGGGCAAACCCAGAAACGGGATCTTTTGAAGATCCTAGATTTAGAGCTAGAGATGGGCGTGCTTTTGGACCATTACCTAAGCGATGGGCGAATTATAAAGGGCTCTATCATCATGAAGATGAAGTTATCATTGCCTATTCTGTGGGGAAGGCAAATGTTTTGGAAAAATTGGGCGTAGAATTTCACCAAAAAGACACCGTTTTTACCCGAACACTTGATATTAGTCCTTCTCGATCAATTTTAAAAATGAGAGTTGCATCCGAAAATCTCAATGTACAAAGTATTGGTTCAGGCGCTAGTTTGTCAAAAGAAGATGGCTATGTAATGCTAAACATTGAAAAACAAAAAGCAGTTCATGTCAAACTATATATAGCAGATATAAAGGTTGATGATTATTTAAACCTTGAAACTTCGAAGATCGCACCTGAGTCGCTTCAGAAATATACTTCAGAAACGGGATCACCTCATTATCCAGAAATTCTAAAAAGTACGATTACCAAAGGCTCTGATAAAGGTATTTTTGCAGTTGATTTATTGACACCTCCTTTTAAGAACCCATGGTCTTCAAGAATGAAGCTGAGTGGAATCGATTTTATGAAAGATACAAATAAGGCAGTTGCCTGTACTACAGATGGTGATATTTGGCTCATTTCTGGACTTACATCTGATACGGGCGAACTCAATTGGCGACGTATCGGCTCCGGTCTTTTTCAACCGTTGGGAATTAAAGTTTTAGATGAAAAAATCTATGTAATCTGCCGCGATCAATTGGTATTGTTAAGAGATTTTAATGGGGATATGGAGACTGATTTTTATGAGAGTTTCAATCACGACCATCAAGTTACAGATCATTTTCATGAATTTGCTATGGGTCTGCAAGCCGATAAAGAAGGAAATTTGTATTATGCTAAAAGTGGGCGCCATGCTCGTGAAGCCTTAGTGCCACAACACGGTACCTTATTAAAAGTTAGCAAAGACGGTTCAAAAACAGATATTATAGCCACAGGGTTTAGAGCTGCTAACGGCGTTTGTATAAATCCCGATGGCAGTTTTCTGGTTACGGATCAACAAGGGTATTGGAATCCTATGAATCGAATCAATTGGATAAATGGTAAAGGGAATTTTTATGGAAATATGTGGGGGTATAATCCACCAAAAGATAGTACCAGGGTTGCGATGGAACAACCTATGGTTTGGGTAGATATGGAGTATGATCGTTCGCCCTCTGAATTGTTATGGGTAGATAGTGAAAAATGGGGGGCCTTAAACGGAGGCCTTTTGAGTTTTTCCTATGGCTTCGGAAAGATTCAGTTAGTCTTGAACGAGAAAGTAAGTGGGCAAATGCAAGGTGGTGTTGTTGATTTGCCAGGAATTAAATTTCTAACAGGAGTAATGCGAGGAAGATTCAATTCAAGTGATGGACAATTATATGCTTGTGGAATGTCAGCTTGGGGTACCAATCAAATGCTTCGAGGAGGTGGTTTGTATCGTATTCGTTATACCGGAAAACCTTTGACCACCCCTGTTGAATTAATAACAAATACTTCTGGAATCATCTTGCGTTTTGATTCTAAATTAGATCTTCAAAAAGCAACCGATATCACCAATTATTTGGTAAAAACATGGGATTTAAAAAGAAGTAGTGCATACGGTTCCGACCGCTATAATGAACAAATTTTGCCCCTTGATGGCGTGCAAATTCAAAAAGACGGTAAATCAGTAAAGCTGTATTTACAGAATATTAAACCCGTTGACGTCATGACCATTTCCTATGATATTCTGAACACCGCTAAAATTCCATTAAAAGGAACTGTTCAAAGTACTATTCACAATTTAGGTAAGGATATGTCTCTTTAGATGGAAATTTAATTTTCAATACGTTCTAAATCAGCAATTTTTAGTTGTTTTTCGACCCAATATTCGTCTTTTTTAAAACCATAGGCTGATGGGTTGTATTGACCTACTAAATCAACATTTGCCTTTTCAGGAACAGGTAAGTCCATTGTCCAAAAAACACCATTTACCAATAACCTACGTACACTTTCATTCATCATATCGCTAGCTGCGCCAATAGTTGAGGTAAAAGCTTTTCCACTTTTTCCCTCCGGAATTTGATAGCTTTTGGTCCATGCAATTGGCATTAAAACATCATTTACTTTGAGTCCTTCATTGTTTTCTGAAGCAAGTTCAGTATCCGTAGGTCGCATTCCAAAAAACAAATCATTCTCATCGAATTCCCCTTTTCTATTGATAACTTGTCCTAAAATAACGGGTTGGCCATCTCCTGGAAGAGGTAAACGCACACCGTAGACATCAGTAGGGCCCCAGATCTCACCACTTTTTATTCCGTTGGTAATTGGATTGTTATGACCTTCTTCAGGAAATACACCTCTAGTGCTCTGATGCTTATGATGGCCATGGTGTGTATGCCATTTTTCACCAAGAACCAATCGTCCAAAACCGTCAGCCCATTCGGTTTTTTCACCAGAATAAGCGTTGCTATAATGAGCATAATTGGTACTATCATTTTCTTTAAAATTAAAAGCATGAGTAGCCGTTCTTATTGCTATCAAGGGGTTTCCAGCTTTTAAATAATTTTCAAAATGCTGCATTTGTTCATCTGGTAGAGCTCGAAACCGAGTAAAAAGCACCATCATATCTGCTGATTCTAGCGATTCAAGGCCTGGAATGTTTTTTACATAATTAGCATCTACAATTCCTGGTTTTTCAGGATTTTGAGCAAACAAAACGGTGCATTTAAAACCGTGGTGTTTTGATAAGATTTTAGCCAACTGAGGTAGTGCTTCTTCAGAGCGATACTCCTCATCACCAGAAACTAACACAATGTGTTTTGAGTTAGAATCATTACCTTCAAAAACAATCCATTGTTTCGGAGTTTCTTTAACGGGTGTAGCATCTGGCGTTTTTTCTGTTTTCATTTCTTTACACGCAAAAAGAGCCAAACCAATGAATAGAAAGTATATTTTTTTCATTTTGATAATTTTTAATTTAGCATGACTTGCATCAAATTGCTATTCCTTTTTTTATAAATTTTAGTCCTTCAGTATAAATTTCCTTTGAAGGTGAATAATCTCTCCAAACATTAATGGCATTAGCAAACTCGGGAATTATCGTGCTAAATGCTTCAATAGTCAACCAGCCGTCATAACCAATTTCTTTTATTGTTGAAAAGACGTCTGCCCATTGTACTTGACCACTACCAGGAGTACCTCGGTCGTTTTCACTAATATGAATGTGTTTTAGAACCGGTGCAATAGTCCTTAAAGCCTCTGCTTGATTTTTTTCTTCAATATTGCTATGGTGCGTATCATACATAGCTCCTAGGTTTGGATGATCAACTACTTCAACTAAGGTCTTCAAATCGGCCATAGTGTTGTACAAATAACATTCAAATCGATTTAGGGCTTCTGGGCAAAGGATTATGTTTGCCTGCGCTGCATACTCAGCCGCCTTGTACAACATTTCCGCACTTCGCTTTCGCTCATCTTGTGTTGGAGGTTGTCTCGTAAAATAGGCGAAACTCGAATGTATGGGCCCGCAGATATTATCTGCGCCAAGTGCTTCGGCATTGTCGATGGCCCATTTTAGACGATCAAGACCCGCTTGTTGAGTATTGGGGTCTTCGCTCGAAATATTTTCTTCGGGTGCTAAACCCGTTACTGTGGTCACCCCTAATTCAAGATCAGCAAAATGATTTCCGAGTTTGGAGTAATGGGAAACATCACCATCGCCCATATAGAGTTCGATACCATCATAGCCAGTCGCTTTGAGCTGGTCAACTATGGGATAATGGTCTTCCGTAACGTGGTTCGTCCAAAGAAGCATATTCATTCCTATTTTCATAGAGCGTGTATTTATTTATCATTCCCGCTCATGCAGGAATCTGTTTCTTTTAGGGAAATTTTCCTTGTTAAACAAAACAACCCCCTCCTGTAAAAGGCAGGGGGTTGTATTAAATATAAATATCTTAATTAATGTGTTGCCGTCACCGGAACTTCATCATTCTTTTTTTTATTTTTTATCCAGAAATATAGAATGGTAAAAAGGATAATCAAAATACCTGGAAATAGGGTCAATTTTTCGAGGGTATTCTGACCAGAAACTAATATCAATTCATCACCAGTAAGACCCGTAGCTGCTGCTGCTTCACGGTCACTATCAATCCATCCACCAATTATTGGTTGGAGTAAACCGTTCATAAACATTCCAATTGCTCCAATAATTGACATTCCTAACGCACCGCTCTTGGGTATTTTTGTTGCAACAAACCCAATCATATTTGGCCAGAAATATGCTATTCCCAAGGCAAAGAAAATAGCAGCAACATAGGCCATTGTGCCTGTTTGGGTACTAAAAAGATAAATACCTAAAGTTGCGAGAATTGCTGAACCTAGTAGTACCCCGACTTGATCAAATTTCGCCACCATATCCCCTCCAAAATATCTAGCAACAGCCATCAGTCCTGCAGTTAAGGCCAAAATCAAGTAAGTATTTGCACCACTTTTTTCTAATATAAGGCCAACCCATTGATTTGGCCCGAATTCAGTAATTGCAGTTAAACACATACAAAACGCTATAAAAATGAATAATGGTGTAGCCATAGCCTTAAAGTTACCGGAAATGGTGGCGGCTTCTTGAACTTTTGCTTTTGGCCAACTTTGACCGAAAAACAAATAGGCGTATATCAGAGTTGGTATTAAAAGTAACCACACTTGATTCTGTCCTAATATTTCAAAGTATGTCATTAGTCCAGATAACAAACTACCTACCGCTATACCTCCTGGAAACCACATGTGGAAACGATTCAACATTTTGCTCATTCTATTCCCTTCATAAGCATCAGCGATCATCGGGTTGCAGGCAGCTTCCGTACATCCATTTCCTAAACCAATTAGCAGGTTAGCGACTAATAATAGTATATAACTACCTGAAAAAATCAATAGCAAGATTCCAACGGCATGCGCAAAAAAGGCAAATTGCATAATAACCTTTCCACCTACTTTATGATATATAAGTCCTCCTATAATCATAGAGATAGGAAACCCTAAGAACCACATCGAAGCAATGAGTCCAGCCTGCTCTCCTGATAAGGCCAAATCTATTTTTAATTGATTAAGTATACCTGCTGCTATGGCAAATGAAAAAGCTGTAGTAATCAGGGCAAAGCAGCTGCCATAAAAAAGTCTATTGGCATTTGAAGAGCCTACTGTTGTGTTTGTTTCCATAATTTAAATTGTTAGTTGGTATTTTTATTTTCTGGTTGTAGTGTTATTTCAGTCTATAAGTTTACTTACTTTTTTGCTATTATCATAATTAAATCGCTCAAGTCTTGCTGCTTTGTCACAAAATAATCATCTCTTTTATAAAACCAACAGTTTTTATGGCCTACAATACATGTTTTTTATTTAAATTAGTTGACTTGTGTACGAACACGCTGCAAAAGAAAAGACAATTTAAAAACACATAAAATGCAATCAAATAATTATCCTAAATTACATAATGCCTCTTGGCCAGGAGTAGTAGGTAAAGGACCAGATTCTGAACCTCCCATTGATTTAGATACCATGTTAGAACTTACTGCCAATGCAGAAGTGAATGGACATAAATTTGATGGAATCGATTTATTTCTAGCTGATCCACACGTCAGCATAGACGCGGACGCTGACGATTTAAAACGATTGGCTGAAAAAGTGAGTTCATATAATCTAGAAATTGGAAGCTTTGTAGCTCCTATCTGGGCGGGTACTGGTGGAGGTTCAGCCATGGGGTCTGTTGAGGAACGAAATAACTTTGTAAGCCAAGTGCAAAAAGCTTGTGCTATCGGTAAAGAATTGAGAGATATGGGAATTCGCCCCAACGGAGTAGTTCGCATTGATTCATCGGTTGATCCTGAAAGTTGGGCTAAGGACGAAGCAGGGAATACCAAATTAATAGCTCAAACTTTTCGAGAAGCTTGCGATGTGGCTGCAGATTATGGCGAGTCATTAGCTGCCGAAGGAGAAATATGTTGGGGTGGAATGCATGGTTGGAAAACGATGTTGAATACTTTGGAAGCCGTAGATAGACCAAACATTGGTTTTCAAGCAGATATGGCCCATACTTTATTATATCTATTAGGATATAACAAGAGGGACGAACGTATCTTACCTGAAGATTTTGATTGGAGTGATAGAGCTACTTTAACTGATGGACTTAAAACCTTAACCGCAGCGCTTCGCCCGTGGACCATAGATTTCCATGTCGCACAAAATGATGGAACGGTTTTCGGAGCAGGTGACCATGATAAAACAGGTAGACATTGCCAAGCTACCGATCCGAATGGTAAGCTTGATATAGCAGTTGACGCTAGTCATTGGCTACGTGATGAAAATGGAATTTTAACCAAGAAGTTCAAGCACATCTGTTGGGATGGCTGTATGTTTCCAAATGATGTGATGATGAAACAGCAAACATGGAATGATGTTTTAGGAGCCATGGTAAAAGTCCGCGAATTGCACGGATGGCATGAATAAAATTTA
>ENA-ORXM01004997-ORXM01004997.1-marine-metagenome-genome-assembly--contig:-NODE-4997-length-11027-cov-3.303470_pt1 | contig 11027 bp, 10 predicted proteins | sample MGYA00237867_ERZ511480 | MGnify/ENA primary metagenome ERZ511480 (study PRJEB26309, sample SAMN06266103) | marine metagenome | isolation source: Algal blade | place: United Kingdom:Sidmouth, United... | reverse complement strand
CCATCTTAGATGAAACAGATTCTGGTTTAGATATTGATGCCCTTCGAATTGTTGCAAACGGTGTAAACAAGTTGAAAAGCAAAGACAATGCTGTAATTGTAATTACACACTACCAACGGTTGTTAGAATATATTGTTCCTGATTTCGTACATGTTTTGCATAACGGAAAGATTGTAAAATCTGGAGGCAAAGAATTGGCTCTAGAGCTTGAAGCCAAAGGGTACGACTGGATCAAACAAGAAGCAACGGTTTAATTGAAGTAAGTAGTACCAGTTAGTAGTAATAGACTGCGAACTGGAGCTGCCAACTGAATACTGACAAAATATGGATTTAAAAGATAAACTAGTTTCCTCCTTTATGGCGTTTGAGAATAACGTCGATATTGATCATCCGGTTCATGATGTTCGTACCGAGGCGATGAAAAACTTTGAAACAAAAGGTTTTCCATCTAAAAAAGAAGAAGCTTGGAAATATACATCTCTTAATAGTTTACAGAAGATTGATTTTAGCATTTTTCCGAAGCAAGAGAATGCACTCGATTATAAAGATGTCAAGAAGTATTTTATTCACGATATTGATACCTATAAGATTGTTTTTGTTGATGGTGTATTTAGTTCGCATTTGTCTGAAACGACCCACGACGGAGTTGATATCTGTTTGATGAGTTCTGCTTTGACAAAGCCCATGTACAAGCAAATTATTGATGTTTATTTTAATAAGGTAGCGTCGAAAGATGAATCGTTAACTACCTTGAATACAGCTTTTAGTAGGGAAGGTGCTTACATCTATATACCAAAGAATAAGATGCCTAAAAAGCCCGTTGAAATTGTTCATTTTGCTACGGGTAATGAGGCTTCTTTAATGCTGCAACCGCGAAACTTGATTATTGTTGAAGAAAATGCGGAACTTCAAGTGATTGAACGCCATCAGAGCCTTACTTCAAACGAAGTATTGACAAATGCGGTAACAGAAATATTTGCAGCAAAAAGTGCTAATATCGATTACTACAAAGTTCAGAATGATGCGGCAACTGCATCCTTAATTGATAATACCTATATCAATCAAAAGAGCAAAAGCTTTGTAAACGTTCATACCTTTTCTTTTGGAGGAAAGCTTACCCGTAACAATTTGAATTTTTATCAGAATGGCGAGTATATGGATTCTACAATGAAAGGAGTTACCATTCTTGGGGAAAAACAACACGTTGACCATCACACTTTAGTACACCATATAGAACCGAATTGTGAAAGCCATCAAGATTATAAAGGTATCTACGGAGAGAATTCAACAGGTGTTTTCAACGGAAAGATCATCGTTGATAAAATCGCACAAAAGACAAATGCCTTCCAACAGAATAACAATATCCTAATTAGTGATAAGGCGACAATTAATACGAAACCGCAATTGGAGATTTTTGCCGATGACGTGAAATGCTCTCACGGTTGTACTATTGGTCAGTTAGATGAAGATGCCATGTTTTATTTGCAATCTAGAGGAATTCCAGAGAAAGAGGCCCGCGCATTATTGATGTATGCTTTTGCAAATAACGTTTTAGAAAGCGTTCGAATTCCAGAATTAAAAGCACGAATCAATAAGTTAATCGCTAAAAAATTGGGTGTAAATCTTGGGTTTGATTTATAGGATAAAAAACATACAAAAGAGAATTACGAAAGTAACTTTGTTGGTTTCGTTTTTCTGTTTGTATACACACACATCAGTAAAAGCTCAGGACCCCCAATTTGGGGTTAAAGCTGGCCTTAACTATTCTTCTATAATAGGTGATTTAACACAGGGAATCAAATTTCGATTTTCAGGTCATGCAGGTGTTTTTCTCGAGGTGCCAATGACAGATAAGTTTTCTATTCAGCCTGAAATAGTATACTCTTCACAAGGCTTTCAATTTAGTTCAGATTTAAATGCGATTCAAAATAATGATCCTGTAATAGATCAAAACGACTTCAGAACCAATGTTCAATTTAATTATTTATCAGTACCTATTATCGGTAAATTTGGTTTAAGTGATCGTATTGATGTTGAATTTGGACCCCAATTCGCTTTTCTTTTAAATCAGGTAACGAAAATTAAAGATCTTGACCAGCGAGATGGCACAACTCCAGAAAATCGAACTTCTTTTTCAGGAAATTTTCAGTTGGACTATGGTGCAGTAGTTGGATTTGGCATTCAATTGAATGAGGCATTCTCCGTTTCGCCACGATTTTATTTTGGCTTAAGAAATCGGTTAGAAGGTTTGGAAGGAAGTCTTCAAAATTATAATGTAGCCGTACAACTTTCGGCTAATTATCAATTATAGAAATCTTAAACCTTTTAAGCTTATTAATTAATATCTGAGCCGTACTCGGTATCTTTGTAAATTAATTTTAGTCCTATGCTAGATGTACGTAAAATCCGTAACGACTTTCCGATATTAAACCGTGAGGTGAATGGAAAACCTCTTGTGTACCTTGATAACGCGGCAACTTCGCAAACTCCGAAACAGGTCATCGATGTAATTGTCGATTATTACGAAAATTACAATGCGAACATTCACAGGGGAGTTCATGCATTATCTCAAGAAGCTACTGATAAATACGAGCAGGCCCGCATCAAAATTCAAAAACATTTCAATGCGGCAAAGGCACATGAAATCATTTTCACATCAGGTACAACGCACAGTATTAACATCGTTGCAAATGGGTTTTCATCCCTAATTAAAATAGGAGACGAAATCTTGGTGTCGGCCATGGAACATCATTCTAATATTGTGCCTTGGCAGATGTTGTGTGAACGAACGGGAGGCATTTTGAAAGTGATTCCGATGAATCAAGAGGGTGAGTTATTGATGAATGAATACGATGAGCTTCTTTCCGAAAGAACAAAATTGGTTTTCTGCAATCATATTTCAAATGCCTTAGGAACGATAAATCCCATAGAAAAAATCATTGAAAAAGCACATCAAGTAGGTGCAGCTGTTCTAATAGATGGAGCGCAAGCTGCTCCGCATATTGTGGCTGATATGCAAAAATTAGACGTGGATTTTTATACGGTTTCTGCACATAAAATTTGCGGCCCAACAGGTACCGGTATGCTTTACGGGAAGTCAACATGGTTGAATAAGTTACCACCATACCAAGGTGGTGGTGAAATGATCGCTGAGGTTACTTTTGAAAAAACAACCTATGCTGATTTGCCACATAAGTTTGAGGCAGGTACACCTAATATCTGTGGAGGAATTGCATTCGGAGCAGCGATAGATTATATGAATTCAGTTGGGTTCGATGACATCGCAACTTACGAACATGAACTTTTAGAATACGCTACTGAAAGACTGCTTGACATAGACGGACTAAAAATATACGGAACTGCAAAAAACAAAACTTCAGTAATTTCTTTTAATATTGAAAGCGTACATCCGTATGATATAGGTGCTATTCTAGATAAGTTAGGCATCGCTGTTCGAACAGGCCATCATTGTGCCCAACCCATCATGGATTTTTATAAAATTCCGGGAACGGTTAGAGCTAGCTTTTGTTTTTATAATACCAAGGAAGAAGTTGATGCTTTAGTTGTAGGTGTTGAAAGAGCCAAGAACATGCTCATTTGAGAATACTCCAAATCGTAGTATTTTTTTCAATTGTTGATAACTTTTCTGATAGACTTATCACATGAAACACGCTTTCTCATCGACGAAATACAATTACACTTCTTTTTCGAAATCATCAAAAAATTTAACATTATCCTAATTATTTGTTAAATTGTTCTATATTCGCTGCAGTTTAATTTAAAAAGATCCCCTTAATTATGAAAAAAGTATTTTTTACTGTAGCTGCGATGACAGCTGTATTAATGAGTTGTGAACAAGACACGACGGAGACTTCAAACGAAATTATTGCGCAAGAAGTAAAAGTTGACATGAGCGATTTCTCACTTTATGCCGAAGATGATTTGACAAGCAAGTCTACTAATGGAGCGGAAAAGTGTGAATCGATGAAAAATTTATCGTTTCGGTTGGCAAAAAATAAAGGTTTGGCTAAAAAGATGTACGATATTGAGTACAACACTAGAAAGGCAATTGCAGCTAAAAAACCAACAAAACCCGGAAATGGTAATGGAAATGGTGGTAATAATGGAGGAGGTGATAACACACCAACGATTTTTGAAGGTGCTATAGCAATACCGGTTGTGGTAAATATTATAGAGAAAAGCAATGGAGCTGTATCACAATCTCAAATCGACTCGCAAATTGCAATTTTGAACGCTGATTTTAACAATCAAAATCCTAATAGAGGCAACGTACCACAAGATTTCGCAAGTTTACAAGCAGATTTGAATATCAGTTTTACTTTGGCTGGAGTAAATAGAAAGACCGATACCAGAGCTTCATGGGGCACAAATGATGCAATGAAAATCCCTTCTCAGGGAGGTATTGCTCCTACTAGCCCATCTACAACAATGAACATATGGGTTTGTGAAATAGGTGGCGGAATTTTAGGATATGCTCAATTTCCAGGTGGAACAGATGCTACTGATGGAGTAGTTATTGGAACAGATTTCTTTGGATTGAATGCTTCAGGAGGAATTTATGGCAAAGGAAGAACGGCGACTCACGAAGTTGGTCATTGGTTAAACCTAAGACATATTTGGGGAGATGGTAGATGTAAACGTGATGATTTTGTTGCTGATACACCTTCTTCAGACGCACCGAACTATAACTGCCCTTCATTTCCGACGGTAAATTGTCGTACAGCAGATATGACCATGAATTATATGGATTACGTGCAAGATGATTGTATGTATATGTTTACTCCAGGCCAGAGTGATAGAATGCGAGCTTTATTTGTTTCGGGAGGTCCTAAGGAAGGATTTGTAAATTAATAGGAGTTTATTTCAATATTAAAAGGGTGTCCGATAGGGCACCCTTTTTCATATCTTTAAATCCATAATTTTCAATGAAATATTTATTTTTTTTATTAGCTTTTAGTCAAAGTTGTGATCAGTACCCTACTGGGAATACTAAAATTAGTTCATTAACCTATAGCGCAAATACTCGCGGGTCTAGTTATCAATGCACAATTGATAGCATGAGCATTAAGGTTCAATCGAACGAGAAAAGCAATGAAAGACAAATTACTTCGGAAGACTGGTTTGCTATAGTGGCAAAGGCCAAAACAATATCATTAACTAATCTAGAGAATTTTAAAGCAACTACTGACAAGAGCTCTACTGATAGGGCTCGAATCGCTATGATTAAGATTCAGGCCAATGATAAAATTTATGAATCAACTTCTTTTGATGAGGGTAATCCCCCAAACGAATTGAAAGAGTTGATCAACCTTATGTTGACAATGGCCAAAACAATTGAATAGCTATTATTCTTATTGTATTTTTGTAAAGATAAAGGCTTTGATAAGACCAAGCCGTTGCTAATACAAATTGAAAATGCAGATACAAGAAATACAAGCAGAAATCGTTGATGAATTCGCTATGTTTGAAGATTGGATGCAGCGGTATGAATATATGATCGAACTCGGCAAATCTCTTCCGTTGATAAATGAACAATACAAAACCGATGATAATATTATAAAAGGTTGTCAAAGTAAAGTTTGGGTTCATGCTGAATTAGAAGAAGATAAGCTAGTTTTTACTGCAGATAGTGATGCAATTATTACGAAAGGAATTATAGCCATTTTGATTCGCGCTTTTAGCAATCAAAAGCCGGCAGATATTATTGAGGCAAATACTGATTTTATTGACGAAATAGGATTGAAAGAACATTTATCGCCCACACGAGCTAATGGCTTGGTAAGTATGATAAAACAGTTAAAATTATACGCTGTAGCGTATCAAACTCAACTTAATTAAAAGAACATGAGTGAAGAAATAGCAGTAGATACGGAAGAATTAGGTGAGAAAATTGTAAATGTTTTGAAAACGATTTACGACCCAGAAATTCCTGTAGACATTTATGAATTAGGATTAATTTATGATGTGTTGGTTAATGAAGATAACGATGTTAAAATATTAATGACATTAACATCGCCTAACTGTCCAGTTGCCGAAACGCTTCCTGTTGAAGTTGAAGAAAAGGTAAAATCTTTGAACTTAGTTAAAGATGCTGAGGTAGAGATTACGTTTGACCCCCCTTGGACGCAAGATTTAATGAGCGAGGAAGCGAAATTAGAATTAGGATTGCTTTAGTAATAATTTATGTCCGAAGAAATTATAAATAGAGTCGCACAAAGTAAACTCCTTACTTTTGATTTGGAGGATTATTACCCTGCAGGCGAGCGTGTAATTCTTGACTTAAAAGATTGGTTATACGAAGGTTTAATTCTTCGTGAAAAAGAATTCAGAGCTGCCGTAGAAAATCATGATTGGACACATTATAAAAATGCCTATGTTGCTCTACAATGTTCTACCGATGCGATCATACCAGGTTGGGCAAATATGTTAATTACCTCAAAGTTGCAACCTTTTGCTAAGAGTATTGTAATTGGAGATTTAGAACAATTGGAAACTTCAATATATCAATCGGTTATTGCGAATTTAGATGTCTCTCCATTTCTAGATAAATTGGTGATTATTAAAGGTTGTAGTACCAAGCCTGTTCCTGCAAATGCATACATATGGGTAACCTCTAAGTTACAAACCGTGGTCAAAAGTATCATGTATGGTGAGGCATGTTCTTCTGTGCCACTTTTTAAAAGAAAGTAGTTTATGTATTATAATATGAGCAACAATTACTATTTTTGCCACTCATAAACTAAACACTATAAATATTATGAAAAAAGTAATTTTCGCAGTTGCAGCAATGTTTGCCATTACATTCGCAAGTGCACAAACAATTGATGATTTGAAAGCAGAACAGGCAGCTAAGAAAGATTCTGTTGCTGCAATTCAAGGTAGAGTAGATGCCCTTCAGGGTCAAATTGACGCTTTTCCAGGTTGGAAAAAAGGAATTTTTGGTACCATTGGAGCAAATTTATCTGGTTCAAAAAACTGGTATTCGCAGGGTACTCCCAACAACTCTTCTGGTAACATTGGCATAGGTGTAAATGGGTTTGCTAACTTAGACAGAGATAAATTTTTCTGGAGAAACTCAGGTAACATCAATGCACAATGGGTTAAGATAGACAATAAGGATATTGATACTGATGACGAGAGTTTTACTGGTACTACAGATGTTTTTAATCTTACCTCTTTGTATGGCTATAAAGTGAGTGACAAGTTTGCTATCTCTGCTCTAGCAGAGTACAGAACTTCAATTATCAATAACTTCAATGATCCAGGTTATTTAGATGCTGGTATCGGTGCGACTTGGACACCTATTACTGACATGGTAGTGGTAATTCACCCTTTGAATTATAATTTTGTGTTTGCTGATAATGATGCGGTATACGAATCTTCATTAGGTGCTAAAATAGTTGTCGATTATACAAAGCAGTTAGGTGCTGTAAATTTCAAAACTAACTTCTCTACGTTTCAGAGTTATAGTGATGGTAATTTAAGTAATTGGACATGGATTAATTCTTTTGGTTACACCTTGTGGAAGGGTATTGGACTTGGATTTGAATTTGGCCTAAGAAATAACAAACAAGAAGGTTTAGCCAATGCCTTAGCTACTGATCCTAATGCAACTTTTGACAATTTAGATAATAAGCCACAGAGCTATTGGTTGTTTGGCCTCAACTATTCCTTATAGTCGAGCTAAAAACAGCATAAAAATAAAACGCCCCGACATTGTCGGGGCGTTTTTTAGTTAAGTAGGATTCGTTAAATTTGGATGTTACAGTCAATAAAATCAAATTTTAGGTCAAGTTACAGACTCGGGCCCAATCCAAATACTTATAGTTTTTCGGTTAAGTTAGTTTTCATTGGGGTAATCACTAAATCTCAAATACAAGACGAATGTAAATGTAGTGTAGCTTATCACTAAATTTTTGTTGCGAAAGGTTCAAAAGATGTGGCGAAGCCTGTTAAAACGTGATGTATCATCGACGAAATACATGTTTATAAACCTCTAATAGATGTGAATAAAAAAACCCTGACAATGGTCAGGGCGTTTTTTAGTTAAGTAGGTAAATTAGTAAAATTTGAGGTCCGATTATTATCGGGAAAATTTTTTAGGTCAAGTATCGAATTTGGGGAAACAATACTTTTAGAAATTTTGGTTAAGTTCAAAGAGCGATTTGGGGTCAACACTATCACTTAATTACAATGTAAAGATATACAGGTTTTCATATTTCTCTTAATTATTGTTGTGAACTATTGCTATAATGTGGTGTGTCAGATGAACGGTTTTACTTGTTCGATAAAGAGCATTTAAAATACGGCGTATTTGGGCTAATTATAATCTTTGTTTTCTAATTTTTTAAAGTTAGACCGTCAAGTTTAGGGTAATGGCCTAGTTTAATTTGTTAATACTGGTATTAACCATTTTCGTTAAAGCCCTATAATTTGAAGCGAAAACAAAATGGCAGAAATAAAAAAACCCTCCGAATTCGGAGGGCAATTTTATAAAGTAGGTTGGGTTTAATTTGGTTTGGTAATTCTTAAGCTTTATAGGTCAAATTCTAGATTTGGGACTAAATTTATTTGATTCTTAGTTAAGTTCAGAGTTTCGATTTGGGATCAAGACTATCATTTAATTACAAGGTAAAGATATATTGACTTTTCGATTTTACTAAAATTTTGTTGTGAAGTAGTCTTGTGATGTTGTGAAAAATATGAGGAGTATTATTTCTTCGATAAAGTGCACCTCTTTTTAACTAAAATTGGTGATCGAAAGTTTCATGAGGAATAGCAGCGACATCTTTTTTTGGTTTTTATTAAAAAAATATGGGCATAGCCTGACCTAAGTTTAGGGGTTGTCCCTAGTGATATTCATCTAAATGTTCTGGATAGAGGAAATTGTTGTAAGGAAACCGTGTAACATGTATATCACGCGCGTCTTTATAAACTCTCTTGCGAAATTCATCAAGATTTTCTTTGTTCAAAGCAGAAATAAAGAGCGCACGATCACCTACTTTTTGCATCCAAGTTTTTTTCCACTCTTTTATGGTGAAGTGTTTACCAGTCTTCTCAGTAATTAAATCATCTTCATCAATAGTTTCATGCTCATATTGATCTATCTTATTAAAAACCATTATGGTTTTTTTATCACCACTTTTTATTTCATCTAATATTTTATTAACTGAAATAATGTGTTCTTCAAATTGTGGATGTGATATATCAACCACGTGTAATAGCAAATCAGCTTCACGAACCTCGTCTAAAGTGCTTTTGAAACTTTCTACTAATTGTGTAGGTAATTTGCGAATGAATCCAACCGTATCACTCAATAAGAAAGGCAGGTTACCCAGAACTACTTTACGAACTGTAGTATCTAATGTTGCGAATAGTTTATTCTCAGCAAACACATCACTTTTGCTAATAACATTCATTAAAGTAGATTTACCAACATTGGTATAACCAACTAATGCAACCCTAACTAAAGCACCACGGTTACCTCTTTGGGTTTCCATCTGTCGATCAATCTTCAATAACTTTTTCTTAAGCAATGAAATGCGATCACGAACAATACGTCTATCTGTTTCGATTTCTGTTTCTCCAGGTCCACGCATACCAATACCCCCCTTTTGTCGCTCAAGGTGCGTCCATAATCCTGTTAATCTAGGTAAAAGGTATTCGTATTGTGCAAGCTCCACTTGGGTTCTTGCATAACTCGTTTGAGCACGTTGCGCAAAAATGTCAAGAATAAGGCTCGTACGATCTATTATTTTACAACGCAGTTGCTTTTCTATATTTCTTTGTTGCGCTGGTGTAAGTTCATCATCAAAGATGACAGAACCAATTTCATGTTCTTCAACATAGGCCTCCACCTCTTGCATTTTACCACTACCGATTAAGGTTTTAGGGTTTGGCACATCCATTCGTTGTACAAATCGCTTGTATACTTCACCCCCCGCCGTATAAGTCAAAAACTCTAGTTCATCAAGATACTCGCCAACTTTTTCTGCATCTTGTTCACGGTTCATAATACCAATGAGAACCGCTTTTTCGTAATCTATAGATTTTTTTTCTAGCATGAACTTCGTTTAATGTACAAATCTAGGCAATACTTAGCCAACGATTTTCGTAAATTTAACTCCCCATTACTAAAAGCCATGGTTTTATCATTATTTAATCGAAAAAAGGTGAATAACCTTTACACTATAGGTTTTTATAACTTAGAAAACCTCTTTGATACTTATGATGACCCAGATACATTAGATGATGACTTTACACCTAATGGTTTTAAAAAGTGGTCAATGAAACGGTACAAACGCAAACTATACAAATTGGCCAAGACAATATCAGAGGTGGGTAACAAATCTTCAAAAAGACCTCCAGTTCTTATGGGTATTGCCGAGGTTGAGAACAAAGATGTTATTGAAGATTTAATAGGAGCTGAGCCATTGCGTAACATCAACTATGATTATGTGCATTATGATTCTCCTGATGAACGAGGTATTGATACAGGGCTTATTTATCATAAAGAATATTTTGAGGTTTTAGAATCTGAGCCTATCACCTTGCTAATTTTTGAAAAAGATGGAACTAGAGATACAACCAGAGATATACTGTACGTAAAAGGTTTATTGAACAAAGAAGAGGTGCATATTTTTGTGAACCATTGGCCATCAAGAAGGGATGGAGATGATGAAACTAAATTTAAAAGAATTGAGGCCGCGGAAACTATTCTCGCATTTATGAAGGGTATAGAAAAGAATATTGAGCATCCAAACTATATAATCATGGGAGATTTTAATGATGACCCTTCCAGCGAAAGCGTTAAAAATCATTTGGTACAACAGGATCTTTTTAATCCTATGGAAAAACTACTTACCCGATACAGAGGCACTACAACCTATAGAAGCCAGTGGAATTTATTCGATCAGATTATCTTTAGTTATAGTTTTCATAAATATGAAACAGGAAAGCATAGTTTTTCAAACGCTTCAATTTTTGATGAAGAATTTCTGAAAATT
>ENA-ORXM01004995-ORXM01004995.1-marine-metagenome-genome-assembly--contig:-NODE-4995-length-11028-cov-16.933979_pt1 | contig 11028 bp, 10 predicted proteins | sample MGYA00237867_ERZ511480 | MGnify/ENA primary metagenome ERZ511480 (study PRJEB26309, sample SAMN06266103) | marine metagenome | isolation source: Algal blade | place: United Kingdom:Sidmouth, United... | reverse complement strand
GAGCCTTTTCAATTTTACTCAAAATTTAAAGAGGATATTTTAGTAGCTGTAGATTCCGATAGACAAAATGGTATTCGAAACTTACAAAAAAAAAGTCCGGAAGTTATATTATTAGATGATGCCTATCAGCACAGAAAAGTGCACGCCGGATTTAATATTTTGTTAACTACATATGCTAATCCTTATTTCAATGATGTGGTTTTGCCAACAGGTAATTTACGAGAACCACGAGGTGGTAGTAAACGTGCCGATATTATAATGGTTACCAAATGCCCAACGGTTATTAGCGAAAGTAAAAAAAACAACATTCTAAAAAGGATTGCACCCAAGGCAAATCAGCATGTTTTTTTTAGCTCTATTGTGTATTCTAGAAAATTACATTCTTTAACATTAACGAGGTTTTTAAGCGAATTAAAATCTTTTACTCTGGTTACGGGTATTGCGAATGCAGCACCATTAGTAAATTATTTAAAAAATAAAAACTTAAATTTTGAGCATTTAGACTTTAATGACCATTACGATTTTACTGAAGAAGATATATTAGCTCTAGAAAAAAAAGAGTTGATTATTACCACAGAAAAAGATTTTATGAGGTTGAAAAAATTCGATATCTTGAAAGACAAATTATTTTATTTGCCGATTAAAATAGAAATTAAAGATGCTTTTAAAATGGATAAAATTGTTAAAGATTTTGTTAACCGTTAGGCACTATTGGAAGGTGCGTTTTTTTTGGCAGCTAATGCGTTATAAAGTTTTTTCTCAAATTCTTCTTGCTTAAATGGTTTAGGAATAATGTCTGTAAAACCAGCTTCTTCAAATTCATGCATTTTATCTTCAATAGTTACCGCGGTAAGTGCAAAAATAGTAAGTTCCTTATCAAATTTCCTTACAATTTTAGTGGCTTCAATACCACTAATGCCTGGCATATGGATATCCATTAATATGATGTTGTAATCGTATGCTTTTATGCTTTCAACAGCATCCTCTCCATTGTCAACAATATCACACTTAAGGTCCATTTTTGTTAAAATCTTTTTGGTTATCATTTGGTTGATTTTATTATCCTCAACCACCAAAATTTTAATTTTAGTTAAATCTAAATCACTTTCATTACCATTAAAATAGTCAATCTTAATATCTTCAGATTCTTTAATTGTTGTGTATTCAAGAGGGATTTCAAAATAAAAAGTCGTTCCCTTATTTAGCTCACTCTTAACATAAATTTCTCCTTTTAAAATATCAATTAATCCTTTTACAATTGATAACCCTAAACCAGTACCGCCATATTTACGGTTAATTTGTATAGAGCCTTGAGAGAAACTTTCAAACATATGATCTTGTTTTTCTTGGCTAATGCCAATCCCATTATCTTCTACTTCAAAACGAAGTGTATATTTTTTACCTTCCTCTTCGGTTTTATGAATACGTATCCATATGTCTCCATCTTTAGTAAATTTAATAGAGTTTCCAATTAAATTAATCAGGATTTGAGAAATTTTTAGTTGGTCTGCAATAAAATTTTCAGGTAAATTTTTATCGTATTCTAAGTGGATTTTAATGTTATTGTCTAATGCCGAATTATTAAGTGCTAGAACGATATTATTTATTTTCTTTTTCAGGTTGAAGGATTCTGGTTCAATATCGACTTTGTTGGCCTCAATTTTATTTATTTGAAGAATGTCATTTATGAAAGTTAATAGATAATCTCCTGAGAATTTAAGTGATTTTAAATGTTGGACTTGCTCTGGTCGCGGGTTTTCATCTAACAACATGTTACTTAAGCCTGTAACAGCATATAAAGGTGTTCGTAATTCATGTGTTACTGTGGACAAGAAATTAGCCTTAGTTTTCGATGCCAATTCTGCTTTTTCTTTTGCAACAATAAGTTCTCCATTCTTTCTATGCAGCATATTATTAGTCTTAAGCCTTATGTTGTTGTTTTTGTAAAGGGATAGTGTTAAAAGAGATAATATTGTAATTAATGCAACACTTAATATAGAAATTAAAGTTCCCAAACTTTTATCGTCTTCCGCTTTTTCTAGTTGTTGAACCACTTCTTTATTTTTCTCAATTTCCTCATTTAATCGAAATTGAGTTTCTTGATTTCTTGAAGATTTAACTTTAGTTAACCTCCTTATCGAATCAGAAAGTTTTAAGTGGGCTTGAAGATAATCTCTTGAACTTTTATAGTTTTGTGCATGGTTATATAATTCACTTATAATAAAATAACCTTCGTTAATTACATTGGTAAAATTATTTTTTTTTGCTATGTCAAGGCCTTCTAAACCAACTTCAAGAGCTTTTTCATTGTTTCCTAGGTTATTGTAAACGTTGGCTTGATTAATTAAAGCTTCACTTTGTATTTTAAAGTAATCGTACTTTTTAGCCATAGCTAAAGATTGCTCTATAATATCCCTTGCTTTCTTGTAATTTTTTAATTCTTTATAAGTTTTTCCTTCAAATAGTAACGTTTCTGCTAATGCATCAATCCTGTTTTCTTCTTGGAATTTAGATTTTGCAGCAGTATAAGAATCTAGTGCAGAATAGTAATCTTTTTTAGCTAGGTATACATCACCGAAAGTTTTATAGGAATTACCTAAATTAAAGTTGTCGTTTATAATGCGTTGAATTTCAATAGCTTTGTTTAAAGACTTTATGGCTTTATCTTCTTCTTCAAGAATAAGTTCTAAGCGCCCTTTAATTTCATAAATAATACCAAGGCTCTTGTTTTTACCTGCATTTTCAGCTAGTTTAAGAGCTTCGTCAAGATTTTGTTTAGCTTTATAATAATTATAGTTTTCTAATTCCGTTTGCGATTGTAAAATGCGATAATTAATGTTGTTTTGTACTATTTCAGGGTCTTTATCAATAGCCTTTTGGGAAAAGACTGTGATGTTTATTAACATAAAAATGATGAATATGTGATTTTTCAGTTGATACATTTTAATCATTATTGCTAACAAATATAATTATTTAATCGATTAAACACACTTTTTTTCCGACATATTACATAATAAGTCGATGATTCTTTGTGAATAACCTGTTTCATTATCATACCATCCTATAATTTTTACCATATTTCCTATTACTGATGTCATTTGAGAGTCGAAAATACATGAATGTGAATTCCCAACGATATCTATAGATACGATAGGCTCTTCAGTATATTCTATAATACCCTTATATTTTTGTTTCGCGGCTTTTTCAAAAGCATTATTAATATCTTTTACAGAAACGTTTTTTTTAACATTAAAGGTAATATCGGTTAAAGAACCATTTATAACAGGAACGCGAATGCCACAACCCCCTATGACTTCTGAAAGTTTTGGGAAAATTTTAGTTAATGCTTTTGCGGCTCCAGTTGTTGTTGGGATTATAGACTGACTTGCAGCTCTGGACCTCCTTAAATCACTATGGGGTTGGTCGTGTAAACTTTGATCGGTAGTATAGGAGTGAACTGTAGTGATATAAGCTTGATTAATACCACATAATTTATCAATAATATCAATAATTGGTGCCGCATTATTCGTAGTACACGAAGCGTTGGAGATTATAGTTTCCGTGCCATCAATGCTATCGTCATTAACACCTAATACAATTGTTTTAATATCATCTTCATGAGCGGGAACACTTAAAATAACTTGCTTTGCACCATTACTTATATGATGTTTTAATTCTGAAGTTAATTTAAATTTCCCTGTAGATTCGATTACAAAATCAACATGAAAAGGTTTCCAGTCTATATCTTTTGGATGTTTTTTATTTAAAATTGGAATGGATTTTTTATTAGCAATAATCTCATTGCTACAATACGATACATCACCATCAAACGCACCATGTACACTATCATATTTAAGTAAATGGCTCAACGTTCTTGCATCTGCTAAATCATTAATTGCAACAACTTGTATGTTTTTATGCTTTTTAAGCAACCTGAAAACACGTCTACCAATTCTGCCAAACCCATTGATGGCAACACGAACCATGATTAATTAATGTGTTTTTGTGCCTTGTAAGACGACCTTACTAAAGCACTACTTTCCACATGGCGAAAACCTAAATCCAAACCTATAGCCTCATATTCTTCAAACTGGCTTGGGTTTATAAATTGCTTAACAGGTAGGTGTTTTTTACTTGGTTGTAAATATTGTCCAATAGTAACCACATCCACATCATTGGCTCGCAAATCATAAAGTGTTTCAATAACTTCCTCACGAGTTTCTCCCAAACCAAGCATAATTCCAGACTTTGTTCGTCTTTGCCCTTGTTGTTTTAAATATTTTAAAACGCCCATACTTCTATCATATTGCGCTTGTATTCTTACTTCACGAGTTAATCGGCGCACGGTTTCAATATTATGCGATACCACTTCCGGAGCTACAGTTATAATTCTATCAATATGCATTTCAATACCTTGGAAATCAGGTATTAAAGTTTCTAAAGTCGTTTCTGGATTCATTCTTCTAACCGCCTTTACCGTTTCAGCCCACATAATGCTACCCATATCTTTTAAATCATCCCGATCCACACTTGTTAAAACAGCATGTTTAATCCCCATGATTTTTATAGAACGGCTAACTTTTTCAGGTTCGTCCCAATCCACTGTTTCAGGCCGTCCCGTTTTTACACCACAAAACCCACAGGAACGTGTGCACACATTTCCTAAAATCATAAAAGTAGCAGTTCCTTCACCCCAACACTCACCCATATTAGGGCAACTTCCTGAGGCACAAATGGTATTTAAGCTATACTTGTCCACCAAACCTCTAAGCTCGGTGTATTTTTTTCCAGTCGGCAATTTTACACGAAGCCATTTTGGCTTAGAGAGTCGTGAGGGTAGTATATTTGAACCAGTTTCGGTATTCATATCTTTAACATATAGGTAACAAATATACAAAGTATTCTTTAAAATAATACTTAAGAGAACGTTATGGAATTATACTTAAAACCGGTATACTAAACTTGTTGTTTTTAAAATTTTTTGGCGTTACCCAAAAAGGCGTCGGGCTATAGATTACAAGTCCTCGTTTAATCACTAAGTTGCAAAACTTGTGGAGTATCGTCTTCTTCACCTAACACAAATCAAGAGCACAAATTTCATTTTAGTTTATAAATTAATCATGAATATGTTTGCTTAACGGTACAGCAAAAACCGAGTACTTACAAATCTGAATTTTATTTAAAACAAAATTATAAAAAAGTAGCAAAAAACACTTTATAAGTTTTTCTGCTAAAACCTGGATAAAAACTTTTAAAGTATAGTGAAAAACCATACACTAAAGCCAATTAAAAATAAAATTCCAGAAATGCTTAAGATGTGTAGTGCCAAAGAGGGGCGGTATTTTACAGGTGTATGTTTACTGGAAATTAACATATAATTTATTATAGCATAAAAAGGTGCGGTTACAAAAGATAATATAGTAGCTATTTTTATTAATAGCCCCATTTCAGATGCTAAAAAGAAAAAAACACCAAGAGTTCCAACGGTAAGTAACCCAATCCAAAAGGCATAATTTAGTTTTGTATTGTTTTTAAAAAGTAACTGTGTGGCTTTTGCCATAGCTCGTGGAGAAGCATCCAAAGTGGTTAAGGTTGTACTAAACATTGTGGTAAAAGCAGCAATGCCAATAATAACATAAGCCCAATCTCCAAGACTTTTGGTGTAAATTTGTATTAGTTGTAATGAAAATATGCTGGCTTTATTACTAAATGCCTCGCCACTGTTATACATGACTAAAGTGCCTAAAAGAACAAAGCTAATACCTAGTATAATAGTGCCTATATAGCCAACGTTAAAATCAAATAGTGCAGACTTTGTGGTATAATTTTTAGTGTCTTTACTTTTTTCAAGAGACCATAAAGATTGCCATACAGCAATATCCAAAGGCGCAGGCATCCAACCCATAAACGCAATTAAAAAGGCGATTTCTAAGCTGCTACCCGGTAAAACCTGTCTGAAAGAAAATTTATTTGTATTATTATATAGCGCCACACTTACTGCTGCTAAAGTGCTCAAGGTAAGTGTAATTATTATAATTTTCATCAACCGATCTAAAAGTTTATACTTTCCCAAAAGTAATAAGCTTAAAGATATAGCCAAAATAATAACAGTCCATACTTCAAGACTAATAAAAGTTCCAAATAATGAAGATGCTAAACCGGCAGTAACAATAGTTACTGCGGTTTGAATAGTAAAAATAGTACCTAAACTTAGTATAAAATAAACAGCTAAAACACCTTTGCCAAGTTTTAAATAACCTTCCAATAAGCTTTCTCCTGTAGCAGTTGCATAACGCGGCCCATATTGAAAAAACGGATATTTAAAAACATTAACTAAAAGTAATGCCCAGATTAAACCTAAGCCAAAATCTGCACCAGCTCGAGTGGATTGTACCAAATGCGAAACCCCAATAGCTGCACCAGCAAAAAGCAATCCTGGACCTAAGTTTTTTAGTTTAGCTATCATTACTTTTCTCTAATAATTTGTGCTAATAGTTTTTTAGCACGAAGTAATTTTACTTTAACGTTATTTATAGGTTCTTTCAATTCTTCAGAAATTTCTTTATAACTAAACTCTTGAAAATAGCGCAAATTTATAACGTCTTGGTAGTGTGGTTTCAGTTTTTTTATATCGCGAAGTAGCTTGGCTAAATTTTGTTCTGTAATCAACTTATCTTCTGCAGATGGTGATTCGTCTAAAACTTGAAAAACCTCTGGGTTATTTTTAGATATAACATGGGTAATTGATTTTTTTTCTTTTCGTAATAAATCAATGTGGATATTTTTTGAAATGGTAATTAACCATGTTTTAAAAGTGTATTTTTCATTAAAGGTTTCAATTTTATCAAATGCTCTAGAGAAGGTTTGAATGGTAATATCTTCAGCATCATTTTCATTGCGAGTCCGTTTTAATTGAAAACCGTATACATTGTCCCAAAAAGTATCTAATAAATAATTAAATGCTTTTTGGTCATTTTTTTTTGCACGTAAAATGGCTTTCTCTATTTCCAATGATTAGGTTTTGAGATAAGATTGTTTATAAATATAGTTAATTGTACAATAATTAAAAAAATTTCAAGAAAAGGAAGATAAAACAACACATCGGTTTCTCCTAGCTTTTTTGATGACATCCATAATATAGTATACTGTAATACAATTCTAAAAACGAATAAACTTAATACCATTTTCCAACTAAATAAAATGACTAATAATATAATTGCGAATAACCAGAATAGTAAATTTGAAGTATATAGAAGCGAAAGCAATAGTTTATGGTTCGTTTTATAATGCTTTGCTGTGGAAACATGTCGTCTTTTTTGTTTATACCAATCTGCAAACGTTGCTTTTGGTATAGATTCTGTAAAGCTTTCTTTTGAAAAACAGATGGTTGTATTCTGTGGGGTTGCTATTTGGTTTACAAATAAATCATCATCGCCAGAACGTATTTTTATATGATTAATAAAACCATTTGCATCAAAAAATGCTTTTTTAGTATACGCTAAGTTTCTTCCAACACCCATGTAAGGTACACCTGATTTTGCAAATGAAAAATAGTTAATTGCTGTTATAAATGTTTCAAAACGAATTAACTTGTTTAATAACGAATTTTTATTTTTTATATAAGCCCCATAGCCTAAAATAATAGATTTTTTATTGCTAAAATTTGCGCTCATTTCTTTTAGCCAATGGTTTGATGCTGGTTTACAATCTGCATCTGTAAATAAAAGATAATCATTTTTTGCAGCTTTAATTCCTAGCGTTAAAGCGTATTTTTTGTTACCCCAAAAGGCTTCGTTGCTTTTAACGTTTACAATTTTTATATTGCTATGTAATTTAGAGAAATGTTCTATAACATCTAAGGTATTATCATTTGAAGCATCGTTAATAAGTACAACTTCAAAATCTGGATACTCTTGATCAATGATTAAGGGCAAAAATGAGTTTAAATTTTCAGCTTCATTTTTAGCACAAATAATTACAGAAACTGCTATGCTTAAAGGAGTCGTTTTTTTTTGTTTAGAGAAAGCGAATCTACCAAAGAATAAAATATAATAAATGGACTGAATAAATACTATAGCTACAAATCCATAGAGCAAAAAATCAAGAAACCCCATACAATATTATGAATGTTGTGTTTCTTTACAATCTGAATACTGATCTGGTGTTTTGCCGCAAAAACCACAGGATTCCCCTTCGTTATTGAGCATAGGATTTTGGCTAGCGCAGGTTCCAGCAAATTTACCATCCTTTTTTGCCCAAATCTTAATGGCAATTCCAGCAATTCCTAATCCTAAAAGTATAATGGTTATTAAAAGAAGTTTCATGTAGAATTTGTAAAAATTTGTACAAATATAAGATTTTAGTTCATAAATTTTAATAGTAGAACAAAGTAAACTTATGTGACTGTTTAGTTTATTTAGTGTCTTATTATTAATATTAGTGTCTTATTACTAATCATTTATATATTCATTTTCTAACCAATTTAAAATTATTTAATTATGAAAAAATTATTTGCAGAGTTTTTTGGAACGTTTTGGCTTGTTTTTGGGGGTTGTGGTAGTGCTATATTTGCTGCTGGATATCCAGAATTAGGTATAGGGTTTGTGGGTGTGTCACTTGCTTTTGGTCTTACTGTTTTAACGATGGCTTATGCTGTAGGGCACGTGTCTGGAGCTCATTTTAATCCAGCTGTTTCCATAGGCTTGTGGGCAGGGGGGAAATTTCCGGCAAAAGAATTACTTGGTTATATTATTGCTCAAGTTGTTGGAGCAATTGCAGCAGCAGGTGTTTTGTATTTAATAGTTTCTGGAAAATCAGATTTTACTGATATTGGTGGCTTTGCTGCGAATGGTTACGGAGATTTATCTCCAGGAGGTTATAGTATGGTTTCTGTTTTAATTACGGAATTTGTTTTAACCATGTTTTTTTTATTGATTATTTTAGGAAGTACGTATCCAAAAGCACCGAAAGGTTTTGCTGGTATTGCTATTGGTTTAGGTTTAACTTTAATACATTTAATAAGTATTCCTATTTCAAACACGTCAGTTAATCCTGCACGATCTACAAGTCAGGCATTATTTGCTGGAGGCGAATTTACAGCGCAACTTTGGTTGTTTTGGTTAGCTCCAATTGCGGGTGCTATAGTTGCCGGATTTATTCACAAAGCATTTTTCGATAAAGAATAGAATAGTTTATTTATCTTATTCCAAATTTGTTTTAATTAGAAAAGCCTCCTTTTATAGTGCAAAAGGAGGCTTTCATCATTTACAGTAAATTGTAATTTATTGCAAACTAATTTCTGCTACAGAATTTTGTTTTGAGGCTATAGTTTTACTGCCCTTGGTCTCAATAGTAATACTTAAAGCTAGGGCATCTTCCATGTATGGAATATTTCTTAACTTTCTATCTGCTTTATCTAAAATTCCTAAGTTTACCATTTTACCCTGTAACTCTGCCCAAATCTGGTAACATTGTTCTTGTGGTAATTCTGGTAACGAAACCACATCAATCATAGATGTTTTTTCTTTAGGGTTAATATAGGCCACTGTTTTTAAATCTTTAGCGCGATCGTTCCCGGTTATAATATACTTTTCAGTTTCAGGATTGTTGAGCTTTAGAAGTTGTCTCATAACATTATCTAACATTATATTGTTCTGTTCGATATCGTTTCGTAAATCAAATAACTCTTCAACTACAACCTGATTTTCATTTGCAAGCTTCTGGTTATTACTATAAAATAAATAAGAAGTTCCAGCAAAAATTAATGCGGCAATACTAGCGGCAACACTAAATTTATACCATTTCTTATATTTTTTTGTTGTGTTTAATTTAACAACAGGAGTATCATCTAGTTCATTTAAAATAGAATTTAAGATGTTTTTTGGTGCTTTTACGGCATTAGCTTTTGCAACCACTTCAAGGTTGTATTGCATCAAGTTGTAGGTGTTTTCGATTTCTGGGTATCTTGTAATGTAAGACTCCACCTTTTCTGTTTCAACAGAAGAAGTTTCACCTAGTAGATATTTGTCTAATAGGCCAGAATTTAAAAAAGTATTTATTTTCTCATTCATGACTTTATTTTTGTTTGGGGGCGTAAACTTTTTTTAATTCACGTAATCCTATTTTTAATCTTGATTTTATTGTTCCTAATGGAATATCTAATTCTTCGCTTGCTTCTTGTTGCGTCATACCCTCAAAAAAAAGTGCGTTAATCACTATTTGATATTTTTCATCTAAGCTACTTAAGTGTGTTTTTATATCTAAAACATCTTGGTTAAGTTCGTTGGATGTTATTTTATATACGGATGAAGTTTCCATCTGGACTTCATTCTTTGTTTTATTTTTTTGAGACCTTACTTTATCAATTGCTGTATTGTATGCAATTCTATATAACCAAGTAAATAATTTTGCTTTGCTAGAGTCGTATTTTTTTGCATAACGCCAAATTTTTACAAACGTTTCTTGAAGTACATCTTGTGCCGTATCATCATCAGCAATCACTTTTTTTATAACACCTAATAAAGCATCAGCATAGTTTTGATATAATAGGCTAATAGCTTTTTTATCGCTATTTTCTAATAAGGTAACTATTTGCTTTTCTAATGGTGAAATCAAAATGGGCTATTTTTGTGTGTAAATTTTCGTGGTGATTGTTTCATCAAAGTTAGAGATTTCTTTTTAGATTAAAGAATGTTAACTTCAGCTTCAATAGAAATTCCAAAAATACGTTGTACCGTTTTTTGAATTAATTTTGATAGATTTAAAATATCGTTACCTTTCGCATTGCCATAGTTTACAAGGACTAAGGCCTGATTTTTATGTACACCATAATCACCAAATCGTTTGCCTTTAAATCCTGCTGTTTCAATAAGCCAACCTGCGGGTATTTTAACTTCATCATCAGAAATGGGATAACTAGGTATATCACCAAAATTTTTGAGAAGTGCGCTAAAATGTGTTTTTGGAATAACTGGGTTCTTAAAAAAGCTGCCACTATTTCCAATCTCCTTTGGGTTTGGTAATTTACTT